>MDTE01128369.1_pt1 | contig 17100 bp, 12 predicted proteins | sample 811231 | NCBI WGS metagenome assembly MDTE01 (sample SAMN05326651, study PRJNA326480) | marine metagenome | isolation source: seawater | place: Indian Ocean: Red Sea | collected 2010
CTACACCAACAAAACCAACCGGCATGCGATCAAATTTACTATTCCGACCCTCTTTTGGATTGTACACGGAGACAATGGCGGAAGAAGACCCACTGTCTTGTCCATGTCCACCATGCGGCGAGGATCGGGCAGATCTCGTAGGGAGCCATGGAGCCAGGCCTTCGCATCATCAGCGCTGCTGATCCCCCGATTCAATAACAACCGAGCTACCAGTGGTGGGACGGAGGCGGCCTCTCCCAGCGATGCCGTGTCTTCCTCGCCGGGGTCGCGCACCTTCCAGTGACGAACCGCTCGCTGAACTGAAGGCAGGGGCGCTTGGGCGCGTCCGTCGCTCTTCATTGGCCCGCAAGCCCCTCCTACAAGCGCGCGCCGTGGTTGGCAGCCCGGCCGCGGTCGCGGGAGTCATCTGTAGTCTGCACATCCACAGGCAGCCACTTCTGGAGGAAGAGGATGAGTGGCGAGGCCACGAACACCGACGAGTAGGTACCCACCAGGACACCCACGAACAGAGCCAAGGCGAAGTCGCGAAGGATCGGACCACCCCAAATCATCAGCGACGTCACCGCGAGGATTGTGGTCACCGAAGTCAGCAACGTCCGAGACAGCGTCTCGTTCAACGACAGGTTGATGACCTCAGCGAGGTCCCGCCGCGGAAAGCGGACCAGGTTTTCGCGAATGCGGTCATACACAACGATGGTGTCGTTCAGCGAGTAACCGACAATCGTCAGCAGCGCACCGATGGTGGGCAGCGTGAACTCCCGACCAAGCACACAAAAGACGCCCACCGTGAACAGGACGTCGTGCAGCAGAGCTACAACTGCCCCGGGAGCGAAGGCCAGGTCAAAGCGAAACGCCACATACACCAGAATCAGTGCCAACGAGAGCACAAGGGACAGTATCCCCTTGCGACGCAGTTCTGCACCCACGGCTGGACCGACCATCTCCACACTGATGACTTCAAAGGAGGCCTTGCCACCCTGATCCGTCCCCAGCACGCTGGCCAGCTCAGCCTTCACCTTGTCGGTGAGACCGGGATAGGAGATCTCGTAGGCGTTGTGGTCGACCTTACTCTCGGCCACAGCCACATCAGGACTCATCGCTTGAAGTCGAGCAGCCAAGACGCTGATGTCTCGGGGTTCCGTGGACACAACGGTCATGTGCACACTCTGACCGGGATTCCAGTCGAAGCGGGCCCAAGCCGCCTCCCCATCGTCCGCCAGCAGCTGCTGCTTCACCTTCTCAAAGAATTCATCTGCTCCGAAGTTGATGTTCTCGACTCGGATCAGGAACTCGGTTCCTTCGGTGCCAAACGACTGGACGTTGTCGTCATTGAGCCCGATGCCAGCGAGGCCCTGACGAATGGCTGAAATGTCGATGCCCCCGGGAACGAGCACGTGAATCTCGGTTCCACCCGAGAAATCAACGCCGTACTTCGGCGCGAAGACAAAGTCGCGGTTGATGGAACCAAACAGCGCACAAAAGAGTGACGTCCCCACCAAGAGAATGGACAGGGCAGCCAGCGGCTTTCGCTTGCCGATGAAGTCAATGGTGGTGCCGGGACGGATAATCTGCATGACGTCCCCCTCAGATTCCGATGGACAGGCGCTTAGCGCCTCGCCCGAAGGTGAAGTAGTCGAACACGAGTCGAGTCACCACCAGCGCGGTGAAGACCGAAGTGAAGATGCCAATCATCAGCGTGACCGCAAAGCCCTTGATGGGGCCCGAGCCATAGCTGTAGAGGACAGCACCTGTGATGAAGGTCGTGATGTTGGCATCCAGGATGGTCCAGGTGGCCTTTTCGTAGCCCGCAGAGACGGCGGCGCGGACACTTCGGTTTTGGCGCACCTCTTCCCGGATACGCTCAAAGATGATGACGTTGGCATCCACCGCCATACCGATTGTCAGGATGATCCCGGCGATACCAGGCAGCGTGAGCGTCGCTCCAAATGCCGCCAGCACAGCGAGAATGAACGCCATATTCAGGGCCACCGCGAAGTTCGCCACCAGACCCGCGCCCCGGTAGTAGATGGCCATGAAGATCAAGATCAGCAGCCCCGCTACGAGGGCAGCAAACCGACCGGCTTGGATGGAGTCGTCTCCCAGCGTCTTACCCACCGTTCGGTTGTGCAGGATCTCGATGGGAGCCGGCAGAGCACCTGCGTGCAGTACGACGACCAGATCTTGGGCGTTGCGCACCGACTGGACGGAATCGGCTTCCCCCAGGGTGATGGAAGCGATTCCGTTGGGGATCTTCTCCTGAAACACCGGAGCAGAGTTCACGTTGCCGTCCAGGATGATGGCCATTCGCTTTCCGACGTTGTCGCCGGAGAGCTTGCTAAACAGGCGCGCGCCCTCGTCATCCAGTTCCATGCGCACGTAAGGGACATTGAACTGGTCGCGAGCCACTGAGCCATACTCGACTCGGTCGCCGGTCAGGTCGACCTTGCGATTGACCATGTAGGGCTCGTTGCGCACCTGGCGCATCTGGATCTCGTCGAAGGTCTTGTTGTGAAAGACCTCGGCATCCTCGGGAATTTTTCCAGCGAGCGCCCGAGCCAATTGGTCATCGGAGTAGGACTCGGGCAGCTCCGCCTCCTTCACCGCCTCCTCCACAACCCGAGTCACCCGGGCGTCGGACCAGCCAGCATCGGGGTGGGTATCCCCATACAGCATGCGGAACTCAAGGCGCGCCGTCTGACCCACCAGGTCGATGGCCCGCTGGGGGTCATCGAGGCCCGGCAACTGAACCGTGATTCGATCTTCGCCCTTCGTCAGAATCACGGGCTCGGTGACTCCGAATTCATCCACCCGGTTGCGGATCGTCTCGACCGCCTGCTGGAGGGCTGTCTCCTTAATGTTGGCCTCGTGCCAGTCTTGGAGCCCATAGAGCAAACCTGGGCGTCCATCCTCATCGGTAGCGCCGAGATAGAGATAGAGACCGGAGTTGTCCTTGATGATCTGCCGGGCGCGACCACTGTCCCCGGGGTCGACCATCACCGTGATGTCCGACGTACCCTCCACTCGCTTTGCGGTCCCCTCAATACCCTCATCCTTGAGCAAGTTGGGGATCTGATCACTGCCTCGATCTCCTGCAGCCTCCAGCGCCTTTCTCAGATCCACCTGGAGCTCCAGATCGATGCCACCTTGCAGGTCGAGCCCGAGGTTGATCTTCTTCTCGGGAAAGACATCTGCCCAATCGGGGGCACGGGACAGCGCATCCTTGTGGCTACCGCCATCAATGGACAACCCCACCTTCTGTCCGGCTGTCACCGTCTGCGACGAGTCTGTCGGGCTCCCGTCGACCGTGGTCTTTCCGTCCTTGCCCAGGGCCTGGACCCGTCCAACGGTCAGGTCCTCGACCCGCTGAGCCAAGTACTTCTCGAGGCTCACGCCGGCACCGTCCGCGTCGACCTGGAATTCCCAGGAACCGGGGGCTTCCTTGTTCGTATGATCTCCTAGCGCACGCTCGGCCGCCCCTCGAGCCTCCTCACCCTGGGCAGCGAACAGCTGCGACTCCAGCTGCGCCAGTCGCGCGTAGTAACCCTGCAACTCGCTGCTGGTCGACCACCCGCCAAAGGTCCACACCAGGTAGGCCCCACTGAGCACCAGGAACAGCGCCACCGTGCTGCTCTTGAACCACCAGTTTCCATCCATCGCTGCCTTCTCCTCTACTCCGTGTACGCCTCGGGAAGTCCCCTATAGCGCATCACGCTCTGCTCTACGTTCAGTCCTCGTCAGAACCTGTACTGCCCACCGAAGAGTCGCCCACCTTACGGGCCACTTTGTCCTTGTCCAGCCGGATGCGAACTCCCTTGGCTACTTCCACATGAAGGATCCGCTCTTCCACGGCAAAAACCTTGCCGTGGATGCCCGCATGGGTGACCACCTGGTCGCCCTTCTTCAGGCTCGAGATAAGGTTCTGATGTTCTCGCGCCTGCTTCGCCTGCGGCCGGAAAATCAGGAAGTAGAAAATGGCGATCATGATCATCACCATCATGAAGAACTGAGAACCCTGCCCGGGCGGGGGCCCCTGGGGAGCAGCGCCCTGCGCAAGAGCGGTCGAGATAAAGAGGTCGAACATGGAAACTCTCGGAATTCGAATTAGTCAGTGCAAGGAAGACCCGGGATCCTTCAGACGTCGTCACCTACCCGCTGGCGACTCGGAGGTTGACCGTCCCGATCACTGCGGGCCCACGCCAGAAGATCCGACAGGTTTCCTTCGGCAATTGCGGTACGGATTCGACGCATCAGGTGCTGGTAATAGTGCAGGTTGTGGATGCTCTGCAAACGCGCAGCGAGCCCATCACCCAGAACCGACAGGTGACGTAGATAGCTTCGACTGAAACGCTGACATGTAAAACAGCTGCAGTCCTCGTCCAGGGGCCGGTCATCACGACGCCACTTTGCGTTCTTGATCACCAGGCGGCCCTTGCTGGTGAACAGGTTGCCGTTTCGGGCGTTGCGAGTGGGCAACACACAGTCGAACATGTCGACGCCTGCAGCCACAGCCTCGATGATGTCTTCGGGGTACCCGACGCCCATCAAGTACCGCGGTTTCCCTTTCGGGAGCCGCGGGGCCGCGAACTGTACCACTGAGTACATGGCTTCGGGAGCCTCGCCCACGGAAAGTCCGCCGAGAGCGTAGCCATCGAAGTCCAAGGCAGACAGTCGCTCGACAGACTCGGCCCGCAGGTCATCTTCGAGACCACCTTGAACAATCCCAAACAGCGCGGGCCCCGCCTTTGGATCCCGAGACACCGTCAGGCTTCGCTCCGCCCAGGCCATCGTCCGCTCCAGGCTCCTGCGAAGCACATCCCGGTTGGCTGGCAGCGCAGGACACTCGTCCAAGACCATGGCGACATCCACACCAAGGTCCACTTGGGCCTGAACAACGGACTCGGGGGTAAGGCGCACCAAGTCTCCGCCGTGGGGATTGCGGAACGTGACCCCGTCGTCATCGAGGTCACGGAGGCCCTCGAGGCTGAAGACTTGGAAGCCACCGCTGTCCGTCAGGATGGGGCGGTCCCAGCCCATGAACCGATGGAGGCCACCTAGCTCTCGGATCAACTCGGTGCCTGGCCGACAGACCAGGTGATAGGTGTTGGCGAGGACTATGTCCGCGCCGAGTTCTTGCAGCTCCCGCGGGCCGACCGAACGTACAGCCCCATAGGTGCCCACAGGCATGAACGCTGGGGTCGACACCACACCGTGGGGCAGCGTGAGGCGCCCCGCTCGGGCCTGGGTGGTCGAGTCCTTGTGCAGGACTTCGAATCGGAGCCGTTGCTGGGTCATAGAATCAACATCGCGTCGCCGTAGCTATAGAAGCGATAGTCCTTCTGCACGGCATGGGCGTAGATGTCCAGCGCGCGTTCCCGACCTAGCAGGGAGGCTACCAACACGAGAAGGCTACTCTCGGGGAGGTGAAAGTTGGTCAGCAGGGCTGTCTTCAAGCGTGGCCCATCGCCTGGCCGAAGAAAGAGGCTCGTCTCCCGAAAGGCTCCGTCTGCTGGCCGCCCCATGCGGTGCCATGACTCCAGGCTGCGACACACGGTGGTGCCCACCGCCACCACCCGACCGCCGGCGTCGATGCATCGCTCCACCTGGCGGGCCGTCTCGGGAGGAACACAGAAGGTCTCGGTGTGCATGCTGTGATCTGCGAGGTTCTCAGTGCGGATTGGCTGAAACGTTCCGGGCCCCACATGGAGCGTCACTGGAGCCACAGCGACACCCATAGCCCGCAGATGGTCCAGCATGTCGTTCGTGAAGTGCAGGCCTGCCGTTGGGGCCGCCACGGCACCTTCATGAGCGGCATAGACACACTGGTACCGGTGGCGGTCCTCACTCCTGGGGCCGTCCTCTCGTCGAATGTACGGGGGCAGCGGCATCTCGCCCCAGCGCTCGAGAACCTGGGAGAGGTCCCTTGGGGTATCGCCTTGGGCTCCTGTGGCGATAGCAAGCTGCCTGAGTCCCGACCCCACATCGTCTCCGACGACCAGGATGGGATCAGCAGCCCCAGTGTCCTCGGAGGACGACTCCGCAAGCGGGCCTCGTCGAACTACACAGACCCGCGTTCCTGCCGCGACCCTCGCTGAAGGCCGCACCATCGCCGCCCAGGCGCCATCGGCCAGCGGCCGAACAGCCAAGAGTTCCACTCGACCGCCCGTAGCCTCCTTGCGGGCCCAGAGACGAGCTGGAAGGACCCGAGTGTCGTTGACGACCAGCAAGTCACCAGGACGCACGAAGTCGGGAAAATCGCGAAAGGAGCGAGACTCAGGCGCCCCTCCTTCGCGATGAACCACCAACAAACGACTGTCGCCGCGGCGATCGGTCGGCTGCTGAGCTATCAATCGCTCTGGCAAGTCGTAGCGATACCCCGACAGGTCAGCAGCGAGGGTGGGATTCGGGTTCAAGTCAGGCACGGATGAGCGCGCTTCTAGGGGTCCGTCCGTCCGCTGTCAACGCCCAGGGCGTTGACCCCCTCCCCTGTCCTTCCCATACTCCGACCATGCGAGTGGCCCTGGCCCAGATCAACACCACTGTCGGTGACTTCGAGGGAAATCGAGCGCGGATCGAGGCTGCGTACCGGCGAGCCCGTTCCGCAGGTGCGGATCTCGTGATGACGCCTGAGCTGGCGCTGGCGGGCTACCCACCGAGAGACCTGCTGGAGCGTCGCGGCTTCGCAGAGGCCTGCGGGAGTGCGCTAAGGGCACTCGCGGCGGTAACAACCGATGGTGGAGGACTCCTCGTCGGCGTGGTAGCCCCCAACGACAACAAGGTCGGTCGCCCCGTCTTCAACAGCGCCGCGCTGCTCGCAGATGGCGTCGTGACGGACATCGTGCACAAGAGCCTGCTGCCTACCTACGACGTCTTCGACGAAGCGCGCTACTTCGAGGCCGGAAACGCAGAGCAACTGCGTCCGCTCGCTTTTCGCGGCCGAAGCCTAGGAGTCACTCTCTGCGAAGACCTGTGGAATGACCCGGGCTTCTGGGACGCCCGACTCTACGCACTCGACCCCGCAAGAAAGCTCGCAGAGGCCGGCGCCGACGTGCTCCTGAACCTCTCTGCATCTCCGTTCCACCTGGGCAAGGGGCACCTGCGACGCCGCATGCTGTCAGCCCTGGCAAAGAGCCATGGGCTCCCCGTGTTGCAATGCAACTTGGTCGGCGGCAATGACGACCTCGTGTTCGACGGGGGCAGCCTGGCCCTGGGATCCGATGGTTCCCTTCAAGCCCTGGGGACTGCGTTCACTGAAGACCTGGTGCTGGTGGACCTCGACTCTCCCAAGCCAACGCTGGAGATCCCTTCACCACCTCCCCATGCAGAGCAAGCGGCTCGAGCTGTGGTTCTCGGCATCCGCGACTACTTCGAGAAGTGCGGCTTCCAACGGGCGGTGATCGGACTCAGCGGCGGCATCGACTCCGCCGTGACAGCGGCCCTAGCAGCGCGGGCACTGGGATCCGAAAACGTCACCGGCATCACCATGCCGTCGCGCTATTCCTCAACAGGCTCTGTGGAGGACTCCCGGTCGCTGGCAAGCCTCCTGGGGATCCCCTTTCACGTCATCCCGGTGGGCCCGGCCCACGACGCCTATCACTCGATGCTGAGTCATCTGTGGGCCAGCGCCGATCTCGAAGACACGAGCATGGCGGGTCTCACTGACCAGAACATCCAAGCACGCATTCGAGGCAACATCCTGATGGCTTGGTCCAACCGGACGGGAGCCTTGGTGCTCTCCACCGGCAACAAGAGTGAGCTAGCAGTGGGCTATTGCACCCTGTACGGCGACATGGCCGGCGGACTGGCCGCGATCTCGGACCTGCCCAAGACCCTGGTCTATGAGGTGGCGCGCTGGCTCAACCAGAGCGCCGAGACGATTCCGGAGGCCACCCTCACCAAGCCCCCATCCGCAGAACTCGCTCCAGACCAACTGGACACGGACTCTCTGCCCCCCTACGAGCAGCTGGACCCAATCCTGCACGGATACCTGGAAGAGGGTTGGGATGCCGAAGCCATCATCAAGAACACCGGCGCCGACCCTGCCACCGTCCATCGGATACTGCACATGGTCGACCGCAACGAGTTCAAGCGCCGCCAGGCCGCCCCCGGGCTCCGGGTCACCAGCAAGGCATTCGGGCAGGGGCGTCGTTACCCCGTAGCAGCCCGCTTCAACAGCTAGGGGGTTCCCGAGCCGCCCGGCGGTCCGAAGGCCTTGAGCATCTCGATGGGGATCGGAAAGACCACAGTAGAGCTGTTCTCTGCCGCCACCTCGCTCAGGGTCTGAAGGTATCGCAACTGGATTGTGATGGGCGACTCCGACATCACGACGGAGGCCTCTGTCAGCTTGCGCGAGGCCTGGAGTTCGCCATCCGCCGAGATGACCTTGGCCCGGCGCTCACGCTCAGCCTCGGCCTGCTTGGCCATGGCCCGCTGCATCTCCTGCGGCAAGTCAATGTGCTTGAGCTCCACGTCAGAGACCTTGATGCCCCAGGGATCCGTGGACTCATCCAAGATCCCCTGCAGCTGGGAGTTGATCTTCTCGCGGTCAGCGAGCAACTCGTCCAGCTCGGCGGTGCCAGCAACAGAACGCAAGGTCGTCTGCGCTAGCTGCGATGTGGCGTACAGGTAGTTCTCGACCTCAATGATGGCCTTGTCGGGGGCCATCACGCGGAAATAGACCACCGCGTTCACCTTCACCGACACGTTGTCGCGGGTGATGACATCCTGGGACGGAATGTCGAGCGTGATAATCCGCATGCTGACCTTCACCATCCGCTCGATGCCCGGAATGAGCAGCACGAGCCCGGGGCCTCGCACCCCTACGTAGCGACCCAGCCGAAAGACGACCCCTCGTTCGTATTCTCGGAGCACCTTGACGGCCGAGAAGAGCACGACAGCGCCAAAGAAGATCACAAGCCCAGCAAGTTCGACAATCATCATCTCTATTCTCCTAACCAGGGCTGCAGGCAGCCGGCAAATGGAAGCTTGGTGCGTCCCGAGGGCGGAACCTTACTCCTTGGAGCGACGGAACGGGAGTTCAGAGTCAAGAAGAGAGGTCTTCCGTGGTGGCAGCCGCTTCACGCTCCACCTCCAGCACCAGACCATCGACTCGCACCACCCGCACATACTGATCCCTGGCAACAGGCTGTTCGCAGCGGGCCGACCAGCGCTCCCCGTGCACGAACACCTGGCCCACCGCCCGGCCACCGGGGATCTCGCGCAGCACACGAGCTTCGGCCCCGACCATGCCTTCACTGCCCCCCACGACCTCACGAACCTGGCCCCGATAGACGAGCCAACCGACCCCGAGGGTGACCACCGCCGAGAACGCCGCCACCGCAATGACCACGGTAGGAGACACGCCGACGGTGAACTCTGGGCTCTCCTTCACAAGGAACAGCCCACCGAACACGATCGAGGCGAGCCCTGCCGTGGTGAACAGACCGAAGCTGGTCACGTAAACCTCCGCAATCAGACAACCAAAACCGATGATGACGAACAAGAGAGCCAAGATGTTGACTGGAATAAAGCTCAGCCCAAAGGCCGCGAGCAACAACGCGATGGCCCCAACGACTCCCGGCACGATGAGCCCCGGGTTGTTGAACTCGAGATACAGCCCCAGCGCCCCCAGGGCCATCAACAAGAACGTCACGTTGGGGTGGGTCAGGACGGTCAGGACTTTCTGGGCCAGCGTCATGGCTTGATCGAGGACCTGGCCCTGTGTCCGCAGGACAACCTGTTTCCCACCAGCAACCTCCACGGTGCGTCCATCGATGGTTGCAAGTAGCTCTCCCAGCCCCTTCGCCTCGAGATCGACGACGCCCAGCTCCACCGCTTCTGTCACCTGAATGGAGACACTGTCTCGAACCGCCTGCTCGGCCCAGTCCGCGTTGCGACCGCGCTGGTCAGCAATGTTGCGAATGAAGGCAACCGAGTCATTGGTGACCTTCTCCAACATCGCCGCTTCACTGTCTTTGCCCGCCTCGCCCTTGTCTTCACTGCCAGGCCCCACAGGGGGCTTCATGATGACCGGATGGGCCGCGCCAATGTTGGTAGCCGGCGCCATCGCCGCCACATGAGCCGCCATGGTAATGAAGGTTCCCGCTGAGGCAGCACGGGATCCCTCGGGGCCCACGTAAACGATGATGGGGGTCTCCGACGCCAACATGGCCTTGACGATCTCGCGTGTGCTCTGGAGCGAGCCACCCGGTGTGTCGAGCACGAGCACCACGGCGCGCACCTCAGCATCTGCTTGAGCGGACTCCAGCCCCTCGACGAAGTAGTCTCGCGTGCCGCGATTGATGATCTGGTCATCCAGAGTGAAGACCTCGACGCGTCCTGGGCCCAAGTCCACCGGCACTGCTGTACCCGGCTGGCTTCCTGCGGAGTCGTCGTCCCCTACCCCATCAGCATCCACAGCGAGATCCGGCTCAGCGTCGGGGACCTCTCCCACACTCGGGGGTTCGGCGGACACTCCGGCGGCAGCAAGAAAGACGCCTAGTGAGAGGAGCGCGACAGTCAGCAGCGCGACCTTCTTCATCGGGAACTTGCCTCTTTTCGGGTCAGGGGTTCAGGCAGGGCACGTCCAGTCGCGCGTTCGTATTCCATGCGCACCAGCTTCATGTCCTCGAGCACCTTGCGCTTGTCGGAGGGATTGCGCAACAGATAGGCCGGGTGATACGTGGGAACGAAAGCGATCCCCCGGAACGGGTGCACTCGACCACGGAGTCGGCCGATGGAGGAATCGGTCTCGAGCAATGTCTGTACCGCAAAGCGCCCCAGGCCGACAACGACCTTGGGCTGCAGGGCTCCCAGCTGTTCCCAAAGAAATGGAGAGCAGGTGGCAACCTCATCGGGCTCTGGATCCCGATTGTTGGGAGGGCGACACTTCACCACGTTGCAGATGTAGACCTCTGATCTGGACAGTCGGATCACGTTCTCGATGATGGCGGTGAGCAGCTCACCGGCCTTGCCCACGAAGGGCTCTCCCTGCTGATCCTCGTTGTAACCAGGGCCTTCGCCCACAAACACGATGTCCGCTTCAGGACTTCCCGAGCCGAACACCACATGGGTTCGCTGCTCATGAAGCTTGCACCGGGTGCAGTCGCCAATGTCGTCGAGGACAGCTAGCAGACGATCGGCCGGCGACGACGAGGCAGGAGCAGCCGACGGTGTCCGAGTCTCGGGCACAGGTGGAAACTCCTCGGGCTCCGGCGTCGGAGCCGCTGGCTTAGCTTCCACCGCCTCCGGCACCTCAGGGCGAACTTCCGCAGAGACCAGCGACGAGGACTCCACTGGCGGAGTGTGCTCTGCGCCACCTTCCGTCCCCGCCGGGTCGGAGCGGAGCTCGGGAGCTGGACCTCTAGGTACCCGCGCGCAGTCCCCTTGCTGCACCGCGATCCACGTGCGCAGGTCGCCGACAATGGCGGCAAGCTCGTCGTGCAGGCCCAGCTCACTCACGGAAGCACTCCTGTTGCTGTTGCTGTGTTCCCATGACCATCGTCCACCGTGAAGCTCCACGAGCTTCCACTCTCGGGAGCCAGGCTGACGAGATCAACTACCACGGTCGTGCCCGTTTCGTCATCGACACCGGTGACCTCGACGAACTCCTCGGACACATCACCGGACTCAGAGGCAACCAACACCTGGATACCCCCCGGACCGCTGACCAGGGGTGTGGGTGAGTTGGGTCCGGAGGTTTGGTGGAGCAATCGGTAGCCCCTCGGTGCTGCGCTGTAGGCGAGGCGGAGGGTCGCAACAGTGCCATCCAAAGACACGTCGAGGTCGAGTGCTGCAGGCGTCACTTCAAAGGGCTCCGAGTGCTGGGCCCACGGCAAGCTGTCGAAGGGATAGGCCGTGTCTTCGGGATCGCGTGAGCCCCCCGAGGCCACCAGGCGATAGCGTCCCAGAGGCAACGCGGACACATCCTGCAGCCCCCCCCAGGTCTGAACGGCTTGCCACTCTGCGTGATACAGGTGCGTGCGTACGGGATCGGGCTCTTCATCGGTGCCCTGGAGGGGGTCGGGCGTGTAGGTCACCAAGATGTCGGGGAGGGCATCGGACACGGCGTCCCCTCGAGGAGTCGTCACGGGAACCCAGCCGTCGGTCTCGTCCTCACGCTGGAGCTCGACCGAGACAAGGCCTGTCGCCGGGTCACTGCCCTGAAAGGTAAATCGGGCAATTCCCTGGATGCGCTCTACCGTCGGATTGGGCTGCACCTGAGCGGGCCGCACGTCATCCCGAACGAAGAGGTAGTCGGGCAAGGCCTCCAACGGAGTACCGGCATCTGGGCTCGGGTCGGGCTCCACAATGGGCGTCACCCAGTCTGGATACCAGGTGGATGTTGGAAAGTCCGGCCACGCCGGGTCCTCGACTACCGGAGTGTGAGCAAGCTCCACCACATCCAAGAGCTGCTCGAGTAGGTACTCCCCCTGCAGCGGTCCCCACCAGACGATGGCCGGCTCATAACCAGCACTCAACCAATCATCTGCCGTAAGGAGATAGCCCTCGTGATCCATGGCGTAGGCCAGCACAACCGTTCTCTCGGCTCCCTTCTCAGCACGGGCACGGTGCCGCAGGAACTGAGTCCAGAGGGTCGTCGCCTCGCCCGGCGCAAAGGCAAAGACGACGTGCTCGTCCTGGGTTCCGCCCTCTCCCAGCACCGTGACCGGGACGCTGCCGATGCCCAAGGCCCCGAGCATCGCCGTCCGGGATTCCGGCAGCGGCAAGGGATAGTCGTCCCGGCTGTCGATGTAGCCACGAAACGCGATCCTGAAGAGCGAGTAGCCCTTGTCCACGTCGAGACAGCTCGCATACATGGGCAGGGGCACATCCAGACCAAACAGGGCGATGTCGATGTCGGGTTCCCCGCACAGCACGGCTCCGTGCTGTGCCCAGAACTCGTCCAGCGGACTCCGAATGGCACAGTCAGGGCTCACAAATCCATCGCACCCCTGGTCCCACACCTGTAGGTCGGGCCGATAGGGATCGTCCGCCCAGCTGGGATCCCATTCCATGTAGTGCAGGTCTACGGCGCCATTGCGGGTGACGCGTATGTCCCGTCCCTGGCGCACATAGCGCTGAACCGGCTCCAACTCCACCTCTCCTGCCGCGACCTCCGTAGCCTCGTACAAGGCCACGAGCCCCTCTACCGCGTTCTCCGCCACCGACTCCAGCTGGGCAAAGCCCGAGTGGTTGCCGCGAGGGCTCACATCCCCAGCTGCACCCTGCGCAAAGATCCACCGCGGGCCCCCATGCCGCTGTTGAAGCAGCGTCGAGATGTGCCCAGGAGCATCCGTACTCACCAGGGGGTTCCCCCCCCCGAGAACCGTGCCGTGAATACCAAAAGCAAACAGAGCAGCAATGGGATCACCGTCCACCGAGTCCACTCGCAACAGAGTCGCCCGCGCGTCCTTGTGACCGGCTCCTGTCGGCTCACCAGCGGGCCCGTGAAGGTGGTCATTCTCGCTCCGCCGATCGCCGAAGACCTGGTCTTCACCAATGGGATCGAAGTTCGGATCAATTCCCAGGCCGATCGCTGCCTCCGTACGCGCCACAAAGGCCTGCTCTGCCAGATCGGCCAACTGGTTCACCAGGCGATCGAAGATCTCCTGCCTGAAAAAATCACCCCCAAAGAACAAGACGGTCGACTTGGTGAACGGCCCATAGGACGAGTGGGAGTGGCTCGCCAACGTGAAGACCGAGTCGGTCATGTCTCGGTCGAAGCGTCTCGAGAGTTCTTCTCCCAGCGCTTCGGTGAGACCGTCAAACGAATAGATGAGGTCGAAACGAACGATCGCTGCGGCGTCCTCCCCGTTTTCTAGGTAGAGCACGTCCGCTGGAATCCTCGTCTGCCAACCTGCCGACGGTATGAAGTCGGTCCGGTAGTCCGAATCGCGGGTGTCGGGTCCAGACTCATCGCCCAGCGAGCGGTCCCGTGCTGTGTAGCCGCCTAGAGGAGTGCCCACTGGCAGATCGAGGGTCCCGCCCGCGGCGCCGGCCACGAGCACACCAGAGGTTCTGGCATCCCAGTCGGGAACACCGTCATCAACAATCTCTTCTTCACAAGCGGCAAGACAGAGGCCGCCGACCAGAATCAATGGAACAAGAATGCGCATGCAGGTCCCTTGTGCGTGCCCGACCGGCCCCCTAGCCGCGTCGGGCGCAAACCTTACTGCAAGCTGACCAGGAACGGAGCCCCAATTGAATGCTTAGTCGCGTTCGGCGAGGAGGGGCACGATCCGGTCGATGATCTCGTGCGCCACTCGATCCTTCGAGAGACGCGGAAGTTCGACGGGCTCTCCATGACGAGCGAGGAGCGTCACTACGTTCGTGTTGACGCCGAAGCCAGCGCCTTCAGTGGTCAGGTTGTTGGCAACGATGAGGTCTAGGTTCTTTCGTTCGAGTTTGGACTGGGCCCCATCCAGCAGCTTTTCGGTCTCCATGGCGAAGCCCACGAGAACTCGGTGGCCCTTGCGCTGACCGAGGCTGGCGAGAATGTCTGTGGTGGGCTCCATCCGGACGCTGGACAGTTCGTTGCCAGACCCCTTCTTCAGCTTGTGATCAGCCGTGGCAACAGGACGGAAATCGGCAACTGCCGCCGCCATCACCACGACATCCGCCTGGTCGAAGCGCGCCTCGACCTCCGTGTGCATCTCTGCGGCAGTCGTCACCGCACAGCACTCCACTCCCGCCGGTGGGGACAGCGCCGTGGGCCCCGAGACAACCAGCACCCGCGCGCCACGTCGGGCGGCGGCGCGCGCCACGGCATAGCCCATCTTCCCCGTGCTCGGGTTGGACAAGAAGCGCACAGGGTCCAAATGCTCTCGAGTGGGGCCGGCAGTGACCAGAACCGTCCTGCCCACCAAGTCTGGCGGCCGTAGTAGGTCCTTAATGGCGAGCAATGCGTCGGCGGGTTCCGGCAAACGACCCTCACCGATTTCGCCGCTCGCCAGCCGGCCGCTAACGGGCGGGAGCACAGAGACGCCGGACTCACGCAGCCGCCTCAGGGCGTCCTCGTAAGCAGCCTGGGCGGCCATACGATGGTGCATGGCCGGACACAGCAGGACAGGTCCGTCGAAGCACGAGACAGAGAGGGCCAGCAGATCATTTGCCCGACCCGAAGATGCCCTCACTAGAAAGTCCAGTGTGGCGGGGTAGACCACAATCGCATCGGCCCAAGCCGACAGGTCCACGTGCAGCTCGCCCCCCTCGCTCCGGTCCAGGTCCCAGATATCCCGGTAGACGGGCTGCCCGGTCAGGGCCTGGAACGTGGCCTCGCCCACAAACTTGGTGGCGCTGTCCGTCATGGCCACGCGCACCTCGACACCTTCTTCTTGGAGGGCGCGCAGCAACAACACGGCCTTGAACGCAGCGACGCCGCCCGTCACACCCAGCAGCAAGCGCGGGCCACGGGAATGGGAAGAGTTGGTGTTCATCGCGCGGACCTATACCGTGGTGAGGTTAGCAGGGCCAGATGCGAACTCTGCCCGACTCAAAGCGCATCCACGTCACCCTGGCCCACCCGAAGCAGCTCGAACGGATGCTCGCAGAGATCGACCACGGTCGTGGGGTCCTCGAGACCAAAGCCTCCATCGATCACGCCGTCGAGTCGTTCGCCCATGACCTCTTCGATGTCCACGGGGTCCACCACGAACCGTTCTTCGTCCAGGTTTGGAAGACGCAAGGACGTGGTCACCAAGGGGCGACCGAGGAATCGCGCCAGCGCGCGGGGAATTGCTGCATCCGGAACGCGAACACCAATCGTTCGTCGCTTCTTGTGCATGCGCTTGGGGATCTCGGATCCGGCCGCCACGATGAACGTGTAGGGGCCTGGCAGCACACGCTTGAGTGTCCTATAGGCAAGGGAAGAGATGGGGCCGGAGAAGCGACCGATATCGTCCACCTCGGCGAACAGCAAGCTGAGCGGGTGACTCCGTGGCGATTGCTTCAACTCGTACATGCGATCGATGGCCTTCCAGGCATCCAGGTCACAAGCCATCGCGTACCCAGAGTCCGTTGGAATCGCCAGAACGCCACCCTTGCGGAGCAGCTCTACCGACTCGAGCAGCTCGGGGCCGTGAGGCGACCAGGGGTCCATCTCAATCCGCATGGTGTGGAAGCCCTAGACCCAGCGATTCTTTGGTGCAGCTTGGGGCGCAGCAGTCGAGCCGAGTTCGGCAGACCTAGGGCTGCGCTAGCGTCTGAACTGCGCCTTCTCGAACGAAGCCAGACCGCCAATAGACCGGATCCGATTCTCGGCCACCAAGTTGCTGGCTTCTGCTGTCGTGATGCTGCGCTCGGCAGCCAAGGCGAAGATCTCGCCCAGTGTCTCGTAAATGTTCTCCGCATCACGAAGCGCCTTTTCACGTGGTGCGCCGGTGATCTCAGCGTAGACGTTGATCAGTCCACCTGCGTTGATGACGTAATCAGGCGCGTAGAGAATCTGCCGCTCCCGGAGCATGGCGCCGTGCCGCGTCATCTTGTCCAGCTGATTGTTGGAGCCACCCGCAATGATTGGAACCCGCAACCTGGGGATTGTCTCGTCATTGAGCACGCCACCCAGCGCACAAGGGGCGAAGACATCGGCTTCCACACCGTAGATCTCGTCCAGCGCGACCACCTCCGACCCACACTCGGTCGCAATGTGATCCAGACGCTCGCCGTCGATGTCCGTAACGACCGTGGAGGCGCCCGCATCGGTCAGGTAACGAACCAGATGCATACCCACATTGCCGACCCCCTGAACCGCAACCTTTCGCCCCTTGAGGTCTGCGTCGCCAAACACTTCCTGGCAGGCCGCACGTATCCCGTGAAACACACCCCACGCCGTCACAGGGGATGGATCGCCGCTGCCTCCGGCATACATCGACACGCCACAGACGTGGTCGGTCTCGACGCTGATGAAGTCCATGTCCGCAACAGATGTGCCCGAGTCTTCGGCGGTGATGTACCGCCCCCCCAAGCTGTCCACAAACTGACCGAAGGCCCGCAAGAGGCCCTCGTTCTTCTCCACCTTGGGATCTCCGATGATGACGGCCTTGCCCCCACCCAGGTTCAGGCCGGCACATGCAGCCTTGTAGGTCATGCCACGCGACAGGCGCA
>MDTE01033542.1_pt1 | contig 17099 bp, 14 predicted proteins | sample 811231 | NCBI WGS metagenome assembly MDTE01 (sample SAMN05326651, study PRJNA326480) | marine metagenome | isolation source: seawater | place: Indian Ocean: Red Sea | collected 2010
ATCGATGTCCGGAACGTGTCGGGGCTTGTGCTGATACCGGCGGACTCGTCCGGCGATATTCGTGTGCACGGCGCTGGGGACGTCAGCATCGAACGGGACGGATCGGGCGATATTGAGGTGGCGAATGTCCGCAACGGCGTACGGATCGGCAGCGACGGCTCCGGCTCGATCCATGTCTCGGGCGTGGGGCCCGGCGGCATCGACATCGGCAGCGATGGCTCCGGCAACGTCAAGGTCGTTGGAGTCGAGGGTGACTTCCGCGTCAGCCGAAAGGGCAGCGGAAACGTCTCATCAAAAGACGTCCTCGGAATGGTCGAGGTCCCACATCGCTGACGCACGTCCACGGACCGCGCTGACCGTTTCCCGAACAGCGTGTCCCGGACAGCACACCCTGACGGTGTCCCTCACGCGGCGCTGACCCCTTCCGTCAGGGAGCGCACGTAGTCGAGCATCGCGTTCCGATCCGGCCCCACCCGGCGCCGCGCCTCCTGGTTGCGGGCGCGCCCCCGCAGCAGGTACCGCGCGATGATAGCGCGGGTCTTCCAGTCAGACATAAACGCGCCCGGCGGCTCAATCAGGTTGAATGACCGCATGACGCCGCGCATGACGTGAATGTTCTCACGCGCCGCGGCGGACACGGCGTCGCGCAGGGCGCCCTTCACGGATGCGCCCACACCGGTTGGCGCGGGCGTGCCGTCGATTTCACGCTCGGCGCGGACAATTGCACGCTTGTCGTCCGCCAGACTCGCATCGAAGATGGGCCTGATCTCTGTCCTGGTCCGCTCCGAGAACGCGCACGCGCGGCGGACGGGGTCCATGTCAGCGCCGAACACGTCCCGAAGCAGATGTGCGTGGAGCAGGCTCGTGCTGCACCCTCGACCGTAAAGCGGGTTCGTCCGGAGATGCGCATCGCCCACCGCAAAGAAATCCAGCAGTTTCGGCGCACCGTCTTCCACGAAATGCCGCCACACCGCATTGATGTCGCCAATACCGGCAGGGTCAGTCGTCGCCTCCGCACGTTCATCGAGCCAACGGTCGAGACCCGGAACCTGCCTGCAGATGTCGTCGAACAGCTCGGGCCGCAAGATTGCCTGGCGCAGCTCGCGCTCGGCCACCGCCATGCAGAGTATGACTGCGAAATGCCCGTTGTCCCCGGGAAACACACCGTACTTGAGATAGCCAAGATCGCCGTTCCCGCCCCCGTCCCTGGGAGGCTCGGAGCACCCGGGTTTCAGCCGGTAGTAGCGCGTGAAGTACTGGATTTCGGCATCGTCCTTCTCCTCTGCGATGGCGATGCCGGCATCCCTGAACCACCGCGGGAACCTCGAGGTGCGGCCAGTTGCGTCCAGGGTGACTTCAGCCAGAAGCGACTCACCCCCGGCAAGCTTCACCCCCGCAACTCTGGGCGTTCCGTCACCCTCCTCGAGCACGACGCCTTCGACCGTCCGACCCGAAAGCAGGCGGACGTCAGGCAGTGCGGTGACATGCTTGTGCAGCACGCGCTCGATCGTTGCCCTGCGGCAACTCATCACCCAGAGTTTCTCGTCGCCGGGGGCAGGTTCGTAATCGTCACGGAGCCCGGGCGGCAACATGTCGGTGAAGCGAATCGGCCGGGCCCCCGCCGCGATCAGTGCTTCCAGCAACTCGGGATGGTGGGCCTCGATGAGGCTGCACATGAGACCGAGGAAAGCGTGCGGGTGTCGAAACTGGGCCGCGCCCTGCCGTTCCCAGTCGAAGAACGCGCGCTCGGCCCCCTCCGTGTCGTCCGCCGCCTCCGGCGGGGGTCCGTCACGTTCTACAAGCGTGATGTCGTGGCCCTGTCCCGACAGTGACAGGGCAGTAAACAGACCGGCAATGCCGCTGCCGCAAATCAGCAGTTTCAATGGAGGCGCCTCTGCTGGACCGAGGCGCTCCATGTTAGTCGATCACGGGCCTCTGCGGACCCGGCAGGCCGTCCTGGCATCGAAACCCTGCCGCGGATCAGGCGCGCAGGAAATCCGGGTCGGTCCGCAGGAAGTACAGCAGGCGCCACAGCGTTGCGGCAACGAGCGCGTGGTCGATTTCTCCGGAGAGCAGCAGATCGGGAATCTGATCGAGTGGAATCAGCTGGACGTCCGTATGCTCGGTCGCCGTGTTCGCCACGTCGGACACCCGCTCCACATCGAAGGCAACAAAGGTGTGGAGTCGATTGACGAACAACGCGGGATTCGGCGTCAGAACACCAAGTGATGACACCTCGTGCGCCGCGTAGCCGGTTTCTTCGAGGCATTCCCGTGCGGACGACACGGCAGGATCTTCCCCGTCGTCAACGAGGCCACCCGGAATCTCGAGCGTGATCTCGTCGGTACCGTGTCGGTACTGGCGGATGCAGACCACTTCGTTGTTCGCGGTGAGCGGGACACAGTTCACCCACTCGTTCGACTCGATGACAAAGAAATTGTGCTCGCGTGCATCGTGCGGCGAAGCCGAGCGGGCTTCGTGCACGGTGAACACGCGACAGTCCGTCAGCTGCCGGGTATCGACCCGGCGCCACGGCTTGACGTCAACCATCAGGCTTTCGGCGAGAGCTGAACCAGCACGCCATGCGCGGACTTGGGATGGATGAAAACCTGCGGACCACCAACCCCAATCAACTGGACGCCCTTGGCTTCCAGATCCTTGACCGTGGCGTCGACGTCGTCGACTTCGAGCGCGACGGTGTGGATGCCTTCTCCGCGGCTTGCGACCGCGCGACCGACCGCAGATTCCGGATCGGTCGGTGCGACAACTTCGAGGAACCCGCCCGTATCAAACGGAAAGAACGCCTGCTTGATGCCCAGCGCGTCGGACTCGGCCGTACGCTCCAGAGTCATGCCCAGCTTGTCCCGGTAGGTGGCAATACCTTCATCGATGTCGCTCACGCGAACGACAATATGATCAACGCCTTTGACCGCCATGTTCGAACTCCTTCCTCAGTGTTCAGTCTTCGATTTCAATCTGCAGAGTTTCATCTGCGTGTTGGGCCAACCGGCAGATGCAGGATGGTCCGGGTGGGACGGGACCGGTTGTTTGGTCCCGTCCGCATGCGTCGCCGGGGTCAGCTGAGCCCGTCGACGGGAACCCCGGCGCCTTGCACGGCCCTTGCAGCGTCCGAAGCAAGGAAGCCGACCACTTCTGCAAGGTCCGCCGTCGGCACCCACGTCGAATGATCCGCGTTCGGCATGTCGCTGCGGTTGCGCGGAGTGTCGATCGTGCCGGGCAGTATGCTGTTGACGTTGATTCCGGACTCGCGCAATTCGAGCGCCATGGACTCGGTCAGCCGCATGACCGCGGCCTTTGAAGCCGTGTACGGGCCCATCGTCGGGACCCCCGCGTGCGCGGCTCGTGCTGCGACGTTCACAATCTTGCCGGACCCTGCCGCCAGCATGTGCGGCACCACGGCGGCCGCCATGTACATGATGGACCGGGTATTCAGGTTGAACAGGAAATCCCAGGTCTCGTCCGCCGTTTCGTGCACGGGATCGCCCATCATGAAGCCGCCCGCAATGTTGGCGAGTATGTCGATCCGGCCAGTTGCCTCGAGTACCGCACTGATCGCGGACTCGCAGGATGAGCGATCGGTCAGATCGCACGCCCGGAAGAAGTGATCGCCGTCACGCGAGGGGAAACTGCGCTCGAGCAGCTCATCGGAGATGTCGAGACAAACGACGCGTGCGTCCCGATCCATGAAGTGCTGCGCCACCGCCTGGCCCAACGCCCCCGCCGCGCCCGTGACTACCGCTACCTTGCCTGCGAACATCGCCGGTCCTGCCTTGAATCAAGGCAGAGGATGCTACTGACTTTGAAAAATGAACACAATCTGACCACCGGCGCAGACGCCGGTTCCTGTCGTCCGCGGCCTAAGCGGTGTGGTATAAAGCCGCCCCTGCTGTACACCACCCCAGAGCGTCAGGACGTGACCGAACCCAAGCCCAATCCCGCCCTCCCGCGCGGCATAGCGGATATGTTGGGAATGGCCCTGTCCGGCACCTGCATGGTCCATTGCATGCTGCTGCCTTTCGCGGTCGCGGCGTTGCCATTCCTCCAATACGACATTCTGGAGGAAGAAACCTTCCACATTCTGATGTTGGCGGTGATCCTGCCCACCAGTCTTGGTGCCTTTGTGTTTGGAGCCTGGCAACATCGCGATATGAAGACCATCGCACTCGGGCTGACCGCACTCGTGTTGCTGATCCTGACCGCGTTCTTTGGGCACGCCTATCTCGGTTATGTTGGCGAGCGGATCGCGACGACCATCGCCGGTGCGCTCCTGGCCGCGGCGCACATCATCAACTACCGGCGTTCCCGACATGTCGGGGTCCACGCAGAACGTGTCTGATCGACGCCTAAGCAGAGAGGCCGGCTGACGTCGACTCACCCGCGAGACCGCGGGGATCGAGCGCGTCCCGGATTGCCTCGCCGGTGAAGATCAGCAACGTGAGCATGACCGCAAGCGTGACAAATCCGGACAGTCCCAGCCACGGCGCCTGAATATTGTTCTTCCCCTGTGCCAGCAGTTCGCCAAGAGAGGGTGAGCCGAGTGGCAACCCGAACCCGAGGAAGTCGAGCGCGGTCAGTATCGTCACCGCCACGTTCAGCAGGAACGGCAGGTAGGTCAGCGTCGCCACCATCGCATTTGGCAGTACGTGACGCAGGATGACCGTGCGGTGACCCACGCCGAGCGCGATCGCTGCCCTAACGAACTCGAAGTTGCGCGCCCGCAGGAACTCGGCGCGTACCACGCCGACGAGAAACATCCAGTTGAACAGCACAAGGATCAGCAGCAGCCAGAGCGCGTTGGGCTCAATGATGCTGCCCATGATGATGAGCAGAAACAGGACGGGCAGACCCGACCAGATCTCCACCAGCCGTTGACCAACCAGGTCCACCCATCCCCCGAAGTACCCCTGCAACGCGCCAACGGTGATGCCAATGGTCGCGCTCAGCACGGTCATCGCGAAACCAAACGCCACCGACATGCGGAAGCCGTAGATGAGTCGCGCGAGGGTGTCCTTGGCCCCGTCATCCGTGCCGAGCCAGTGTCTCGCTGATGGCGGCGCGGGCGCATGGTCCTCGAGGTAGTAGTCGATCGTGTCGTAGCGATACGGGATCGGCGGCCAGAGCATCCAGCCCCCCTTCGCTTCGATCAGCGAACGCACATGCGGATAGGTGAAGTTGGCCGCGAGCGGCAATTCTCCGCCAAACGTCGTCTCCGGGTAGGACTTCAGGACCGGGAAGTACCAGTCACCTTCAAAGCTGACGATGATCGGGCGGTCATTGGCAATCAGTTCGGCGACCATCGAGATGCTGAAGAGCCCGACGAAGATCCACATCGACCAGTAGCCCCGCCGATTGCTCCGGAAGGCCTGCCAGCGACGCTGGGCTGGAGACAGATGCGCCGCGCTCACGTTTCGCGCGACTCGAAGTCGATCCGCGGGTCAACCAGCGTGTAAACAAGATCTCCCACGATGTTCATCACGAGGCCCAGCAGCGTGAACACGAACAGGGTGCCAAAAATGATCGGATAGTCCCGTTTCAGAATTGCCTCGTAACCGAGCAGACCGATGCCGTCGAGCGAGAAGATCACCTCGATCAGCAGCGAGCCAGTGAAGAGAATGCCGACGAACGCCGCCGGGAAGCTCGCGATCACGATCAGCATCGCGTTTCGGAACACGTGTCCGTAGAGCACCCGGGTCTCGGACATCCCCTTCGCCCGCGCCGTCAGGACAAACTGCTTGTTGATCTCCTCCAGAAACGAGTTCTTCGTCAGCATCGTCAGCGTCGCGAAACCGCCAACGGTCAGTGACAGGATCGGCAGGGCCAGATGCCAGAAGTAGTCCGCCACCTTGCCGAACGTCGAAAGCTGATCGAAGTTTGCAGACACCAGTCCGCGCAGGGGAAAAAGGTCCCAGTAGTAACCGCCCGCGAACAGCACGACCAGCATGATGGCGAACAGGAATCCGGGGATGGCATACGCCGTGAAAATCACCGCGCTCGTCCAGATGTCGAAGGGCGTCCCGTTCAGCACCGCCTTGCGCACACCGAGCGGTATGGAGATGAGATAGATCAGCAGCAACGACCAAAGGCCAAGGGAAATCGATACCGGCAGGCGCTCGCCCACCAGGCTCAGGACCGGCCGGTCCTGGTAGTAACTCGAACCAAAGTCGAGCTGAATGTACTGCCGGATCATCAACACGAAACGTTCGGCGAACGGCTTGTCGAATCCGTACTGCGCTTCGAGTTCGGCCACAAGTGCCGGGTCGAGACCTGCTGCTCCCGAGAACGCCCCGGCAGCCGGATCGCTGCTGCTCGCGACCATGCCATCGTCTCCCCCACCCGAGATCGAGTCGGTGGTCGACGCGGTGGCTCCCATCATCTCGGCGGCAATCTGCTCGATCGGTCCCCCGGGCGCAAACTGCACGATGACGAAATTCAGCACCATGATCCCCAGCAGTGTTGGCACCACAAGCAGGACCCTGCGGATGAGGTAGGCGGCCATCAGCGCTGCAGGGCCTCGAGGTTGCGCTTTAGGGTGACGTCCTTCTCTGGATCGAACCACCAGACGTCGTAGTGTACCGGGTGCTGCAGCACGCCATGTTCGGGAATGCCGAATCGATCCCAGTAGAGCAGGCGGAAACCGGGGGGCGACGATCGCGGCACGAAATAGAACTGCCACAGCAGCACCCTGTCGAGTGCGCGGGTGGCGGCAAGGAAGTCCGCGACGTCCTCCGCCGCAATCACGTGATCGATCAGATCGTCGACGGCCGGGTCACTGATCCCTCCCCAGTTGAGCCCGAAGGCCTGATCGGCGCTTGCGCTGCCAAACAGGTTGCGCAACTGCAGGCCCGGAAGGTTGGTGGGAGCGGTGCTGCGCATGGCCGCGCTGAACGTGCGGTTCTGCATGCGGTAGAGCCAGTTGCTGGCCTCGAGCGAACGTGCGGATGCGTTGATGCCGACATCGCGCAGCACATCAATGTAGGGCAGCAGCGATCGCACGAGGGCAATCGACGGCACGACGAACTCGATGCTGAACTGCTCGCCCGTTGCGCGGTGAACCAGCCGGCCGCCGGCGTAATCCCAGCCGGCCTCGGCAAAAAGCGCCAGCGCCTCCACGATCTTGCTCCGCACCTCAGAGAGATCGTTCGGATGCTGTGGAGCATACTCCCGCTCGAATACCGCATCCGGAATCACACCGCGGTGGGTTTCGAGCAGCGCCCGTTCACGCCCTTCAGGCCTCCCCGAATGCGCCATGCTCGAACCCTGAAAGACCGAAAATCCGCGGTTGTAATACCCGTAGTTCTGGACGCCGTTGATCCACACGTCGTTGTACAACAGGTGCAAGGCGTGTCGTACGCGACGATCCTGGAAGCGGGCCAGCCGAAGATTCCAGTGAATCGACCACCACAGGCCAGCAGGCCGCGAGAGTTGCAGCAGTTCCTTGACCATCAGCCCCTCGCGCACGATGGGAATGTCGTATTCCACCGTCCAGCTTTTGGCCACCCCTTCCTGGTGGACGTCGAAGTAGCCGCTCTTCATCGCCTCCCTGGCAACGTTCACGTCGCGGAAATACTCGAACGAAATCTCGTCGAAGTTCCAGCGCCCGCGATTGACCGGCAGGTCGCGCCCCCAGTAGTTCCCGACGCGCTCGTAGGTCACCTTGCGCCCGAGGTCGAACGACTTGATGCGGTACGGTCCGCTCGCGAGCGGCGGTTCGCGCGTCGTGAGGGATGGATCGCGGGCGGCCCAGTAGTGTTTCGGCAATACCGGCAGGTCAGCCAGCACCAACGGCGTGTTGGGATTGAACTCGGTCCCCTTGGCCAGAACGTAGCGAATCTCGCGTGGGTTGAGGACTTCGATTGCTGAGACTCCCGCCAGAAGGCTCCGCAGGGTCACGGAGCCGACCGACTTGAAGGTCTCGAAGCTGAAGACGAAATCATCTGCCGTCAGCGGCTCCCCGTCGTGCCAGTACGCGCCCTCGCGCAGGCGGAAAGCCACCCAGCTGGCGTCGTCGGCAACGGCAACCCCGTCCGCCAGCCCCCCGTAGCGGGCGGTTGGCTCATCGGCCGAGCGCACCAGCAGCCGGTCGTAGAAGAGGTTTTCTTCGCCGGTCAGACTCATCCCTGCGGCCGGTCGGCCTTTGTGGATGAAGTTGTTGAAGCTGTCGTACGTGCCACCAACCGCCAGACGCAGCGTTCCGCCTTTCGGCGCGTCGGGGTTTACATAGTCAAAGTGTTCGAAGGACGCCGGATAGTGCGGGTCGTAGGGGAAGCTCAGGACGTGCGTGTAATTGATCGCCTCGCCATGGGTCGCCGCCGACGTACAGATGAGCAGGAGCGCGACCCGGAGCCGCCGGGACCAGCGATGACAGGCATGGACGCGCGTGGGCAGACGAGACATCGGCCGATATTAGGACAAACCAGTCCAGGAGGGGCGGCGCGATCTTCGGACACAGGGCTGGCCGGCTGATCAGGCGCGCGGCGGGGTCATCCGGCCGGCCTCGGCAGAGCTGTCACTGCCGCTCCAGCAGGCGCCGGTGCAGGCCGATCATCAGCGAGACCGTTGGGCCCGCGACGCGGATCTCCGCCTCTTCATAAGCGACGTGCCCGCGACCGTTGCCGTACCAGGTCACCCGGTAGTGTTCGCCGGACAGTACGCGCGCCGCATCGAGTTCGTGTATCGACTCGACCTCAGCACTGCATCGCGCCGCTTCCGGCTCCCTGAGCACTCCGAGCACCGGGACGATCCGGTAACCCGTCTGCGTGAAGTACTGGCCGTAGGTACCAAGAATCTCGACGGTTTGCGGCGCGACCCCGATCTCCTCGCTGGTTTCGCGCAGGGCCGCGGCCACCGGGTCCGCGTCCTGGGGATCGACCCTCCCTCCGGGGAAACACATGTGCCCCCCGAAACGGATGCCGGGATGCCTGCGGGTGACGAGCAGGCGCAGTCCCTCCGGGGAATCAATGAACGGGACGAGGACCGCAGCATCCTTCGCGCGCTGACGCACGGCATTGGAGACAGGCATCTCCGGATGCGGGTTGGCCAGTTCACCCGAACCACCCACCGCCCTGCGCAACCGGTCGACAGTCGGGCTGACGGGGGCGAGCACGAGGCGCTCCGCGCCCGGACTCGCGCGCAGGTCCGGCAACGGCTCCATCGTCAAAGGCTGAAGTTGCCCGCGCCGTCGATAGCAACGGGCCGAGCGCAGAATTCTTCTGTCACCATGGCATCGAGCACCGTTCGATCTTCGTTGTTGGCCCAGGTGCGGCGACCGTCCTCCAGCAGACATGCCGCATGCGCAATGTTGGGTCCGTCCGCTCCGTACAGCACCGTGTACGACTCGATCGTCGCAGGGCCATCATGGTCCACGGTCCACTCGCGGCGTGGCAGCGCGTCCACCTGGTCCTGGACATTCGCGTGCTGGAAGTCGACCGCAGGCGCCCCGGTGGAATAGACGCCCAGCGCGTGTTTGGTCAGATAGCCGCCGTTGGCAGTCACGAGACCGCGTGAGCCGGGTGCGGCGCGGCAGACTTCAACGGTCCGCGCAATGCTGTGCATGACATAGTTGTTGAGCGGGCCGCCACCGAATGTCAGGCCACCGGTGACCGTCAACTGCCGGTTCTCGTCGAGCCCCAACTCGGCCGCGCCGACCTGAACCGCCGATGGGAAGCAGCTGTAGATGTCGATGTGATCCATCGCGGACAGATCGTCCCCCAGCATCGCGGCGAGCCGCTGGCCGGAGAGACGGATACCGGGCGATGAGTGCAGGTTGTCCCGTTCGGACACGAGGTAGTGGTCGTGCGCGTCCGTGCCTGCCAGCGGGTACACCCACTGGGACTCCGGGACGCCAAGCGCGCGCGCTTTCGCAACTGACGCAATGATCAGGGCTGCGGACATGTCGACCGCGTTGTTCGAGTTCATGAGTTTGGGGTAGGGAAACGACACAGGCCGGTTCGAGGCCGACGGCGTACGAATCTCCTCCGCGGACCGGGCGCTTCGCAACCAGGCATTCGGATTGCCCTCAGCCACAGCACTGAAGCGCGACCAGAGTTCCGAAACCCGGGTGATGTGAGCTTCGAGGGACTCACCGCGCGCGTAGCGAATCGCGTTCTCGAAAATCGGGTACATCGCGGTTGCCGCGCGCATGCCGCGGGCCATCTCGGCTTCCCCCGCCATTGGCCCGAGGTCACCGAAGTCCACGTCATAGGCTCCCGGGCATTCCGTCACGGGCAACCTGAAGCCACCCTTGCGGGCGCGCGCCTGGCTATGCCCGTTCTCTGCACCGGTCATGAGCACAAGCTCGCGCTCGCCAGCCAGAATCTGCAACGCTGAATGGTTGACGAGACTTTGTACGGTGTTGCCGCCAAACGGCGTTCCCACGGTCTCGGCATTGGGTACCCCGATCGCCTCCGCAACGAAGCGTGCCGGGTTGTGGTAGCGCCACACCCCCCTGATGACCCGCACGGATTCGACCTGGCCGAGAATGCCCTTGACGCGCGCGTCCTCGCCCGCCGCTTCCGCAGCCTTCACCATCATCTGGACGGGCTCGAGGCCGTCTCGTGCGTCGTCGAGTTTCTGAAGGTGCTGGGCGACACCGATGATCACGGGCGTACGTGGATTCAACTGCTTCTCTCCGGGGAAAAAAGCCGACATTGTACCGTCGCCCGCGGAATCCGACCCGTCCGCTCCGATCAACACGTGTATCGTTACGCGCTGAAGCAGCGGGAGTGGTGGTTTGCCTCAGGATCTCGAGATAGCGGTGACAGCCTGGCGATTCGGTACCGGAGGCGTGGGTTCGGAACTCGCGGCCCAGGCCGAGATTGCGGAATCGATGGGTTTCCACTCGTTCTGGCTGCCCGAGAACCACTTCGGCGGAGCGGCATCGATCCCGTCACCGCTGATGCTCCTCGCGGGCGTCGCAAGCCGAACCAGTCGGATCGGTCTTGGCTCCACGTCCTATCTGCTGCCGATTCGCCATCCACTTGCCGCCGCCGAGGAGGTGGCGGTACTGGACCGGATGTCGGACGGACGCGTGATCCTCGGCGTGGGGCGCGGCTTCCAGCCGGCGATGTTCACCGCGTATGGAGTGGACCCCAAGGAGAAGCGCAAACGGTTCAAAGCGAACCTCGCGCTGATGATCGACGCCTGGCAAGGACAGCCGATCGCTTCGCACGAAGGTGACGACGTGATCCTCGCGCCGCTTCCGGTACAGCAACCCCATCCGCCCATCTGGGTTGCCGCGTTCGGTCCGCTCGCACTCAAACAGGCGGGCGGCCTCGGACTGCCGTACCTTGCATCGCCGGTGGAGACCCTCTCGTCACTCGAAGCCAACTATGCGCGGCATGCGCAGGCGTTTACGGAGGCCGGGCACTCCGGTGAGGTTGCGGTGCCGGTCATGCGCACGCTGTTCGTGAGCAACCGCCCCGCGCGGGTACGCGCGGTGAAAGAGGTGCTCGCCGGTGAGGCGAGACATCGCATGCGGGACGCTAAAGCAGACCCGGAGGACTGGACGATCGTGGGCGACCACGCCTACGTGAAAGACCGTCTCGCCCAGTACCGCGAGTCGGTGGGCGTCACCCACCTCATCGCCAGGGGACGAATTGGCGGCGTTGACGACGATGAACAACTGGCCTCACTCGAGGCCCTGCGGGTCCTGGCGGGCGACGCGTAGTCACCGGCAGCCCGAACCACCCCGCCACGGGTGAGACGCTACTGGATGATCTTGATGAGTTGCCCCGGCGACGGCTCACCCTGCGGGTACAGACCGTTGATGACGCGCAGGCGATCTTCCGCGTAGTTCGTGATGGGCGATTCTGCCGCCAGCGCCGCAAACGTCGTGCCTTCCTCGGCCCGGACAATCTGGACTTTGGGTGTCTTGGCAGTTGTGAAATCGTCTTTGGTCATCCGCGCAAAGCTGAAGATGGTCCGGATGAACGTCTTGTCATCCGCGACCTTGCGCAGGTCATGCTTCCCCGCGCCGGTCATGATGTAGGCCTGACGGCGGCGCGAATCGAAAATGACTGCCACGCGCGTCGGCCGTGGTCCGAACGTCGACTCATAGCGGTTGGCAACCCCCAGGAACGCGGGCAGCCCGTCGATTGTCAGCTCCTGACCTTCACGGATCTGCATCCCGAGCTTTTCGGCGACATAGGACGTTGGCGTGGCTCCCTTGTAGAGGCGCCCGCCACGCACCTCCATGGCGGCATTGCCGACCGTCGAGAGCCCCATGATGCCCTTCTGCGTACTGCCGATCCTCCAGCCCTGCGGGAAGTTCACCTTGATGCCGAGCTTGGGATGGTAGAAGACGTTCCTGCGGACGACGCCTACCTGCTTGCGATCACCCCAGCCGAGTCCGTTGAGCTTCTCCAGAAACTCGTCGGGCGGTACCAACTCACCGTAGTTCTCGCCAAGCTCGCCCGCCGCAAGAATCGCCTTCTCGTAACGACGATCGTGGTCGGGGTGCGTCGACAGAAAGCCGTGGTACACCTGGGCCTCGCGCTGCTCGATCCTGGCGTGCGCGTACTCGAGTTTGTCGTTCGATTTCAGTGTCTCGATCGTCTTGAGCATGGCGTCCGGCGCGTAGCCCGCCTTGGCCATGAACCCGGCACCCACACGATCGGCCTCCAGTTCGAACTCCCTGCCGTGACCTTTCAGGAGCACGGCGGAACCGAGTTCACCCAGTTCCATCAACGCGCCCTGTTGGGTGAGGATCGCGGCGAGCATCGCGGCCGCCTGATATCCCTGCGCGCGATTCTGATTGCGGATGGCGTGCTTTTCCGTGACGTGCGCGATCTCGTGGCCAATCACGGCAGCCAGTTCGGATTCCGTGTTCATGTGTGCGAGCAAGCCACGCGACAGATAGATGTAACCGCCCGGCAGGGCCATGGCGTTCACCATGTCGTCATCGATCACCGTGAACGTGTATTCGAGGTTGGGCCTCGAACTGACTTTGGCGATCTTCTGCCCGATACGATCCACGTACGCCGCAAGCTCGGCATCCTTGTAGATTCCGAACTGGGCGATCACCTTCTGGTGCTCCTTCGCGCCGAGCTCGATCTCCTTCTTTTCGGACATCGCAAGCGCCGCGGGCGGCCCGGATACTGCCAGCGCCGCCGGCACCACGACCGAACACAGCCATGCCAGGCTGATGCCGCCAAACGCGCGGCGCAGACGCCGCCGACCGGCGGCAGGAGACAGGTGCATCATCATGACTTGCATTGAACCTCCACCATGCTGAAGGGACGCTGAACGCGCGGCAGTGCCGTCTGATGATTATGACCCCGATTCAGCCGAAAAACTGCCGATGGCGTCAGTTCGGGCCAGCAAATGTCCCCTGTCCCCGCTGGATCCAATCCCCCGGCGTTCGGTGCTCGATCTTCGTTGCATATTCATGCTTTGGCAGCAAATATAAGGGAATGTTGCGACTCGTCACCGTGATTCTGATGACCGCGGTCCTCGCCACCGGCGCGGCATATGGCAACACGCGGGGCGCATCCACGCCGGGTACATCCACGCCGGGCACATCCACGCCGGGCGCATCCACGGGCCCGGTTGTGGAGGCCGCCCGACGCCTCGAACGAAATTTCGAGTTTGCCGCCGCGCGAAAAGCCTATGAGCGCGCCATCAGCGCGATCGAGGGCAGCCAGGGTGCGTTCGCGGAAGCGCTGATCGAACCACTGTACGGGCTCGGACGGGTACAGCGCAGACTTGACCTGGCCGACGCCGCCCGCGACGCTTTCCGCCGCGGCCAGCACATCGAGCATCGTGTCCGCGGCGTTCACGCGCTGGGCCAGATCGAAGCCGTACGCGAGCTGATTGAGATCGAGGTCGCGAGCGGGCAGCACATGGACGCGGACCGTCAGCAACGCTTCGCCGTCTATGTCGCCGAGCGCAACTACGGCTCGGACCATCCGTCGCTTGTCCCCATGCTGCAGGGTCTGGCGCAATGGTACGAAGAGACCGGTCAATTCAACCGTGCACGCAAGACCCAACGCCGGATCGTGGACATCGTCAGTGCCAACGGGAGCGGGGTCGACGTCGGCCTGATCGATCCGCTGCTGGCGATCATGCGTTCACGTCGGCTGCAGAGCGGCTCTTGTTGCAGCAAGAGGGAGCTGCAGCAGCTGACCGACATATTGAAGACGAGCCGGGATCTGTCCTACGAGCGCAAGGCGGACGCCTTGCTCGCTTTGGGTGACAACTTCACCGCGCTCGGACGCACGTCGCGAGCCCTCGATTACTACCGCGAAGCGTGGGCCCTGTTGAGCGATCGGGAGCGCGCAACCGAGTTCGCCGAACCCCGTCAGCTCGCCATGTTCCGCCGCCTCTCCACGGCCCGCGTTGGCGAAGCGCTCGCAGGCGACCCGTTCCGGCGGACCGGCCAGATTACGAGCCGCGAACGTCTGATGCGCGACCCGCGGTCGCTCGAAGACCTGTTGAGGTCCGAGGGCCACACCGACCAGGATATCCAGGAACTGGAGATGCTCCCTCCGCAGTTCTTCCTGATTCCGCTCGCGACACATCAGTACAACACGCGAATCCGCCACACGTTGTCGACCGTCGACAACGGGCCGCAGTCGCTCGCCATGGTCGGTGAGCCGGTCCAGTTCATCAGGGGCCAGCTCAAGCAGGTGCTGCCGCCGCGACTGCAGAGTGACGAGGCGCTCGACAGCATCTCGATCGAGCTGCGCTTTACCGTCAGGGAGGACGGCCAGGTCGGGCGCGTTGGGATTGCCCGGACCAACGCGCCTGCGCGCCTCAACCAGATGATGCGCTCGGTCGTGAAGAAGACGCGCTACCGTCCCAGGGTGATCGACGGCGAATTCGTGCGCACGGAAGGTCAGCTACTGCGCCAGACGTTCCGGCTGCAGCCCGGAGACGGGCTCTCCCGGCAGACCGCGGCTTCCCGGGCTGCCGTCGGCGCCAGACGGTGACCCGCGTGAAGTGCCTCGTCAGGTTATCCGCGGTGCTGATGCTGCTCTGCGCGCCCGGCGCGTCGAGTGAAGACCCGGCGCGCCCCGACTACATCGGGCGGCTCTTCCTCGAGATCGGTTTCGTCACGGAATCAGCCGCGGCCGCGCAGCGACGCCTGCTGTCACTGATCAATGCGGGCGAACTCGGGGAAGCGCTGCAACTGACGACCGACCTGCAGCGATCGATCCGTGAAGATCTGTCGGAATCGGCATTGCGCCTTGGCAAAGTCGCGCTGAACGAGGCGCTGCTGGCGGCTGAAACGGGCGATCGCGAACGGGCATTCACCGCGTTCGAGGCCGGGATCGGGTTGATCAGCGACAGCCACGGCCGGTTTCATCCTGATCTCGCCGAGGCCTACACGGCCCGCGCGCTCCTGCACCTCGGACGGGACAATCCTGCTTCGATAGCCGATTTGCGCCGCGCGCAACACATCATGCATCGATGCGACGGGGTCTTCTCCGCCGACCAGGTCCTGCCGCTGCGCTACCTTGCCGTCGCCCACGGCGCCAATCAACAGCGCTACCGTGCCGACACCGACTACCGCTTCATGGTCAAAGTGAGCGAGGTCAATCACGGCGCGGACAGTCTCGCGCACCTGCCCGTACTGGTCGAGGCAGCGTCATACTTCAGTCGGCGCGGAGCAGACATCCCGGCCATTCCACCACACTGGCGGATGCCGCCCGGCCCGGTAGGGTCGCTCGATCATGACGCCTGCAGGCGAGAGTCGATCTTCAGAGAATCACATGATCTCTATGACCATGCGATCGGCATCGTCGAGCAAAACCATGGCGCAGACGACCTGAGGATCGTGCCTTTGCTACAGGGCCTCGCGCAGTTGCGGGTTCGCCAGGGCATTGGCCTCGGAAGTGCCGAGCGTGCACTCGAGCGCGCCCTCCGCATCGTCCGGGAATCACCCTCGACCGACCCCGCGGATCTCGCCGACGCATACATCCGGCTCGGCGACATGTACACGGTCACCTCCGACCGGCGTGCGGCGGAGAGTTATCTGCTCGCCTGGGACACCCTGTCGGGCGACACCGAACTCGAAGCGCTTCGCCGCCAGTTGTTTGCACACCCGACGCGCCTCGAAGTGGGTCTCCCGCCGCCAGCGTCACCGGACCGGATGCCGGACCATGCCGGACCCGGTGACCCGCTGTTCGTCGAGGTGTCCTACACCGTGCGCGCGGACGGGCGCGTCGAGGATGTCCGGGTTGCTGATTCCAACCTGCCGTTTCGCTGGCGCAGCTAAGTGCGCACGAGAATGGAAGCGACACGCTATCGTCCAAGAGTGGATGAACGGGAGCCGGTCGCCACGCGAGGACTGTCCTATCGCCACCACTTCACACTGCGTTTACCGCGCAGCCAGCGTCAGCCACCTTCGCCAGCCGGATAGGCTCCGTGGCTGGGCACCGCCCGGACTACGACTCGACCAGGAATTCCTTTAGTTGCCTGGCAAGTGCTTTGCACGCAGCGTTGCCCGGTCGGGCGATCATTGGGATCGGGACGACGAGCCCCGCGAGGAATGATGTGCCGTTGGCATCTGCCGACAGTTCACCAGCGGTCGTCAGGTTCTGGAGATCCCAGACTGCGGCTTCATATGAGGCATCCTGTTCCCAGAAGCTCACGCCGAAACATCCCGCGCCGAAGGTACCGACGGTGCAACTGAACGAGCCGCCTTTGTCAGTCGTGATGGTGTCACCGTCGATCCAGGCGAGGTAGCGCACATTGGAGCTCTCAATCTGATCCCGGACACCCGGCTGCGCGAACAGTTTCCCCAGTTCCTTGGCCGACGCCGGGGCTGTGCGCGGTTCGAACCAGGGATACAACTCGTCCTGGAACTGCTTTGCAGGGATCAGCCTGAGAGGCTGTGCTCCACGCGAGAGCGCCTGTGCCATGCAATCCGTGAAGCTCTCTTTGGTCTCGTGTTCGTTGTAACTCGCCCGACCAAGAATGACGAGTGCCTCATCCCCGATCATGCCCGTTGAGGCCTGTCTCGACTCTTCAACCCGGGACGACACGCAGCCGCCCAGCACCAGGGTCGCCGCCAGCACGAGCGCTACGCCAAGCCCACTGCCCTCAGTTCGCCGTTTCACCGTCTTCTTCTCCCAGAC
>MDTE01008462.1_pt1 | contig 17095 bp, 15 predicted proteins | sample 811231 | NCBI WGS metagenome assembly MDTE01 (sample SAMN05326651, study PRJNA326480) | marine metagenome | isolation source: seawater | place: Indian Ocean: Red Sea | collected 2010
CAAAATCATCTACATTCTTAGTAATTCCATGAGTTCTTAATTTATAAATAATTTGTTCAATCTCTTTGTTATTAGTTGTAATACAACCTCCCTCACCTGAAGTAATTATTTTCACAGGATGAAAACTGAAAACAGTTATATCGCTATATCTACAATTACCGACGTTTTCATTATTATATTTAGCTCCAATTGCATGACTTGCGTCTTCAATTATTTTAAAATTATAGATTTTAGATAAATCATGCAACTTTTCCATCTCACAAACTGTTCCCGCCAAATGAACAGGTATAATTACTTTAGGTAACTTTTTTTCAATTTCAGCAATTTTAAGTTTTTCAATTAACTTATTCATGCTCATTAATCCAGTTGAAGGTTCAATATCAACAAAATCCACATTAGCTCCGACATAAGCACCACAATTTGCAGAAGCTACAAAAGAATTTGGGGAGGTCCATAAAATATCATTACTATTTAAACCAATCGCTAAACATGCCAGATGCAATGCACTTGTTGCACTATTAACTACAACACAATATTTTGATGAAACTTTTTTTGAAATAGCTTCTTCAAAATCCTTAGTAACGCCTCCTTGTGTTAAATTCTTATTTCTTAATACATTTATTACTTCATTTATATCAGTTTCATTAACTTGATGACGTCCATATGGTAAGAACATTCTAAATTTTTTGTTCATAAAGGTACAAAGTTTTGATCAACATTTTCCTTGATTAAATCTCTTAATTGATTGACATTAAGAAAGTCTGGATTATTTTTTGAATTATAAGAGAATCCATGCTCTACAGGTTGAATTTGTTTAAAGTGACTAGTGTATTTTTCAAATTTAATTTCTAAAGAGTGCTGGATTATTCCATAATAATTTCCTAGATCATAAGTATTAAAACTATCAGCATACGTAATCATCTCTTCGTGTATTTTCTCTCCACTACGAATCCCTACTATTTTTTTCTCACAATTTGGACCAATCGCTTCAGCCAAATCTGTTATCAAGTAACTTGGAATCTTTGGAACAAATATCTCTCCCCCAATTGAATTATTTACCGCCCAAAAAACCATCTCTATTGCATCCTTTAGAGAAATATTAAATCTTGTCATTTTGGGATTAGTTATAGGCAAAATTCCTCTTTTTGCTTCATTTATGAAAAAAGGAATCACTGAACCTCTCGAGCCCATTACATTACCGTATCTGACTATTGAAAAATTCAAATCTCTATCACCTCTAATATTATTTCCCGCGATTAACAATTTATCCGACACTAGTTTACTTGCTCCATACATATTAATTGGCGCTGCAGCTTTATCGGTACTTAAAGCCACAACCTTTTTAATATTATTTTTCAATGAAGCATGCACAATATTTTCTGCTCCAAGAATATTAGTCTTAATAAATTCCATAGGATTATATTCTGCAGTTGTAACTTGTTTAAGTGCAGCCGCATGTATGATGATATCTATATTCTCAGTTGCTCGATTTAATCTATCTCTGTCTCTTACGTCACCAATAAAAAATCTCAACTGAGGGAACTTATCTCTTGGATAATATTGTTGCATTTCCCATTGTTTTAATTCGTCTCTGCTATAAATAACTACTCTAGATAAATTAGGATATCTTTCTAATAATTCTGATACGAAAGCTTTACCAAAGCTGCCTGTCCCACCAGTAATTAGAATTCTAGAATTTGAATTAATTGGCATATGAAATAAATAGGATTATAAAAAAAGAGTGAAATTGTTTTCTTACATCATGGAATTTCATTATTTTTAATAAATAGTCTATATCCCGACCCTACAATTAAGAAATTTTTATTACTCTTAAATAAACGTTATTTCTATTTGTTTCTATAAATAGATTACCTAAAACTATTTAGATAGATTCTTGCCTATTTTTATAGCTTATCCCAAATAGCAAATCTTTCACCTAGATCAAATTCAACTCTTAACTCATAAAATATCTAACTTTCTAATTACTTAGTAACTAAATAAATTAATAACTAAATAACTAGGAATCAATTCTTTTTTTAATTTCAAACAAAAAGCATAATTTAATAGTAATAACTTCAAGATTTTTTGTTAAAACATTTATTTAGCAATGATTTAAGAAAATTAATAAAAAATAATTAATTCAAACATGTTAGTTTAGTTATTAAGTAAATTTTAAAATGCCTTTTTCAATTGATGGAAGACAAATAGGTAAAGGGTATAAGCCATACTTCGTAGCGGAGATGTCTGGCAACCACAACAATGATATAAATAGAGCTTTAAAGATAATTGAAATAGCTAAGGAATCAGGAGCAGATGCTGTGAAATTACAAACATACAAAGCTTCTACAATTACTATTGATCACAATAGTGATGATTTCCTTGTAAAAGAGGGTTTATGGAAAAACAGACGCCTATTTGAGTTATACGAAGAAGCATCAACTCCATGGGAATGGCACGAAAAGCTATATTGTCACGCAAAAAAAATAGGTATTTCAATTTTTTCTAGTCCTTTTGACTTTAGTGCTGTAGATTTTCTAGAGGAACTTGATTCAAAAGCTTATAAAATTGCCTCTCCCGAAATAGTTGATCTTCCATTAATAGAGAGAGTATGCGATACAGGAAAACCTATTATTATTTCAACTGGAGCTTCTTCAATAAGAGAAATATCAGAAGCTATTTCAGTCATCAAAAAAAAAGGAATTTCTAAAGTAATGCTTTTGCACTGCACAGCAGCCTATCCTGCCCCTTTAAACGAAGCAAATTTATCAACTATGAAATTCTTGAACGAAAAGTTTGATGTTGATGTTGGATTGTCAGATCATACTTTAGGTACCATTGTCTCTACAACAGCCGTATCTCTAGGGGCATCAATTATTGAAAAACACTTTACTCTCTCAAGAAGTGATGGGGGTATTGATAGTGCCTTTTCTCTAGAACCCAGTGAGTTTTCTGAGTTAGTGAAAAATGGAATCCAGGCATATAACTCAATAGGAACTCCTCAGGAAAAACCTACAAATTCAGAATCAAGTGTAAAAAGGAATAAAAGATCACTATACGTAGTAAGAAATATAAAAAAAGGGGAGCTTTTTAATGAGAATAACCTTAGATCAATTAGGCCTGCCTTTGGAATGGAACCAAAATTCTATTACGAGGTTATTGGTAAAAAAGCAGCGCAAGATTTATATTTTGGAGAACCTTTAAAAAAAGAAATGATTGTTGATAAGAATTCAACAAATATTTCTTTATTTTCGGATGATAATAATATTTTAATAACTTCCTCTGCGAATAAAAATCCTTTAATTAGGAGCCTCAAGAATGCAATAAAAGGAGTTCTTCCAAATATAAAGATATATGCTGGCGATACAAATGAAACAACTTTATCAAAATTTGACGCAGATTATTTTTGGTCTATGCCTAAGACAAATGATTCAAACATAAAAGAAATTATTTCATATTGCAAAAAAAATAGTATAAAATTTATTTTCCCAACAAGAGATGGTGAATTGTTTTTTTGGAGTAAGCATAAAAGTCTTTTAAAATCTCAAAATATTTTTGTATTTGTTGCCTCTGAAAATATTTTGAGCTTGAGTCTAGACAAACTAAATTTCTTTAAATTCTGTCAGAGGAATAATTTCCAAACTATTAATACCTCTCCAAATATTGAGGATATAAATCATGATAAATATGTTGTAAAAGAGAGATTTGGTTCTGGCTCAAAAAATATTGCTATTAATTTTAAAAAAGATGATGCACTAAAATTTTCTTTAAGTCTAAAAAAACCAATATTTCAACCTTATGTAAATTGTCAAGAAATTAGTATCGATGGTTGGGTTGGAGAAAATGGTAATCTTCCAGGTATATCACTTAGATCTAGATCAATAATCTTAAATGGTGAATCTAAAGTCACAACAACGATTAATAATCCAAAATTAGAAAAAAAAGCAACAGAATTTATTTCAAAGCTCGCTATCAAAGGGCCTTTCGTTATTCAAGCATTTGTTCAAAGAAATAATTTAAAATTCATAGAATGTAATCCTAGAATTGGAGGAGCATCTACTCTTTCAATAAAGAATGGTTTGAATATTTTTTTATGGTCTATACTTGAAATCCTAGATCCTTCATTTATTCCAAATTTATCAAAAAAACATAAATCTATTACACAAGTTAGGACTCAATTTGATAGGTATTACTATGATTCTAATTTTTGATCTTGATGATACTCTTTATGATGAGATAAATTATGTAAAAAGTGGCTTTAAAGAAGTTTCAATCCATATTTTTAAAAAATTTTCTATAAATAAAATTGATTCGTTTGAATTTATGATGAACGAATTGAATGAAAAAGGGAGAGGTAAAGTATTTAATGCTCTATTAGAAGAATATGGTATTTATAATAAAAAAAATTTAATGAAATGTATAAAAGTCTATCGAGAACATAGACCCAAAATAGATTTAGAAGAAGACATATTTAATGCATTAGCTAAATTAAATAAAAAATATTCTACTTATTTAGTAACTGATGGAAATAAAATAGTCCAAAAAAATAAAGTGGAGGCTTTAGGAATTGAAAATTTATTTAAAAAAATCTTTATTACACACAGGTTTGGTTTAAAGAACGCTAAACCTTCTCTTTATTGTTTTGAAATAATAAAAAAAATAGAAAGATGTAATTGGTCCGATCTTATTTATATAGGAGACAACCCTCAAAAGGATTTTGTAAATCTTAATAAAGTTGGAGCAAAAACAGCAAGGATATTAAATGGTTCTTATAGATATTACAAACCCAAGAAAGGATATGAAGCACAAGTTTCATACAAAAATATAAGAGCACTTTTGAAAGATTATGAATAACTCAAATCAAATTACTTATAAAAACGATAAACAGAATTTAAAATTAATTAAAGTTGATTTTAAAAATCCATTACACAATAAATTACTATACGAATTTCTTAAGAAAAGGGAGTTTAATATCAGTCATGAAAATCTCCCTACCTATCAAAATCACTTAAAATTTGTAAAAAATAATCCTTACAGAAAGTGGTTTTTAATTTCATATAATTTTGAAATAATTGGTTCTATTTATATCCTCTATGATAATGGGATAGGAATCGATATCCCAAAAATAAATTATAAAATCATTGGCGATATATTAAAAATCGTTTTTCTCAAAATCAAACCATTAAAAGCAGTGCCATCAATTCGGACTAACAACTTTCATATCAATGTTGCCTCAAAAAATAATAGTATGTATAAATGCATCATCCAGTCAGGGGGGGTCCTTAAACAGCATTCATTCGAATTTAAAAAAAAGTAAACTTGTCTTTGATGTAAACTTGTAATCTCAGTAGGAATGGTATTGCAGTTCTTATGAATAAAGAAAAGATAAATACTCTTCTTATAGGGCTTGGGAAAATTGGTTGTGGTTATGATTATTCAGAGTATTTTGAAGTAGATAAGCCCTATTCATCTAGAAAAATAATTTCTCATGCAAGGGCTACTTCTGTCCACCCTAAATTTAACCTCATAGCAGGAATTGATACGGATATAAAAGCCTCAAAAATATTTAGCTCGAAATATAAAAAACCTTCTTATGATTGCATCCAAAATTTAAAAAGGAATTCAAATGACAAAATCGATCTTGTTATTATTGCCGTTTTTCCCAAAAATCAACCCAAAATAGTGGAAGATGTAATTAATGAATTAAACCCAAAAATTCTGCTTCTAGAAAAGCCATTGGCTATTTCTTTAGAAGGAGCTAAAAAGATTAAAAAACTTTGTGAAACGAAACCAGATTTAATTGTTTTTGTTAATTATGTAAGAAGATATTTACCTTTGGTGAAAAAATGGCGAGATAAAATAATTTCTGGCGAAATTGGTAGTTTTGTAAGTGGCAATATAATTTATGGGAAAGGGTTACTAACTAATGGCTCCCATTTTATTAATCTTGCTGAGTACTGGTTAGGAAAATTTAAATACGAAAAAACATTAAAAAATGAATTAAAATACCAAGAATTTGACAAGGAGGCTTCATTCATTTTAAAAACCAATGAAAATAATTCACTTTTGAATATCCTTTCAATTGGAGGTTACAAATTAAGAGCAGGAGAACTTGATCTTTGGTTTGAAAAGGGGAGATTATGCTGGCTTAACAATGGTAATTCACTACATTTTTGGCCAAGATTATCTACAAAAAGTGTTCTTGAAACTTATGATTCATTATCACAAGATCCTCAAGTTCACTTTACAGAAATAACTAAGTGCCAGTACTATGTTTTGGATTCAATTAATGAATATATCTATGGCGATACGGACTCTCCAATTCCATGCTCGATAGATGATTGTTTAGAAACTATGGAATTAATGAATTATGTTTTATCATCCGAAAATAAAAAATGGTCTTAAGTAAAGAATTAGCTATTAATGGGGGGCACCCAGTAATCAAAAAGGAATTCCCTGCCTACAACACTATTGGTAAAGAAGAAATTAATGCGGCAAATAAAGTTTTAGAATCTGGCAGGCTATCTGGTTTCTTAGGTTCTCGTGGTGAAGGATTTCATGGAGGAGAACAGGTTAGGAGTTTAGAAAAAGAAGTTGCAGAATATTTTGGAATAAAACATTGTATAGCTGTTAATTCTTGGACTTCTGGCTTAGTAGCAATAGTAGGGGCAATAGATATCGAGCCTGGTGATGAGATCATCGTCACTCCTTGGACAATGGTAGCCACAGCAACTTCTATATTGCAATGGAACGCAATTCCTGTCTTTGTAGATATTGATGAAACTACCTTCAACATAGATCCCAAGAAAATAGAAGCTTCAATAACTGACAAAACCAAGGCAATCTTATATGCAGATATATTTGGTCAAAGTGGGGAGATAGAAAGAATTATGCAAATTGCCAAAAAGCATAATCTAAAAGTCATTTCTGACACAGCGCAATCTCCGGGAGCTTTATACAAAGGGAAATATGCGGGAACATTGTCTCACATAGGTGGCTTCAGCTTAAATTATCATAAACATATCCATTGTGGAGAAGGTGGATTAGTAGTTACAAATGATGATGATATGGCGGATAAAGTTAAATTGATTAGGAATCACGGTGAAGCCGTTATAGAAAGTGATGACCCTAAAAAACTTTCTAATGTGCTCGGACAAAATTTTAGACTTGGTGAAATTGAGGCAGCCATAGCAAGAGAGCAACTTAAAAAACTTAAAATTTTTATAAATAGCAGGCAAATTGCTGCGACTAGATTGAGGAATGGTTTAGAAGGTTTAAAAGGTCTTCAAATGCCAAAAATCTCTAGTGAATGTACACATGTATATTATGTTTTTGGATTAACTCTTTCTGAAAATAGTATTTCTGAAAAAAGGCAATTAATTGCCGATGCATTAAAAGCTGAAGGTGTTCCCGCTCTAGGGGTTGGATATCAAAATATCCATTTAAACCCAATTTTTACCAACAAGATCGCATACGGAACTAAAGGATTTCCGTGGAAAGGAATAGATTCAAAAGAAAGCTCCATTATGTATAAAAAAAATTCATGTCCGGTAGCAGAAAAACTTCATAATCAAACTTTTTTAGGCATAGGTCTATGCCATCACTTTTACACTGATGAAGAAGTAGATTTAATAATTTCTGCTTTTCATAAGGTCTGGGAAGGACTAGACCTCTAAAATGAATATCGCAATAATTCCTGCAAGAGGTGGAAGTAAGAGAATCCCAAAGAAAAATATAAGGCTATTTAGAGGTAAGCCAATGATTGCATGGTCAATAGAGGCTGCTATTGAATCAAATTGTTTTGATAAGGTTTTTGTTAGTACTGACTCAGAAGAAATTGCATCCATTGCAAAGAGTTTAGGGGCTTGGGTACCATTTTTGAGGCCTAATAATATTTCAGACGATTATTCAACAACTAAGGATGTAATTGAATATTGTATACAGTGGTTTAAAGAAAAAAATATTGTTGTCAATTATGTTTGCTGTTTATATGCGACCGCACCCTTCGTAAGAGCAGATGATCTTAAAAAGGGTTTAAATTTAATTAACCAACAGACCGAAAACAGATTTATATTTTCAGCGACAAACTTTTCTTTTCCTATTCAAAGGGCTATTAAAATAAATGAAGAGGGCATTTCATCAATGTTTTATCCTGAAAATTTTAATGTTCGGAGTCAAGATCTAGAAAATGCATACCATGATGCCGGTCAATTTTATTTTGCCAAACCAAATGTTTGGATTAATAAAGAAAATTTATTTGAAGATGCTTTACCAATTTTGATCCCCAACTGGAGAGTGCAAGATATAGATGAAGAGGATGATTGGGCAAGAGCCGAAATGCTTCATGAGATACTAGAGAAAAAAAATGAGCGTAAAGAGCAAACAAATATTTGAAACTTAATTAATAAAGGTAATAGTTAAAAAAATAAATTGACATTTTTAAATGATAAACTTACAGATAATTCTAAATTTGAAGGGATCCAAAAAATTAATTTTAATAAATTCCTAAAAAAGGACTATAAACAAATTAGTATTTGTGCATTTGATGCGGGAGCTGCTGCTCATATTTCAGAGTGGTCAAATAATTTCAATTGTCCAATAAAATATTCATTGGGTGGACCTGCTTTAAAAATATTTAGAAAGGAAAATAAAGATCTTATAAATTATAATATTCAAGAATCATTAAAAGGTTCTAAATTACATATTGCAGGGACTGCATGGTCTTCTGATTATGAAATTTCTTCAATAAAATTAGCCAAAGAAAATTCAATTTATACAATCTCTGTTTTAGATCATTGGGTTTCATATAAACAGCGATTTATATATAAAGGAGAGATAATACTACCAGATGAAATTTGGGTATCAGATGTAATAGCAAAAGACATTGCCTCAAAAGAATTTCCTACAGTTAAGATATCAGTATTGCCAAATTTATGGATGCATAAACTAATAGCAAAAGTAAAAAATTCTTCTTTAAAATTAAATCGAGAAAAAAATAAACCCGCATTAAATTTATTATATTTACTTGAACCTATAAGGTCTTCAAAACAATGGAAAACAAAGTATAATGATTTAAGTGAATTTGATGCATTAAGATATTTTTTTGATCGAATAAGTATATTAAAAAAATTAAATTATATTGATCAAAATCAAAGCAAACTAAATCTAAGATTTAGACTTCATCCATCAGAAAAAATTGAGAAATATAAAAACTTTTTATTTGAATTGCACCCTAATATCGAATATGAAATAAGTTCTTCTCAATTTCTGGAAGATGATTTAGCATGGTGTGACATCGCATTTGGAATAGAGACTCAAGCTCTTATTTGCTCTTTGGAATGCGGAATTATTTCCATAAGTACCAAACCAGAGTGGGCGGAAAAGTGCTGCTTGCCACATGAAAAATTATTACATTTGAGCAAATTAATTTAAAATTATGGAAATAATTGAATTCAATAAATTACCACAATATACACAACTTTTTTACAAGATAATAAACCAGAAAAAAATACATAAAAAAACAGAATCTGAAGTTTTAAGAGAATTTGATAAAGAAAAATGGGGAGACCTTCTTTCAAAGGTCAAAAACAAAGAGAAAATAACTTATGAAGATGTTATTTTTTGTGAGCTCCCAAAAGGGAATAAAAATGTTTTTTTTAATAATGAAAAAGGATTTATCTATGCGACTAATGAAGAAATAATAAAAGAAAATATTGACTTATATGAAAATGTTTTATCAAAATATACGAATCAATCTTCTGGATTAGTTGAACTAGGAGCAGGGTATGGAGCTAAAATAATTGATCTATCGAGAAGAACTTTTGCTTCAAATATTGCACTATATGCCGGTGAAATAGCAAATTCTGGAGTGGAAATTATTAACCTTTTCTCAGAAAAATTAAAACTTAATCTAAAAGCCCAAAAATATAATTTCAGAAATAGTACTACTCAAAATTTCTTTATCCCCAAAAATGCAGTAATTTATACATCTTTCGCAATGCATTACATCCCGAATATCAAAAAAAATTATTTTGAAAATATACTTAATTTTAAGCCTAAAGCCTTTGTTATGTTTGAACCTTTCTATGAATTTCATGATTCTCAAACCATTCATTCTCTATTATGTAAGAAATATATCGAATTAAATGATTACACTATGAACTTTAATGAAATATTGAATGAATTAAAATCTGATAATAAATATAAAATAAATATTACTAAAAATGTTTTTGGAAATAATCCTTTTTTACCTTTATCAGTAATAGAAATTATTCCCAATAAATAAATTTCCTGCATTAATTAATATACAAATTGAAATTAAATTTCAAAGAAATATTTAAATACCTCTCGAAAATCGAAAATCTAATAAGTCTTTATTTTTTAATTGCTTTAACTCTTGAATAACCAAAGCTAAATTAGTGTTAACTTTTTCACATATTTGAAAAATATTATTTTCTGAATCGCAGTATGAAATGATGTCCATTCGAGTTCTTGCTGGATGCTTTCCTTTATATAGTTTAGATGTCGTGGGATATAAACCTCTTTTCCCTAATTGAGGTTCACAAATTACTTTTATTTTTGGATAAAGTCCTAACTCAAAAGCATCAATTATATTAATCATCACATCATAAGCTCCCTTAAGACCCTTAGAGGTAACAACACTAAAATCATCTTTACTTGTATGATACTCAGGATAATTACCAAATTTAGTTCTACAAAAAGTACATAGTGGAAGATCTACTCCTGGCGCACAATATTGTCTCTCATCTGAACCCCTATTTAAAAAACTATATTTTTTTACATTCTCTAAATCTATCAAGGCTGCTTTTAAAGCATTATCGGCCAAATTCCCTCCCAACCTAGATGAGACATGAGAATACCCCCTCTCATCTCCTACACAAGTGAGGTTAAAACCACAATACATAAATTTTTTTAAGTCATTAATCTTCCTAGATAAATATGCAATTGAACCGATTGTCTCAGGAAGGAGCACGAATCTGTAGGTAAAAAATCTATTTTCTTTATTTCTTATAAAATTCATTATCTCATTAAGAACTACAGGTCCACTAAGCTCATTATTTGCCATTGAAGGGTGACATAGATAAGAAGAAAAGAATATTTCCTTAGATGACTTACCAGGAAAAATAGCCTCAATAATTGATAAGTTTCCTTTTTTAAATTCTGAATCAATAACTACTTTATAATTACCTTCTGGTAAACTAAGGAACTCTTTATGACTAAGACAAAAAGCCCATTTTTTTTTATAGTAAGAAGTAACGTATGGGATTGCATCAGGTAAATCGGGAAGAGTATGGATATTTTGTATCAGATCTTCTTTCTTCATCGTTTTTTCAATAGGTTCTGAATAACCCATGAGATGAAGATTATTTTTTTTAAAATCTCCAAACCTTTTGCCTGACTGATGCTCTATATATGCATCTCTTATTATCCACTCATCAGGAATTTCCCAGTCAAAAACTTTCTCCCCTGTTTCAAAATTTAGAATTTTAAATTCAGGATTAATTTTTATAAATTCTTCAAAGGTTTTTCTAATATCTGGGCCCATTATTGATCTATTCAATGGGAACAAATATTTAGCAAATAAGAGCATCCTTTCTCCTATATTGCTAATTTCTTTTTGATTAGTGCTCATTTTATAAATTACAAAAAAAGATTTTTTTAGAGATGAATTTTTATTTTTTCTTAATCGATTTAACTAAATCTGCAAGTTGTAATCCATAAGATTTTTTTCTATTAGATGAGAAAAATTCAGATTTTTTTATAAGTTTATTTGAAATTTCAATATCACCTATTTGATTAACTAAAACTTTACATTTAGGTAAAAATTCATTTTCAGTAAAACAAGAATTAGCTTCTTTTATCTCAATAAATTCAGAAAAATGGATATGATCTAGTCTTAAAACTTCATTCTGTCCTGTCTCAGGGAAAAAAGCCAAAGCAGGTTTCCCCTTAATTAGGGCTTCTATCAACATAGTAGATAAAGGGGAAATTACTGCATCGACTAGAGTTAATAGTTTATTAGATATTGAATAATCAGCTAAAAACATTTTTCCATCAGAGTTTCTTATAACAGAACGATAATAGTCAACCATGGTTGGATCCATAGTTATATTTTTCCAATTTATAGAGAAAAAATCCTTTTCTTGATTTACAAGTTTTCCTCTCCATGGATGAGGACGATAAAGAATATGGCAATTTGGCAAAAAAGAATTACTAATTGCTTTATCCAAAATTGAAAGGTATTTTGTCTCGTTTTCAGAAGCTCCTACTCCTGCATAAAGAATAATTTTTTTATTAGAATCAACTTGAAAAAGTTTAGATAATTCATACCGATTTTCTTGTGGTGCTTTTTTATAAACCTCAAATTGTGCGGCGCCAAATGATTCAATTTTCTGATCAGAGGTCCCTAAATATTGCCTTGCGTGTCTTCTGGCTTGTTCACCCCAAACTATTAACTTATCAGGTGATCCAGTACAAAAAGCTTTGCTACAACAGTTATCCCAAGAATTAACCAGAATTATAAATGGAACATTATTTTTCTTTGTAATTCCAAATAGTTCATTTATGAAGTAACCATTCAAAAAACTAGGGTGAATTACTATGTCAGGTTTTTCCTTATCGAATATTTCCACAACATCCCTATGGATACCTAACTTATTTTTAAACAAAAATGTTATAAATTGGAATATTAATGGAAAGCCAGCTATTTTAGCCAGAAATACATTTCTCTTACCAATTTGCCTTGTTTCATGTTCTAGAATTGCTTGGTAATGTTTTTTACTACCTTTATTTTTAAGAGCCATTCTTTGCTGCCTAAAAACATTAATTATGTAAAGCAAAAACCACTTTCCAATTCTTTTTCTAGGAATTCTTGTAAAACGTAATTGATCTTTTTTTATATTTTCTTTAATAATTTCATTATTTTTAAAGTCAAATCTACTTTTGTCTTCATTAAAAACATATAAAACATTATTATTAGATTCTAATTCTCTAAATGTTCCGTTTGCTATAAAATGCCTTAGCATTACGTCATGATCTATAAAAACTAATATTTTTTTTTTAAGCATTAATTATAAAAGTTAACTTAATTATTTTATATCATTAAACTCTTCAGCTAATAAGGTTGTTATCTATTATTCTTCGAACTCAACAATAGTAGTAAAGTTGTTGTTTCACTCCGTAAGACTTATTATATATTCTAAGCTAAATTCATATCATAATAATGTCATCCTTACGTCCTAAAAATTTCTCAGGGATGGGTAATGAGAAATATATATATATTATTTCAGAAATTGGGATAAATCATAATGGATCACTTGAAACAGCTAAAGAGCTTATAGACAAAAGTGTAGAAATCGGATGCGATGCTGTTAAATTCCAAAAAAGGACGATTGATATAGTTTATTCTGAATCAACATTAAATCAACCTAGAAAAAGTCCTTGGGGAAAAACGCAAAGAGAACAAAAAGAGGGGTTGGAGTTATCATTGAATGATTATGATGAAATAGATTTATATTGCAAAGAGAGAGGGATAGACTGGTTCGCCTCATCATGGGATTGTGAATCACAAAGAATAATGAGAAGGTACGATTTCCCTTTTAATAAGATTGCTTCTGCTATGGCAATTAATAAGTCTTTCATTGAGCTCGTAGCTTCAGAAGGAAAGCCTACATTTGCATCAACAGGAATGACCAATATTCAGGATATTAATTATTTGATCTCAATATTCAAAAAGAATAATTGCCCATTAATGTTAATGCACACTGTAAGTACTTATCCATCAGCATTGGAGGACTTGAATTTAAAGTGCATAAATACTTTAAAAAAACTTTATGATGTTCCCATTGGTTATAGCGGTCACGAAGCTTCAGTTTCTCCATCTATTGTAGCCGCAACCTTAGGTGCTGCAGCAATAGAAAGACATATTACACTTGATAGAGCAATGTATGGAAGTGATCAGGCTGCATCACTGCAACCAGAGGGGTTCCGTCAATTAAATCAGATTTTAAGAAATATCCCAATTATTCTTGGTGATGGAGAAAAAAGAATCCTGAAAGAGGAAGAATTAATAGCTTCTAAGTTGCGTTATTGGTTAGAACAATGAAAACTTTTGTTTTTGACATTGATGGTACTATTTGTACCAATACTTTTGGTAAATACGAACTAGCACAACCTTTTAAAGAAAGAATTTCATATATAAATGAGTTATATGAGGATGGCAATGTAATAAAGTACTTCACAGCAAGAGGTTCAACTACAGGTATAGATTGGTATGAACTTACAAAATCTCAATTAGAACAATGGGGGGCATTACATCACAAGTTGATATTAAACAAACCAGAAGGAGATTTTTATATTGATGATAAAGGATTTAATAGTGAATATTGGAAGTTTCCGTTAGCAAACAATCATCCAAAATCAAGAAAACATGATCATAATCTATTGATTAAAGAACCCATATCAAACCATATCAAAGTATTAAATGATATTCTCATCGATAAAAGATTTGTAAATGGGTTACAAAAGATATCCAACAAAATAAAAAATACTTTTAATAAAGGTGGAAAAATAATTTTTGCTGGTAATGGGGGCAGTTTTTCAGATGCACAACACATAACAGCTGAATTCGTTTGCAAGTTTGCTACAGACCGAAATCCCTTACCTGCAATTACTCTTGGAACAAATAGTAGTAATCTTACCGCTATTGGCAATGATTATGGATTTGAATATATTTTTTCAAGGGAACTTAAAGCAATTGGCAAAAAGGATGATTTGGTAATTACTTTTACTACTAGTGGAAAAAGCAAAAATATTATAAGTTTAATTGAAAAAGCAGATTCTCTAGGCATACCATTTTTTATTTTAACTGGTAAGACGGGGGGTGACTTATCAAAATACGAAGATTATTTAATTAAGGTTCCATCTGAAGATACAGGAACGATACAACAAATCCATATATTAATAGGCCATATAATTTGTAAAAATGCAGAAATTCCTTTTCTAAATTAAGCCTTATTTAAAAAATATCTCTTTTTTTTAAAATATTACTGATTACTTCTAAATCATCTAAATCATCAATTTCAAAAATTGAATTGCTTTTCATCTCATAAAGTGTGCTTCTATTTGAACATCTACATTTATATTTTTCAAAATGCTCCCTTGTGAAAATATAAATAGCTCCATTTTCAACATAGTAACCATCCCAATCCTGCCTACGCGGCCTGTTTTTAGGATCATAGTTTTGAGGAATTCCATATTTGCTCCAAATAAATGAATGACACTTAACCACAGATATCAAAGGCTTTAAATTATTTTTTTCAAAGAGTTCTATTGATTTTCGGATATCCTCAGAAGTAGTTAGGGGAGACGTTGCTTGTAATAAAATTATGTTCTCAACTGTATTATCTAATGTAAGATAGTGCTCTATAACTTCTTCTGTACTCGAATTATCAAGAGCATAAACTTCTGGCCTATCAATAACTTTTAGAGTATTAAAAAGTTCTAAAGATTTTTGTTTAATTTCTTTATCTTCAGTACTTACAACAGTTTTTAGTCCTACTGATAATGATGCTTGCACAACATAATAAAATAATGGCTTTCCATTAACAATTTTTATATTTTTTCTTGGTATTCCTTTTGATCCTCCTCTCAAAGGTATTAAAGTTACGTATTTGGCCATAACATCAATATAAGTTAGGAATTATAATTCTTTGAAAAGGCAAATACTTTTCAACATTATTTTGCCACAATACTGAATTATTATGGCTTATTTCAATGTTAGATTATAGTTAATTAAAAATTATATTGATTTGGAACAAAATGTAAAAATTCTCATAGCTGGAAGCAATGGCATGGTGGGGAGTTCTATAAAGAGAGCCCTTTATAAAAGAGGTTATGATAAAAATAAAAATTTATTATTAACACCATCAAGAGAAGAACTGAATCTTTTAAATTATAGTGAAGTTGAAAATTGGTTTAAGAAAAACAATCCTGAGATAGTAATTATTGCAGCTGCAAAAGTAGGTGGTATTTATGCCAATAACAATCAGCCATATGACTTTATTTTAGAGAATTTAAAAATACAAATAAATTTGATAGAAATTTCATATAAGTACAATGTTAAAACACTTATTTTTCTAGGGAGTAGTTGTATATACCCTAAATTTTCTCAACAACCTATCAAAGAAGAATATTTACTTACTAACTCTTTAGAACAAACAAATGAGTACTATGCACTAGCAAAAATAGCAGGAATAAAATTATGTCAAGCTTTAAAAAAACAGCACGGGTTTAATTCAATATGTTTAATGCCAACAAATCTATACGGTCCTGGAGATAATTATCACTCTCTTAATAGTCATGTCATACCTGGTATGATAAAAAAATTCTATGAAGGTAAAGAAAATAATTCTGAATTCGTAACCTGTTGGGGTTCAGGCACTCCACTAAGAGAATTTTTATATGTAGATGATCTTGCCGAAGCTTGCATTTTCGTGATGGAAAAATGGCACTTTTCAAATCAAAAAGAATTTTTAGATTACGAGCAAAAACCTATATATTGGCTTAATGTTGGAAGTAGTTTTGAACTTTCCATAAAGGAATTGGCAAATAAAATTTCAAAAGCAATTGATTTCAGAGGGGAGATTTTATGGAACAAAGATATGCCAGATGGAACCCCAAGAAAAAAGCTTGATACATCTAAGATAAATAATCTTGGTTGGTATGCAAAAACTGATATTGATCAAGGTATTAAATTAACACTTGACCACTACAAAAAAGAACTTTCTGAATCTAATTTAAGAGAATAACATTATGTGTTAAATTAATTTATGATTTATTTTAGAATCCCTAAATGACTTTCAATGTTTTAGGTATAGGATATGGAGGTCATGATACTGCTGCTTGCATTTTAAAAGACGATCAACTTATAGCAGCAATATCCCAGGAAAGATTAGATCTCCAAAAACATAGTAGATCCTTCCCAATAGATGCCATAAAGACATGTTTAAAAGCTGCAGAATTAACTATAGATGATATCAATGAAATAGCTTTCCCATCTGAAATCTCATATTTTTTA
>MDTE01000177.1_pt1 | contig 17094 bp, 18 predicted proteins | sample 811231 | NCBI WGS metagenome assembly MDTE01 (sample SAMN05326651, study PRJNA326480) | marine metagenome | isolation source: seawater | place: Indian Ocean: Red Sea | collected 2010
CACACGTTATACATTGACACAATAATAAGGCAGGAATATCATATTTATAGATTAAGTAGCGATACTAGTATCGTAATACTCCATACTTAATCGGACGCGAAGTCCGAAGGCAAGGGATTCCTGAAATGGCAAAGATCAACAAGAGCAAGAACGAGCACCATAACCTGCATTTCCTGGGTGAAGTGATTCACCACATGGAACATGGCGTTGTAGCGGCCTACGACTGGCTGTCGGGCCCGGCCATGAGCGAGAAAGAGCGAGTTGAGCACAAGCTGGCCGAGACCGAGGCCATCCGCCGCTCTGGTTCGTTCGGCTTCTAAGAGAGCTTACCCACTCTCCGGAAATGGAGATATCTGTCCGGACGTATCCCCGGATGTGGCCACCTAGCCCATAAGGCCCCCAATGGCGCGGCCTCCCCCCGTGGATGCAGCTGGGCCTACTCCATCTCCCAAGGCGGCAGTGAAATCTACTGCCGCCTTTCCTTTTGTCTCCGACTCCCGCTCTGCCTGAGGGCGAAGGAAGACCCTAAAAAGGCAGCTCCTGACCTATCCCCTGGGCCTTGGCCTTCTCATATACGTGCTTGGCCGCCGCTATGTCCTCCAGGGCCAGACCCATGGACTCGAATAGGGTGATTGAGTCCGGCGAAGGACGGCCGTTCACCTGACCGGCGACCACATCCTGCAGTTCCTTGGCCATATCCCAGCGGAATGTGCCCCGGGGCTCCAACCACAGCAGATCGCCGCACTCTATCTTGGCCTGGTCCAGGTCGTCCACCACGATGACCTCGGAGCGCAGCACCGCCTCCTCGTCGATCTCCCGCCGCATCCAGTGGTTGCCGCCCGCGGCATTGATGTGGGCCCCCGGCGACAGCCATTCGCCCAACAGCGCCGGCTCCCGCGCGGAAGTGATAACGATCACCACATCCGCGCCATCAACGCATTCCTGGGCGGTGCCAACTGATTTGACGTCCACGCCCAGCCGCTCTGTGCTGCGCTTGGCGAACTCCTCGCGGCGTTCCTCCCGGCGGCTGAAAACTTTCACGTCCTTGATGTCACGCACGGCGCAGACCGCCTCCAACTGGGTGCGGGCCTGGAATCCGGAGCCGATCACCGCCACCGTGGCGGCGTCCTCCTTGGCCATGTACTTGGTGGCCACGCCGCTGGCGGCGCCGGTGCGGATCTGGCCCAACCGGCTGGCTTCCATGCACGACAGCATTCCGCCCGTCTCATAGTCGTAGAGCATGACAATCATCTTGGCCGAGGCGGGCCCGCCGAAGGAGGGATAGGCCTTGAACCCGAAGACTCCGCTATCCGAATCCGACGCCGTCATGAAGTGGAAGAACCCGCCGGGCATGCGGATGCGGTTCCGGGGACGGTTGTCCACCTGGCCCTTGCCCGCGCTGGCAAACGCCTTGTCCAGCACGTCCACGCATTCGTTCATGGGCAGAAGTTGGGCAACATTTTGATCGCTTAAAAACAGGGCCATTGTCATCTCCCGGTTGTCTTGTTTAGTGTCCGCGCCCGGCCAGGCACAAAGGGAAGCCCAGTATAGCACCGGGGATTGACCCGGAATAGGCATCGATTTACCCGGATGCTTTGCTACAATTGGGTACGATCCAGCCTCGTATCAAAACCAGCTTCACAAGGGGAAGATTCACTGCGATGCACAGACCCCGCGTTTATGTGACCAGAGAGATATTTCCCGACGCCCTAGACCTCATCGAAAAGGAAGCGGAGCTTGAGGTCTGGCCTGAGGACGTACCCCCCACCCCCGAGCAGTTGAGGGAAGCCCTATCCGGCGTGGACGGCGCCCTAATAAATGTCATGGACCGCGTCGACGCGGTCCTGCTGGACGCAGCCCCCAACCTGAGGGTGATCAGTCAGGTGGCCGTGGGCCTGGACAACGTGGACGTTGCCCTGGCCACCCAGCGTGGCATCCCCGTGGGTTATACCCCTGGGGTCCTGGCCAAAGCGACCGCCGACCTGGCTTTCGCTCTTCTCCTGGCCACCGCCCGCCGGGTGGTGGAAAGCGACAAGTGGGTGCGCGAAGGCAACTGGGAGATCGCCCATCACCCCATGTTCTGGCTGGGCTCCGAGGTCAACGGCAGCACTCTGGGCATCTTGGGCCTGGGGGGCATCGGCCTGGAGGTGGCCAAACGGGCGCTGGGGTTCGACATGAAGGTCATCTACCACTCCCGCACACGGAAGCCCGAGGTGGAGGCGGAGCTGGGTCTGAAATACACCACCACCAACAAGGTGCTGGCCCAGGCCGATTTCCTGTCCATCCATGTGCCCCTAACCCCCGAGACGCACCACCTCATCGGCGAAAAAGAGCTTAAGAAGATGAAGCCCACCTCCATCCTGGTGAACCTTTCACGGGGCCCGGTGGTGGACACCGACGCCCTTTACAAGGCCCTGACCAAGGGATGGATCGCCGGCGCCGGCCTGGACGTATTCGACCCGGAGCCAGTTCCCAAGGACCACCCTGTGCTGGGCCTGGACAACGTGGTTGTACTCCCCCACATCGGCAGCGCGTCCAACCGGTCACGGCGGGAGATGTGTCTCCTGGCCGCGAGGAACCTGTTGGCCGGACTTAGAGGGGAACGCCTGGAGGAGTGCGCCAACCCGGAGGTCTACCAGGCCCTGGGCATCTAGCGCCTGGCTGGCAGGGTTCGCCATTGGACCGGATGGGGAGAACGGGGAACAGTACGGGGGAGCTTGAAGGAAGAAGGGACTGGCGGAGAGGGCGGGATTCGAACCCGCGAGAGGCTTGCACCCCTACACGATTTCCAGTCGTGCCCGTTCGGCCGCTCCGGCACCTCTCCAGCATGGCGGGGTAGCCCCCGCCCAGAGACCCGGTTAAGCCGATTAGGACGAAACGCCGGGAACCCTGAGGCCACGGATATTATAGTTACCGGCAGGCTGGGCTGTCCACAGACGGACCGGCGGATTGGCCCTGTCTGCTCTTCAAATCGGGCTTTCCCCTCCCTATAATACCCAGCATCCAAATCAGCGCCCCAGGCGGCGCAGGAGTTTAATAGACCATGGCCGATGCAGGCTTTGTGAAAGTTGCCCAGGTAAGTGAGATTAAACCCGGCGAGATGATTGGGGTTGAGGTCTCCAACGAACAGGTCATGATTTCCAACATCAATGGCACCATCCATGCCATCGACGATATCTGTTCCCATGCCTATGCGTGCCTATCCGACGGAGAACTGAGGGGAGAAGAGGTCGAGTGTCCGCTGCACGGCGGCGCTTTCAACGCCATCACCGGTCAACCCCTGGTGCCGCCCGTCAACGAGCGGGTGCGCGTCTTCCAGGTCCAGATCGAGGGTGATGACATCCTAATCGGGCCGCCCCAGGACTAGACGGTTAGCCCAAGCCGGGGACCCGGTCCAGGATATTCAGGAACTGTATCCCCGGCGCCGGCCAGTAGACCATCCACACCTTTCCCTGTAGATTGGCCTCGGGCACGGCCCCCCAATTACGCGAGTCGTTGCTGCGGTCGCGGTTGTCGCCCAGCACGTAATATTCCCCGTCCTTCAGCCGCAGTGGGTCAGCATTGGAGTTGCCCTTCTCCGTGATATAGGGCTCTTCCAGGATGTTGCCATTCACTATGACATCCCCGTTACGCACTTCCACCACCTCTCCCGGCAGACCGACCACGCGCTTCACAAAGTCTTTCCTGGGGTCAAGGGGATACTCAAAGACGATGATCTCGCCCCGGTTGGGCGCGTGGAGAGCGAACCGGGACGACTCCTCTTCAACCTCCCAGAACGGGACGATGCGGGACAGCCGTTGGAAGTCAATCTTGAAGTAGACCAGGCGGTTAACCAGTAGGTACTGACCGCCCTCCAGGGTTGGGTCCATGCTGGAGCCGTCAACCTTGAAGTTGCGGACGGAGGTCTGCAGCAGCATGAACACCACCACCGCCAGGACCACCGCTTCGATTATTTCTCTAGCAACGCGTGACAAGGGGTACTATTTCCGCAGCCTCGGCTCATTGCCGATTTAGCCTGCACAAAAAAGTATAGCACCCATCCTGCCGCTAAATAGCGCCGTTTGTGCCTGGCACTCTCCTCTGCTACAATCGGCGCCTGGATTCAGGCTACCCAAAATCAGGCACGAATCAGGGAGGGACCCGCCCATGAGTTGGCGTTTCCAACTGCTCAACAAACCCTACGGCAGCGTTACCGAAGGACCCGTCTGGGACGGCGAAAACCTGCTCTTTACCCACATCTCCGCCAGCCGTATCTACCGCTGCGACACCAAGACCGACGAGATCACAGTCTGGCGCGAGGGAACCAACCGCACCAACGGCCTGGCCCACGACGCCGATGGGCAACTCTTCGGTTGCTGCTCCGGCGGCCGCGCCATCCTGCGCTTCGACCCCGACGGAAATAACGTGGTCATCGCCGACGGTTTCGACGGCCACAAACTGAACACCCCCAACGACCTGGCCGTGGACCGCCAGGGACGCATCTGGTTCACCAACCCCTGGAACGCCACCAACATCGACGCATCGGAGATCGAAGAGCCGGGACTCCGCGCCGTGCTCTGCGCCACCCCCCAGGCCGACGGCAGCTACTCCGTGGCCCGCGTCGAGACCGACAGCACCATGCCCAACGGCATCCTGGTGTCCATCGACGGCAAGACCCTGTACGTGGCCGAGAGCAACAGCGACGACGCCAGCATAGACCGGGAACTGCGCGCCTACCCCATCAACGACGATGGCTCCCTTGGCCCCTACGAAACCCTCCACGCCTTCGGCACCAACAAACGGGACGCCCAGCGCGGCATCGACGGTATGTGCCTGGACGTCGAGGGAAATATCATCGCCACCGCCGGCTGGCCCCAGTCCGGCCCCGGTCCGTTGATCTATGTCTTCGACCCCAAGGGACGGGTCATCGAGACCCACCCGGTCCCCTGCCTGCGCCCCACCAACTGCGTGTTGGCCGGCCCGGGACGCTCCACCCTGTACGTGACCAGCGGCGAGGGCCATCTCTTCAAGGCCGAGACCGACCTGACCGGCTGGGCCCTCTTCCCCTAAGCAGATTTCCATACAGGGGAAATTTCCACTAATATGGACTGAGCGGCTGGGTGATATTTGGGTTATTGCCCAGTGCTCAGTTAATTATCGAGAGCCGAGACTATGACGTTACACGGACGGGGCAGCCTGACCAACGCCGGGTTCACCAGGGCGCAACTGCGCCAGGGCGGCGGAAAGGGCAACGGCAACGACCACCTCGATGAACTCATCGGAGCGACGGAGCTGTTCGTCTACCAGACGCCCAACAAAAAGCCCAAGGGCTTCGACTCACTGAAGCTGTTTCTGGAAGCGTCCGAGTGCGAGTTGATCTTCACCTTGGACGTCCCGCCGGAACTGAAGAACTACGAGGCCTTCCGCGTCACCCACAAGGGCGGCGAAAAGATCCCCGACGCGGTGCTGCGCCGCTGCCACTCCTGGGCCCACGGCCGCAACTTCCTCCACAGCTTCTTCAAACCCATGTACGGCCAGCGGTAGAACGACCCTTCAACCCGAGATATGAAAAGACCCGGCGGGTATCCGCCGGGTCTTTTTTTATCCCCCGGGGTGGCTGGCAAGAAAATCGTCGGCTATCTCGTTGAAGGTGTGGAACTGGACGCCGTCGTGGGACCGGATGTACTCCCCCAGCCGCTCCAGCATCAGCAGCACCTGGGGACGGCCGCTGACGTCTGGGTGGATGGTGATGGGGAAGACCGCCTCGTCGTACTCGCGGTACACCCAGTCGAACTGGTCCCGCCACATCTGCTCGATATCCCTGGGGTTGGTGAAACCGTGGCTGTTGGGAGCCTTCTTGATGAACATCATGGGCGGCAAGTCGTCCAGGTACCAGTTGGCCGGAATCTCCACCAGGTCAGTCTCCTCGCCCCGCTCCAGGGCGTGCATCCACTCCTCGGCGGGCTTGGAGTAGTCAATCTTGGTCCAGCGGTCGCCCTTCCGCACGTAGTAGCACTCGAAGTCCCGGTGCATCAGGCTGTGGTCGTACTTGATGCCGTGTTTCTGGAGCAACTCGTTGGTCACGTGGCTGAACTCCCACCAGGGGGCCACATAGCCGTTGGGCCGCTGCCCGGATACGCGGGTGATCAGGTCTATGCAGCGGACCAGCACCGCCTCCTCCTGCTCCTCGCTCATGGCGATGGGGTTCTCGTGGGAATAGCCATGCATGCCCACCTCGTGGCCGCCGTCCACGATCATCCTGCACTGGTCTGGGAAGGTCTCGATGGAATGGCCGGGGACGAACCACGTGGTGGTGATCCCCAACCGGTCGAACAACTTGAGCAGGCGTGGCGTGCCCACCTCGCCGGCGAACATGCCCCGGGAGATGTCGTCGGGCGAGTCCTCGCCCCCGTAGGAACCCAGCCAGCCGCAGACGGCGTCCAGGTCCACGCCAAATGCACAGGAAATCTTCTTGTCAGCCACGGTTATTACCTCCTAAATCCGACATAGCACGCCGGTCTGGTAATCAAGTGATAGGTGCGTACGAAACAACGATTTGGGGAACTGGTGGGCCCGGTTGGGATCGAACCAACTACCAGACGGTTATGAGCCGTCTGCTCTACCAATGAGCTACGGGCCCCTGAATAAACACGAGGGCGGGGATTGCGCCAGGGACGGGCGTCCAGGCAGGGCGGCCTGGACAGATAAAGCTTAGTCCTGGGGTTTTCAGGGTGTCAAGGAATCCGGGCGTGCCTGCGGGGTCTAGACCAGGCCCAGGTTCTTCAGATAGTCGGGGTCCCAGGCGGCCAGGCGGCCTTTCTCCAGGGCTTCCTGCTCGGGAAGACGGGGCGAGGCCTCGCCGGTGGTCGGCACCTTGGCCACCACGGCGTCCTGCACCAGTCCCTGGTACGACTCCTCGTCCATACCCAGCAGGGCCTGGATGATGTCCTCGTTATGCTCGCCGAAGGTGGGCGGGGGACCCTGTATGGCCAGGGGACTCTTGGAGAACTTGTAGGGCCGGCCGATGAACATCCGCGAGCCCATGTTCCGCTCCGTGGGGTAGTCCACCCGCTCCAGGAAGCCCCGGCTCTTGAACTGCTCGTCGTAATGGATGTCGCGGCTGTCCAGCACCGGTCCCGCCGGGATGCCCGCACCCTGGAGGGCGTGCATCAACTCGTACTTGTCCACGCCGGTGGTCCAAGCGCTGATGATCTCGTCTATCCGGTCGTGGTTGCGCTTGCGGGAAAGCAGGTCGGCATACTCGGGGTCAGAGGCCAGTTCCGGTTTGCCCATGAGTTGGCACAGGCCCGCCCAGCCCTCGTCGTCGCCCACCGACAGCGTGATCCACTGGTCCTTACCCAGCGCTGGATAGCAGCCCTGGGGCGCCCGGTAGGGGTGGCGGTTGCCGATGCGGCCGCCCTCCCGTCCGTTCACCTGGGCGTCCATGATGTACTCGGACATGAACATCACGCCCGACTGGTACATGCCCAGGTCGGCCCACTGCCCCTGGCCGGTCTTGTTGCGGTAGCGCAGCGCCGAGCCGATGGCAAAGAGCGCAGTCCAGGTTGAGAGGAAATCCACGAAGGAAGCGCCTGCCTTGGAAGGCCCGCCGCCGTTATAGCCGGTGATCCAGCAGTGGCCGTGGGTGGCCTCCTGGGTGGTGGCCTGGGCTGGGTAGCTGGAGTACGGGCCGCCGCCGTGGCCGTAGCCGGTGTTGGACACCATGATGATGTCCGGCTTCAGCTTCCGCATGTTGGGGTAGTCCAGGTCCCAACTGCGCATCACCCGGGGGGTGAAATTCTCCATGACCACGTCGCTGACCTTGATCAACTCTTTGAAAAGCTCCCGGCCCCGTTCGTCGGTCATGTCCAGGGTGATGGAGCGCTTGCCCCGGTGGATCAGGTTGTAGGTGGACGGCCGGTTCCACCAGTCGTCGCCCAGGTCGTTCTCCGGGAAGGCCCCGGCATAACCGCCGGTGCGGGTCACGTCGGGGCGGCCGGGCCCCTCTACCTTGATCACATCGGCGCCCAGGTCGGCCAGCAGGCCGCCGGCGTAGGGCAGGGCGAACACATAGGTGGAGTCGATTATTCGGATGCCTTCCAGGGGTAACCTGGCCATTTCTTGTTCCCTTTTCTGTCTGTTTCCCAGTGGTTTGGTGGATGGGGAAAATCGCCCCCATCTCCGACTGGGTCGAGAGTCTCGACTTCGTCGGACCTAACCTTCCCCCGCGGGCAGGGAAGGTACTGTTCTTGTTCTAGATGACGTCCAGTTGTCTTAGGCGGACGAAGTCCTCTCGGCTATATTCCAGGCCGTCCACATAAATCTCTGCGTTGTGCTGTCCCAGGGTGGGGGCCGGGCGGTTGAAGTGATAGGGCGTCAGGCTCAGGTTGAAGAGCACCGCCGGGACCTTCACCTTGCCGATGACCGGGTGCTCAATGACGCGATAGAAATTGCGGGACTCCAACTGGGGGCAGTCCAGCAGTTCTGAGGGTGTCTGCACCAGGCCGAAGAGCATGCGCTTTTCGGCGGCCTTGGTGAACAGGTCCCACTTGCCCCGTTCCTTGATGGACTCCAGCACCACCTGGTCCAGCTCCTCGGTGTTGCGCAGGCGCTGGGCCGGGTCGGCGAACTTGGGCTCCATCAACTGGGGGTCGCCGAAGAAATCGGCGATGTCGGGCCAGGTGGCCCCACCGCCGGTCTGGACGATGATCCAGCCGTCCTTGCAGGGCATGGGGTGGCCGAAGTTGCTCCCCGTGGCCGGTCTCCGGGGGAGGGTGCCGCCCATGAAGGGGTAGATGGTCTGGGTGGCCATGGCCGATGAGGCCACGCACTCGGTTATGGAGACGTCGATGTGCTGTCCCTCGCCGGTGCTGCTCTGCAAAAACAGAGCCATGGACGTGGACGCCGCGCCGTTCAGTCCACCCTCGTACTGGGCCTGGGAGCCGCCGTGCTTGAGGGGCTCCTGGCCTTGGACGCCGCTGATGCTCATGATGAGCCCCATGGCGTAGTTGACCACTTCCTCACCCTTGTACTGGCTGTAGGGGCCCGTCTGCCCGAAGGGGGTGATGGAGGTCATGATCAGGGCCGGGTTCTCGGCGGCCAGGTCGTCGTAGCCCACGCCCAGGTCAGCCAGATAGCCGGGGCGGAAGGACTCGATGACCACGTCCACATGGGGGACCAGTTTCTTGAGGATGTTCCGGCCGGTGACCGTCTCCAAGTTGAGCGTGGCGCCCTTCTTGTTCAGGTTCATCAGCAGGTAGAAGAGGCTCTTCTCCGGGTGAGGGTCGTCGCCGAAGAATGGGCCCATGCGGCGCAGAGCGGCCCCGGTGGGCGGCTCCAGCTTCAGGACATCGGCGCCGTAGTCGGCCAGAAGACGCCCGCAGAAGGAGCCGGCAATGTCCTCGCTCAGGTCCAGCACTTTGACACCGTCCAGAGGACCGTGGTCAAGGGGGGCCTGGGGCGATTGGGTCGAAGTCAAGTTACGCTCAGTCTCCTCGGGAGATGGTCAGACCGCGAGAATTGTAGCCGACCCCAGCCAGCAAGGCAATTCCGGACTATGACCCGAAATGCTGCTCCAGGGTGGCGTTGAATTCGTTGAGCGTGAAACTGTGCTGCTGGGTGCCTTGGATGCGCACGGCATAATGCCCGGCAACGTTACCCATCTGCACCGCCCGTTCCATGGGCAGACCGGCGACGATTCCCTTGATCAGACCGCCCCGGAAGGCGTCTCCCGCGCCGGTGGGGTCAACCGCGTCGGAAGTCGGCACCGGAGGAATCTCCACCGTTCCGGAGGTGGTCACCAGGTCGCAGCCATCGCCGCCCTTGGTCACCACGATGGTCTCCACGGTCTTGGCAACCTCGTCTCTGGACATTCCGGTGCTGTTGGAGATCATCTCCATCTCGTAGTCATTGCAGACCAGCATGTTGGACTGGCTGATGCACTTGGCCAGAGCGTCGGGCTGCCAGGCGGGCAGGGACTGGCCGGGGTCAAAGATGGAGAATATGCCCCGCTTCTGGTGCTCGGCGGTGTAGTCGGCCATGTCGCCCAGGTTGCCGGGGGCCACGATGGCCAGGCACTCCTTGGGGTCTATGGAGTCGAATACGAAGCCGGACTGCTGCTTCATGGCCCCGGGGTTGAACCCGGTTATCTGGTTGCTCTCAGTGTCGGTGGTGATGTACGCGCCCGCCGTCAGCTCTTCTTCCACCACACGGATGTCCTGGGTGGGCACGCCGATCTTGTTCAGCCACTCGAAATAGCGGTGGTAGTCCTGACCGATGGTGGCCAGGATGCGGGGCTTTTCCCCCAGCAGAGACAGCGAATAGGCGATGTTACCCGCCGTACCGCCAAAGTTCTCGGTCAAACTGTTTACAGTGAAGCTCACATTGATCATGTGGAGCTGCTCGGCCAGCAGGTGGTCCGAGAATTTGCCGTCGAAGTCCATGATGCGGTCGTAGGCCATCGACCCGGAAACCAGGATGTCCATGTGTTAGGTCCCTCGCTGTATTACTTACTTTTTCTTTTCTAACAGAGGTACTTGCCCTCTATCGTACCCTGAAATTCCACCGGGTCGCCCGCTGCCAGACCCATGTCCGCGAACTCGCCGGCATTTATCTCCAGGACGTACCGGGTCGGCGCCTCGGGCGAATATCTGGGCAGGTCATCCAGGGATGTGTCCGGGTCGGGGGCCGGTACATCTTCGGATACTCCCGCCACCCGGCAGTCGGAGCCGATCCAGACTATGTCCAGCGGGATCAGCATCTCCTTCATCCAGAAGCGGAACCTTGAGTCCTCCTCAAAGATGAAGAGCATTCCCGTCCCGGCGTCCAGGGATTCCCGCCCCGATAGACCCCTCTGCCTCTCGTCCCGTTCCACCGCCAGTTCCACCGGGAATTCGGCCCCGCCAATCCGCACGGACGGCCCCGGCACAGGGGTCTCCGTGGGCGCGGCGGTGGGCAATTCGGTCGGGGGATTTGCCGGAACAGGTGTGGCGGTTGCGGCGTCGCCGCAGGCCGCGGCCCCAATGATCAGAGTTGCTGCCAGCCCCAAAATCAGGCGGCGGGGCCCAAGGGCGTTCAAATATTATCCCCAGTCCCGCAAAATCTAAGGGTCAGGCGGTCTGAAGAATATGTTATCCCAGGCTCACATCATCCACAAGCTGGACTGTGAAATTTGACCGTTCGCCAGGAGCGAATTTAGCTTTGTTGACGAATCTAGGGGCCTGCGTTAGTCTGTGGGCGTCAATCCACCGGAGGGAAACAGCTATGACTCAGGAGTCCCAACAAGATACTCAATCCGTGCTCACGCCAGAGGTGAAAGCCATGATCGGCGTCGAGGGTGAACGGATCGAGTCCTGGGGCACCGTGGACGTTGAATATCTGCGGCGTTTCACCCAGGCCGTCATGGACCCCGACCCCAGATACTGGGACGAAGAGTTCGCCAAGAGCACCCATTACGGCGAGGTCATTGTCCCGCCCATCATGGTCAGCTACATGGTCGGACGCATCCGGCCCGAGCAGGAAGACGCCATCACCAAGGCCTTTGAAGAGAACCCCATGTCCGACGGCATCGGCTCGGTGGAACGGCCCGGCGCCCTGCCCCCCATACCCACCCACCTGGTGCGGACGCTGAACGCCGGCAACGAGATCGAGGTCTATCAGTACCCCAGCATCGGCGACACCATTTACTTCCAGAACCGCTATCACGATATTAGAGAGCGCGTCGGGCGTGACGGAAAAGCCTTCTTGATCATCACCAGGGAAGTCACCTTCACCAACCAGAAGGACGAACTGCTCTGCATCACCCGCCAGTCTTCGATTCGCCGGTAGACACCGACCCGACAAGACCAATTGACCAACTGAGGTTATGAATATGGCCACCCCGTTGGAAGACCTGCTAAAAATGACGCCTGCGGAGATTCAGGCCCGCAACGAGCGGCCCACCGCCGAACAACTCCGCAACAAGACCCAGACCTACTACGAAGATGTGAACGTGGGCGACGAACTGCCCAAGTACATCTATGCGCCCACGCCCACCCACCTGTTCCGGTGGAGCGCGGCCATCGAGAACTTCCACCGGATCCACTACGATCTGGACTTCGGCATGAACCACGACAAGAACCCCAGCATCCTGGTGCACGGTTCCTGGAAGCAAAGCGTGGTGCCCCAGTACCTGAAGGACTTCACCCTCCCCAAGGGCTGGCCCTGGAAGGCCCAGTTCGAGCACCGGGCCATGCTGGTGCCCGGCGACACGCTCATCGTCTGGGCCACCGTGACCAACAAATACGAGAAGAACCAGATGGGCTTCGTCGAGATGGACCTGGGCATGAAGACCCAGGACGGCGTGGAGAGCATGCCCGGAAGCGCCACCGTGGTGCTGCCCCTCAGGGACGGGCCGGACATCCCCTATCCCTTCGTGCCGCCCAAAGACTAAAACGAGCCTTTAGCTGTCAGCATCCAGCGTTCAGCTTCCTGGCTGACGCCCAAATTAAGAGGTAAGGACCTTATGGCCCGATTTCTAGCGATACACACCGTTTCCGGACTAACCGAAGAACAGTTCCGGGAGAAGTTGAGCGCCGTCAGTAAGTGGCGGCCCGACCGCCGCACCACCATCCTCAAGGCCTACGGGGACCTGGAGCGCGGCAAATTGGTCATCGAGTGCGAAGCCGTGGAGCAGGAGCACTTCGAGGACTGGATCAAGATGACCGGCTGGCCCGCCGAGACCATCTACAACGTTGACCTGGTCATGCAGGTCGGCAATATCTGGAAACTTTAATTCCGTCGTTTTAGCTACGTCCGATGGGCCGCCACCTGGTTGGCGGCCAACACCGGAACCAGACCCGCCCCTTGATCAATCCCGCAGACACCGGCCCAAAGGTCCGGCTGTCCTCACTGTCGGCCCGGTTGTCCCCCAGGAAAAAGTACTCATCCGGGCCGTTGAACCACTCCCGCCCTTCCACGGATAAGTCCTCGTCCGGCAGCCCCGCCACCCGCTTTATGTATGTGCCCCCAGCGGCCCCAGGACGCTCAAAGAGGGCCACATCTCCCTTTCTGAGCCTGTTCCACCGGAAGCGCGTGCGGACCACCAGAACGGACTCCCCATGGGCCAGGGAAGGCAGCATGCTGTCCCCCTCGACCCGGTAACGGGCCGAGAAGAGGACGTTGACGCATCCTTGGAGGAATGAAAGCAGGGTCTTCAATGGAGCCTCGGTTGGGTGTTTGACGCAGACATTCTATTCGGCGGCGAGGTTTTTTGCCTGGACCGTGGTTGACGGGGGGACGTAGCCCCCATCCTAACCTTCCCCCGCAAGCGGGGGAAGGGACGCTACGGTCTAACGACCGTCACGCCCTACATGACCTGTCATTCTGAGGCCGCAGCCGAAGAATCTGCCAGTCTCCACCAGTACAGGTCTTCCCCTCCCCTGTCATCCTTAGCGAAGCGAAGGATCTGCCAAGATGCACCTCACCGCGGGGACGCTGCTGAGAGACTGGACTGCGACAGGTAGGTTGGCAGATTCCTCGGCTGCCGCCTCGGAATGGCAGTTGGGAATAGCCTCTCTTCTTGAACCGCAGCTCCTCCGTCACCCCGAGAGCAGCGAGGGTCTTTTTATCCCTGCCCTGTGCCCTCCCACCGGCAATGGGATTCCTCGGCTGCCGCCTTGGAATTACAGGGGGCGGTGTCAGCCCATGTAAACGAGACCACGCCCCACCTCCGAAGGTCATTGGGCCCAGGCCTTGCCTAGCAGATTGGCCCCCATGGCTGGCAAGTATGGACTAATACTCGCGCCTAACCTAGAATTAGTCGGCTTAGTCCAGACCCCGTATTCCTTCGCCTAAGACCACCCACGGAGGGCAGCCATGCAGGACGGAATCATCCGCATCGGACTCATCGGCGCCGGCGCCAATACCAAACTAAGACACATACCCGGCCTCCGCGAACAGGAGGGCGTTGAGATAATCGCCGTGGCCAACCGGAGCCGCGAGTCAGGGGCGGCGGTGGCCAGCGAATACGAGATCCCCATCGTCTACGACAACTGGCTGGAGCTCATGGAATCCGACGAGATCGACGCGGTCTGCGTCGGCACCTGGCCCTACATGCACCGCACCCTGGTCATGGCGGCCCTGGAGAACGACAAGCACGTCCTGACCGAAGCCCGCATGGCCATGGACGCCCAGGAAGCCCACGACATGCTGGACGCCGCCCGCCAGTTCCCCCATCTGGTGACCCAGATCGTGCCCGCGCCCCAGACGCTGCAGGTGGACCAGACGGTCCAGGAGATCATCGCCAGCGGAGAGTTGGGACAGCTGCTGGCCCTGCGCCTGCGGGTCTGCGACTACCACGGCCGGGCCGACCGCTCGGACACGTTCATGAATACCGAAGGCCACCTGCACTGGCGGCAGAACCGGGACTACAGCGGCTACAACATCATGGGCATGGGCATCTGGTACGAACAGCTCATGCGCTACGTCGGCCCCGCCACCAAGGTGATGGCCATGACCCGCGTCTTCACCAACAACAGGAAGGACGACAACGGCATCATGCGGGGAGTGTCCGTTCCCGACCACGTGAACGTCCTGTGCGAGTTCGCTTCCGGCGTCCAGGCCGACCTGAGCTGGAGCACCGTCACCGGCATGTCCACCGGCTCAGAACTGTGGATCTTCGGCAGCGAGGGCACCCTCAAGCTGGAGGGCCCGCCCTTCGACAAGGTGTTTGTTGGCAAACCAGGCGACACCGAGTTCTCGGTACGCGAGATTGAAGAGAGCAAGCGGGGCAAGTGGCAGGTGGAGCAGGACTTCATCAACTCCATCCGCAACGGCGCCCCCGTGACTCACACCCCCTTCGACGTGGGTGTCCAATACATGGAATTCACCGAGGCGGTGACCCGCAGCGCCCAGTCGGGCCAGGCAATCTATCTGCCCCTTTAACCCAGGGCCTGAAATCTCAGCAAGACCGGGGAGGACAAACATGGCCTCAGAAGGAATCAGACTCGGCCTCATCGGCGCCGGCCGCAACACCCGGGACCGGCACATCCCCGGCTTCCAGAAGGTGCCCGGTGTAGAGCTGGCCGCCGTGGCCAACCGCAGCCGCGAGTCGGGCCAGGTTGTGGCCGACCAGTTCAACATCCCCACCGTCTACGACAACTGGCAGGACCTGCTGGAAGACCCCAGCATAGACGCCGTCTGCATCGGCACCTGGCCCTACATGCACCGCACCCTGACCATCGCCGCCCTGGACGCGGGCAAGCACGTACTCTGCGAAGCCCGGATGGCCACCTCGGTCCAGGAAGCCCAGGAAATGCTGGAGATGTCCCGGGAGTGTCCCGGCCTGGTCACGCAGATCGTGCCCTCTCCCTTGAGTTTCAAGATTGACAACCTGCTACAGGAAAAGATCGCCGACGGTTTCATCGGCGACGTGCTAGCGGTCTCGGTCCAGTCTTTGGGAAATAACTTCATGGACCAGAATGGACCCATGCACTGGCGGAACGACCGCGACCTCAGCGGCTATAACATCCTGAACATGGGCATCTGGTACGAGGCCATGATCCGCTGGGTGGGCCGGGCCACCAAGGTGACCGCCATGACCAAGGTGAACGTGAACAGCCGCAAAGACGAGGACGGCAACGCGGTCACCGTGACCATCCCCGACCACGTGAACATCCTGGCCGAGCTGGCCAGCGGCGCCCAGGCCAACATGCAGTTCAGCGCCGTCACCGGCCTATCCTCGGGCAACAGTGTCTGGATCTACGGCAGCGAAGGCACCCTCCACGTGGACGGGGCCATGAACGTCTACGGCGGCAAGCGGGGCGACGACAAACTGGCCGAGATTCCCAACCCGAAGGAAGGTCAGGCCTACTGGCGGGTGGAAGAGGAATTCTGCAACGCCATCCGCGGCCTGGAGAAGATCACCCGCACGCCCTTCGAGGTGGGGCTCCACTACATGGAGTTCACCGAAGCCGTGACCCGCAGCGCCCAGTCGGGTCAGACAGTGCCGATTCCCCTTTAAGCGGGAAATGGCTCACGGTCGTAAAACAGGGCCGCCCAGAACCAGGGGCAGGTTGGAAGCTCGCTGCTAGGTATCTTCGTTGCCCACGATACAGGTACACTACGGCGTCAGTTCCAATTTGAATCGTAATAAACGTGCAAGCCAAAACCGCGCCCTATGATCCATGTTGGGGTTTGACCCGTATATATGTCGATCGCGCGTTTTCCATGCGCTTGAACCTCGTTGGACACTGGGTTTTAAGTCCGGTTCCGCCAAAAACTTATAAATTAACTACCAGCCATAGGTGGTCCCGAGAGATCGGGACTGAAAAGGGAAGCCGGTGAGATACCGGCGCGGTCGCGCCACTGTAACTGGTGTAGCCCACCCCATGTAGCATCGCCACTACTCCGACGAGTCGGGGTGGGAAGGCCGGGGTTAGGGCCCGAACCAGGAGCCAGGAGACTTGCCTATGACTTTCGCTTAATGCACTTCGCAGTTGAGGGTATGAGTAGCGGTTTATTTTTTTCCCCGACTTCAGAAGTCGGGGGGTTTTTTTGCCCAGAAATGAGACCTAGGAGCAGTGAAAATGAACTGGATAGCATGTTTCTTCTGACCGGCGTTCGCCGTATTGCTATTCGCCATCGCCGCGTGTGGCGATTCGACGACGGCCGTTCCCGCCCAATTTGGCACCGCGGGTACGTCCGCGGCGACATACGGCGCAGAGAACGTTTCCGAAGATTCAGGGGAAGAGCGCATCCTGAAGGTAGCGATGACTTTCTTAGACGAGCCCCCGGACCCATTTCAGGCCGGCTGGTTGGCTGTGCCGACCGGTCTCGCTGAAACTCTGTTCAAGCGGGATGAAAGCCTAAATACTGAGCCCTGTCTAGCGGCAGGAACCACCGAGGCCGAACCTACTGCCTGGGAGATTTCCCTCCGTGAGGGGGTCAAGTTTCACAACGGAATCTTGATGGACGCGGCCAAGGTAAAGGGATCTCTCGTCCTGGCGCTGCTGCAGAACAGCGGTTGGGATGTGAACCACAAGAGGGTGGAGAGGATCTGGCGGCGGGAAGGGCTGAAGGTACCAGGCAAACAACCCAAGCGGGGAAGGTCGTGGATAAATGACGAGTCATGCATCC
>MDTE01006033.1_pt1 | contig 17092 bp, 19 predicted proteins | sample 811231 | NCBI WGS metagenome assembly MDTE01 (sample SAMN05326651, study PRJNA326480) | marine metagenome | isolation source: seawater | place: Indian Ocean: Red Sea | collected 2010
TTCCCTCCCGCTGCATCTTCTTCTTTAGAGCACGAAGAGCCTGATCAACATTATTATCACGCACCAAAACTTGCAAAATCTATCCTCTCAATCCACAGATTTTCTATAAGAGAGCATGAAGTACCACAATCCGTGCTCTCTGTGAAGTCCTTCCAAAATTATAACAACGGGAGTATCTTGGGATTCGAGCCCAAACATGGACAAGTGGAATTTTAGGACTAACAACCATGGCCATATTGAAAATAGCAAAAATGGGACATCCCATTCTTAAGGAGGTTGCTAAAACGGTTGACGACCCCACTAGCCGCGAGATCCGCGAGCTTTTGGATAATATGAGAGAGACAATGACTGATGCAGGAGGAGTGGGCCTGGCAGCTCCCCAAATCTACGTTTCTCTGCGAGTGATGATATTTCAGATTCCAACAGAAGAGGAAGGCCAGGACACAGGTTTTGAGGAGCAAGTCCTAATAAATCCAGAATTACAATTTCTAGGGAATGAGAAAGAGAATGGATGGGAAGGATGCTTATCTGTCCCAGATCTTCGAGGATCAGTACCTCGGTATACACACATCAATTACCAAGGGTGGGACCAAAATGGAAAACAAATCAACCGCGAAGCTTATGGGTTTCATGCCCGGGTCGTGCAACACGAATACGACCACCTAGATGGTATTCTTTATCCCATGCGCATGGATAAGCTAAATAGCCTTCATTATGTCTCGGAGATGCGTTTTAACGCAGATTAAAGTAACTTTTGGAACATGATCATATGCCATTAGCATCAAATTTTGAAACCGAACGTACCAAAATTTTGGAGACTCTACTGAGGCAGGATCCATTTCTTGGATGGACAGAAGCAAATATTCGAAACATAGGCCTGGGTTTGGGATTTGATCAACGGACTATAATAAGAATTTTCCCGGGCGGAGTTCGTGACCTTATTCTTGCGCACGGCGCAGCGATTGATTCGGCAATGCTAACTTCTGCTAGTCTCTTGGCACTCCTAGATATGCCCGTAAGGCAACGTATAAGCACCCTAATAATGCTTAGAATTCAAGCTATGTCTCCTCACCGAGAAGCCGTATCACACCTCATTCCTTTATTGTACTCACCCCAATACCTCTCAAGAGGCGCAGAAGTCCTTTACCATAGCATAGACCTAATGTGGCGATCCGCTGGCGATGCCGCCACGGATTTCAACTACTACTCCAAACGCTCTCTCCTCACAGCAGTCTACTGTTCCACCGTACTTTATTGGCTTACAGATGATTCTCCAGACTATCTAGAAACCCAAGCCTTCCTTGAGCGGAGAATAGGCAACGTAATGTCTATTCAAAAAATAAAGCCGAAGATTAAGAAATGTTTCCCAAAAATAGAAAGTTCAATATTGCCGCTATTCAAGGTCCTTAAGTCACTTCGTGGAGCACTCTAAAACTGTTCGACTAAGACTATCCACAACTATTTTAAAAGCGTTTTCAGGCGAGTCACGTGTCCCATTTTTCGCCCTACCCTAGTCTCACCTTTGCCGTAAAGATGTAGTCTTTGGCTAGGATCCGCCAAATAAAGAAACCAATCATTGACCTCATCACCAAGAAGATTTTGCATCTCCGCATCTGCACTCCTGGCGCAACTGCCAAGGGGTAGCCCACAAATGCATCGTATCAACTGCTCAAATTGACTTGAGGCACAAGCTTCAATCGTCCAATGACCGGAATTATGGGGTCGCGGCGCCATCTCGTTGATTGCAATTGCGCCGTCCTTCATGACAAACATCTCCACAGCCAAGACGCCCACCAAGTCAAGACTAACAGCCAAATGTTTGGCTGCGGTAATAGCCTTTTCCTTTGTTTCTGAGCAAATTCTAGCAGGGACAATGCTTCTGTGTAAAACATAGTTTTTATGTTCATTCTCTACTGGATCATAACATTGAACGTCACCAGTTTGTGCTCTTACCACAATTACAGAGATTTCTCTCTCATAATTCATCCACCCCTCTAACACACCGGGGCCACCGCCTATATGGTTCCATGCATCACTTAAATTATCGCCAATTTTGACCTTTATCTGGTTCTTCCCGTCGTAGCCAAATCTTGTACTTTTTAAGAGTCCTGGTAGCCCAAGTTCATTTAGGGATACCTGTAATGTTCCGAGGTCAGTAACCCGCCAATAAGGTGCAGTCGGTATCCCCAATTTGTTGCAGAAGTCCTTCTCGGAAACGCGGTCTTGCGCAATCTCTAATATGCCTGGTTTTGGATAGACAGGCACCAACTTTTGGACTTCACGCAAACTATTAACTGGGATGTTTTCAAATTCATAAGTTGCGACATCAACCTCTTGGGCGAAACTCTTTAGGCGTTCTTCGTCTGCATACGAAGCAATTGTATAGGAGCGACTAACCTCGATGGCAGGGCTAGCCATTTCATCTGAATAAATGTGGGCATGATATCCCATTCGCGCCGCGGCCACCGCCATCATTCTTCCCAGTTGACCTCCCCCAAAAATTCCTACTACGGATCCCGGTGGTAGCGCTATATGATCTTTAACCCGCACAAACAGTCTCCCTCTATCTAGCTTGCTTCTGGGGCATCAGGAACGGATCGTGTCTGCTTCATCCGAAATTCTTTAAGAGCCTCCTCTACCTTTGAGTTGGATAATCCGACTATAGCCGCAGAAAATAGGGCACCATTGATAGCGCCTGGCTTCCCAATAGCCATGGTTCCAACAGGAACACCACCCGGCATCTGCACAATTGACAACAGGCTGTCCAATCCCTTTAAGCTATGACTTTCGATTGGAACACCAATTACGGGTACAGTTGTTAGAGAAGCTACCATACCTGGCAGATGAGCTGCTCCACCGGCCGCAGCAATAATAACGCGAATCCCCCTCCCTTCTGCACCCTCGGCATACTCAACTAGACGCTTAGGTGTCCGATGAGCCGAAACTACCCTCACCTCATGCAGCACACTAAGGGAAGTTAACGTATCCGCAGAGTGACGCATGGTATCCCAGTCAGACTGGCTTCCCATGATTAATCCAACCTCTGGAGCTCCCTCGTCCATAAAATTCGCCTCCAAAAATAATTATACCTACTATTATGATTGGAGCCGAGGTTTGTAGCAAGGGACAGGAATTTTTTAACGCATGCCCCCAAGAACTCTAACGCTTTCTTGCGGTCCAGCCTTGGTATATTGTCACTCCTCTTAATCCATTAGTCCCATAGAGTAACATCGTGATTGATGTACAGATGACAAACTCTACTTCTTTAAGGTTCTGGAATTTTTCCTTAACCTATTATCAACACCCCAAGATTCCGGAAATTCTGCTTGGACTCCAGAATTTGCATGGGGTAGATATAAATCTCACACTCTTAGCTTTGTGGGTTGGCCGGGTTGAGGGAACTGCTCTTCTAAAACACCACTTCCAGACACTCGACTCATCAATTGCAGATTGGCGTCACAACGTTATCCAACCCCTTCGGAAAATTCGCCAAACCGTCAAAGTCCAAACTGCCTTATCCTCCAATTTCTCCGATAACTTTCTCGGTATGACCGCGGACATTGAATTAGAATCAGAACGTATATGTCAGGCGCTTCTATGCCAAGAATATCTAGGTTTGAAAAACCTATCAAAGGGCTCCAATAAAAAAGGTCTTGCTGCTAGCAATTTGAGTAATTATTTTTCTTTGTTAGCCCTCCCTAAGAGCCCAAATAACATCGAAACTAGGCACAAATTAGTGAATTTTGCTGAAGAGATTGTGTCGCCACCCCCTTAATTATTCCCCTCCTGCTCCGCCCGTGATTTTGCCAACACTCTCGCCCCACCTAACGACGCTATCAGGGGCAATGCCGAATAAGTCCAACACTCTAGCTATGCTATGATCCACCATTTCATGTAGATCTTTAGGACGGGTATAAAAAGCTGGGACTGGAGGGGCTATTACCACTCCCATATCAGATAAAATTTTAAGATTCCCTAAATGAACAGAATGGAGCGGGGTTTCTCTAACCATTAGTACCAAACGCCGCTTCTCTTTAATGGCTACATCAGCAGCTCTTGTTAACAAGTTACTAGTAACACCTGAAGCTAATTCTCCTGCTGTTCGCATTGAACAAGGAGTGATAATCATCCCCAAAGTTTGATAGGAGCCGCTCGCAGGGGCAGCAGCTATATCATCTATTTTGTACCAGCGGTCCGCCAGCGCTTTAACCTCTGAAACCTTCATTATGGTTTCATGCGCCAAAGCAACCTCCGCAGATTGACTCATAACCAAATGGGCTTCAATGTCCAACGTTTCTAGCATCTGCAACAAACGAATGCCATATATTGCTCCCGATGCACCCGTCATGCCAACAATCAAACGATCAGCCATCTTGTTTTCCAATTATTCTGGCTATGGTGCCAGACGTGCTGTAGCCAGGTTCTAGCTCCACCAATAAGACTTTTCCACCTCTGCCCTCCACGAAATCAGCACCCACCACATCGGCTCTATTATAATCTGCACCTTTGACCAACAAATCGGGAGAGATGGTTTGAATTAAGGATTCAGGAGTATCCTCCTCAAATATAATAACTAAATCTACATCTGATAGGGCAGCTAGAATTTTAGCTCTGTCGCCTTCCTTTTGAACGGGCCTTCCCACACCTTTAAGGCGAGCCACAGAGGAATCACTATTTAACCCCACAACTAAATGGTCACAAGATTCCCGAGCTTGATGAAGCAATGAAAGATGACCTGGATGTAGGATATCAAAACAGCCATTAGTAAAGCCAACCCGTTGACCCATTTTCCGCCAATCTTTGATTACCTCGGCCGCCGCCTCCCTAACAACCAATTTATCGGTCCCGCCAGCTAAACGATTATGCAATACCGCGTGATGAAGATCACTTACTGAAATAGCTGCCGTACCAAGCTTGCCTACAACCAGGCCTGCCGCAATATTGGCAATGTTTGCCGCCTCTGTCGGTTCAAGACCTACCGCAATTGCCGCTGCAAAAACTGCCACCACAGTGTCACCAGCTCCAGACACGTCAAATACTTCCTGAACCTGGGCCGGGATATGGGTAGCGCTTCTCGCATCTATAAGGGACATCCCCTCCTGGCTCCTTGTAACTAGGAATGACTTAACGTCATGCTCCGCAAGAAGATCTCGTGCAGCTGAGATAATGGACTGCTCATCGTTTAGTATTTTTCCTGAAGCCAGGGCCAATTCTGCATTATTCGGGGTCACAAAATCCGATCCCGAATACCTTCCAAAGTTTTGCCCTTTGGGGTCCACGATTACTGGTTTACCTAGTTCCCTTGTTCTATTTATTACACTTTCAATCACTGGATCCGACAAGACACCTTTGCCATAATCAGACAAAATAACCGCGTCGCAGCCAGAAATGGCGTCGAGTGCTGCTAACCGGATGTCGGACTCAGTTGCAGGAGCAAGAGATACATCTGTTTCCTGATCCGCTCTCAGTAATTGCTGTCCCTCAGCCATATAGCGTGTTTTTATAGTGGATGGTCGCCCCGACTCACGAAGCAAATATGCTTCCACATTTTCCAACCGGGCCACCAAATCTGTCAATCGCTTTCCCCCTGAGTCTGTACCAATGGCACTGACAAAGGTGCAATGTGCGCCCAAGGCAACAACATTTCTCACTACGTTACCCGCCCCACCAAGCATAGTAGTCTCGGTATCCACATGTATAATTGGGATTGGACCCTCCGGCGAAATCCGTCCGACACTTCCATATAGAAACCGATCCAACATTAGGTCTCCGACGCACAAGACCCGCGCTTCAGCCAATTTGGCTATACCAGCAGTTAAATGATTAAGATCAACCCGCATTGGATTATAGAGACCAAATTATCCCAATTACTCTGTCGTTTCCGGATTCTCTGCAGCTCCTTTCGAAGCCCGCTTGGATGATTTTGCGGCCCTTAACACCTCTGATTCCAATTCGATTTGCCTGCAGATCCCCAGGAGAACCGGATCCTGAGGTTTAATATTTACTATATTCCAGTGGGTTCGGTCACGCACAGCGGTTATAGTCGTCTTAGTAGTTCCCAATAACCGGGAAATCTGAGCGTCCTTAAGCTCTGGATGATATTTTATCAGCCAAGAAATCGCATTAGGCCTATCCTGCCTCTTGGAAACCGGTGTATAACGCGGGACTTTTCGCCGAAGATTGGCCACTCCTTCCTTAGTCTTAACAAGTTTCACCTTTGCATTTTCATCTGCTTCACACCTAGTGATTTCGTCCTTTGACAGTTGGCCATTAGCTAACGGATCTTGTCCCATTATCCCCACTGCTACCTCACCATCGGCGATTCCCTGTACCTCTAACGGATGCATATCGCAAAAGTCCGCAATTTGCTGAAAAGTAAGCGTTGTATGTTCTACCAGCCACACTGCTGTAGCCTTTGGCATTAAGGGCATTATTTTATCCTCACTTGCTTGGTTCAGAGCTGATCCAAAGCCCTACGACTAACTAAGGCCCATAAAAACCAATTTATGACACCTTAAAACGAAATCACGTATCAACAATAGCATATTCAAGAAGACATCAACACTTTCACAAAAATTAAAATCACAGAAACCGACTGAGCCAAAGCTAGTCATTTCTTAGGTCCGCAATACAATCTTCCCAATATGTTCACTGGACTCCATCAGAGAATGGGCCTTCGGAGCCTCAGAAAGAGGGAATTTCTTATATATTATGGGATTTACTTTACCTGCTTCCACAAGTGGCCAGACGTTTTGCTCTACCGCCCGTGCCACCGCCTCTTTCTCTGCTATGGACCGGGGCCTTAGAGTGGAGCCAGTAATAGTCAGCCATTTAAGTAATACCGGGCTTAAATCTAATTTAACGCTAGACCCCCCTTGGAAAGCAATGAGGACAAGTCGGCCATTTTTCTTGAGAAGAGACAGGTTCTGTTCAATATAGTCCCCACCCACCATATCCAAGATCACATCCAATCCTTCATCTTTCAAAAGCTTGGCCATTTCTTCCCTATAATTCTCCTTCTTATAATTAATAGCGTGCTCAGCACCAAGTTCCTCACAAACCCGACACTTGTCTGAAGAGCCAGCGGTAGCAAAAACACGAGCACCAAAATGGCTAGCTAATTGAATAGCCAAAGTCCCAATACCGCTGCTACCCCCATGAATTAAAATACTCTCTCCACTAACCAATTTTCCCCGCTCAAAAATGTTTTCCCAGACGGTAAAGGTACACTCAGGTAAAGCTGCCGCTTCAGCCATGCTCAAACGATGAGGCACTGTCAAACAATGTCCGATATGGGCTATACAATATTCAGCATAGCCGCCTCCAGAAACCAATGCACAAACAGCCTGACCCAGTTTGTCAGCACTCACCCCACTGCCGACCGCACATATTTCACCAGCCACCTCCAATCCAGGAATATCGGAAGCCCCTGGTGGCGGTGGGTACAAGCCTTTTCGCTGCATAATATCGGGCCGATTTATCCCTGCTGCTGAAACCCGGATCAGCACCTCACCTACATTTGGGTTGGGCAGCTCTCGTTCTGCTAAAACGAGTGCATCTGGCCCCCCAAAGTCCGAAATCTTAATAACCTTCATGATTTTTGGGAGGCTTCCAAGCCCGTCTATAGGCATAATACCATCCCCTCCCTTGCAACCACAGCATTTCCCATGACATCACACACCTGTTGTTCAATTAGATCCATATCATTGTCATCGTGTTCGGGATTATGATGGAACACAATGAATTGCTTTACACCGGCTCGCTTCGCAACTTTAACGCCTTCTTCCCACGTAGAGTGTCCCCAACCGACCCTATTTTTATAATCATCTGGCGTGTATGTGGAATCGTAGATTAATATGTCCGCCTTTTCGGCCAAACCTACAATATTTTCGTCGATATGATCCGGGAAGTGCTCAGTATCAGTTACGTAGCAGACGGATTTACCCTTATAATTGATACGATAGCCTGTCGCTCCATTAGGATGGTTAAGAGCCACTGTTTGCACCTCAACGCCATCGACTGGCCTCAAAGCATCACCCGCAACAAAATCGTGGAATGTTATTGCCGCCTTTAAGTCACCTAACTGTATTGGCCAAAGAGGATCCATCATCAAGCCATCAAAAACCTGCCGGACTGGACGACCCGGAGAAAGATGCCCCCCCCAGATGTTTAAGTTAGTATTTTCCCGAAACAAGGGTTGGAAAAAAGGGAATCCGCACACATGATCCAAATGGGTATGGGTCAAAAATAAATGCGCTTTCAACGGTTCCCCCTGTCCTAAACTGTCTGCTAGTTCTCTCAGTCCGGTGCCGGCATCCAATATTAATAGCTCTTGGCCACACCTAACCTCGACGCATGATGTGTTTCCCCCATATCGTACCGTTTTAGGACCCGGACACGCGATGCTTCCCCTCACCCCCCAAAATTTCAATCTTAGGCGATTCTCCGCACCCATTTGATTACTTTTGCGCATATTAGGCCCTACCAAAAAGTTCTATCGAAGTACTCGAAAATTTATCTAAAAAGTAGAAGTTCAAAAGATAAGCATTTTCGGACAAGGCCGTAGATAATTCTTGTGTAGCCTCCTGGCAAGCAAATACTGGCCCACTTGGGGCGAGTTGGCAGCGATAGGAGTATAACTTGAGTAAAATATAATCTATTTAGGGAAATTGACGCGGAAATCGTGTTGCCTCCGAAGAATAGCACTATTAATAATACGATATAGTTGGTTGCTGGGGCTAGCGTTGCTATAGGTTCCTGCTAGATAATTACTGTCAAATGGACATTGGGTAATGGACGCAGATTATGCCGATATTTTTATCGAGGAAATTCAAAAGCGAAAACATGTAATTTTTCCAGAGCAGAAAGACATGTTTAACGACGTCCTATATCGTGCTGTGCACAACTGTATCAAAATACTAAATAACAGCGACGCTTTATACCACGATACCGAACACACAATACTAGTAACCCTTTGCGGCCAAGACATCTTCGTTGGACGAAAGATAGTTAAAAACGACGTAAATATAGATGACTGGATACACTATAGTATATCGTTACTCTTTCACGACATTGGCTATTCCAGAGGAATCTTAAGGGGCGATAACGATTCTAGACAAGTGATAGATTTTAATGGGGAGTCCATCCAGATACCCCCTAACGCAACTGATGCCTTCCTTACTCCTTACCATGTTGAAAGATCGCAAATTTTTCTGAATGAGGCTGAGTGGACAGGGGATTTGGATACACAGTTGATTTGTGATTTCATCAAAAACACTGAATTTCCTATCCCTAAAGATAGAATCCATGGGATAAACGACACCAAAAATAGAGAACTGACAAACTTGGTTTCCTCTGCTGATTTAATAGGCCAACTAGGTGACCCTGGATATTATCGTAAAATTCCTGCTTTGTTTTATGAATTTGAGGAGACTGGAGCTAATAGCAAGCTTGGCTACGACAACCCCATGGACTTAAAAAAGTCATACCCTTCGTTTTTCTACAACTATGTACAACCCCACATTGCACAAGCGAGCGAGTATCTATCTTTAACGGCTAGTGGTAGACAGTGGAACTCAAACTTGAATTTTCATGTTTTCTTTGAGGAGCATAGGGCAATCCTCTCCAACCAAGGGTTGGAATTATTAAATGTGATCAGCGAAAAGTTAAAAGTAGAACAAGATTTTGAATCTTCCCTGAGATTTATCCTAAGCCGGATCTGTGCTTTCCAGAAATGGCCAGTCGGCCACGCTTATGTGAGACCTGAAAACATAGATGATGAGGCCTGCATGGAACCCACTAGGGTTTGGCACCTGGAAAGCTCTTCCGCAGCTCTGGATACATTTGTTTCCGTCACATCAAGAACCATTTTTAAAAATGGTGAAGGGCTCCCGGGCAGAGTTTCGGTTTCTGGTCGGGCGGAGTGGGTGGAGGATGTGACTATAGATCCCAATTTTCCAAGAGCGAAGCTAGCACAAGATATTGGAGTAAAGGGCGCCTTTGCCTTTCCAGTCTCGGACAAACTTGGCGTTCGCTATGTCCTCGAATTTTTTAGCCTCGAGGTTGAAGAACCCGATATCCCGACCTTATCATTCATGTCACAACTCGGTTACGAAATGTCCAAATATTTGTGAGGTGGTAGCATGTTCAAATTTGCCTCTGTAGAGACTGATATCTTTTTTGAGCACCTCAGCACACTGTGCGATAGCCACTTCCGAGATGATCCTCTACTGGAACATCAAATAAAATCAATGGCAGCACTGGCGTTTTCGACTATGTCTAAAAGCGACAGTCTTCTCTTTTCCCTGGATTACACCATTAAGTGCGCTATCATTGCCCTAGATGTCGTTCATGGCCAAGTCATACAAACGGGGCAGGCTGACGCACACAATATGCGGCAGATTTTGTGCGCTACCCTATTCTGCCGTGTTGGGATCCTACGAGGGTTGTTTATAGAGGATAAAGAACCAACCTTCTTAAAACCTAATCGTGAAATGATTACCTTGCCCTACACCCAAACAGACTCTGCTTTATGGCAGCATTGTGCTGATCGCAGTTGCATGTATGTTCGCTCAAAACTTGCAGATGTTTCTTATCTCGATGTTGAACCTATTACCGATGCGATCCAATGTGCTGATTTTACCAAAACTACTCTCCCAGGAAATCTTAGTCACCTGAGTAACATAACCAGGGCCTGCCAAATAATTGGTTTAATGTCCAATTTGGACACTAACCGAGCAACCTTGAAAATGTTTTTATCTGCGAGAGAAGGTGGGGTTTTGAACCGGTTTGGACTGAAAACTTTAGATCAGTTCCGGGATGGCTATCAAAAATACTTCTGGGAACACCTGTTTACCGATATTACCGACGTGATTTCTATTCTCGAAGAAACTGACACTGGGTTTCAAAGAATGGTAGGCATATACCAACAAGTCTGAGAGATGGACATAGAGTTTACATATTGGTGAATTTGGATCTCGGAGACCTTCATTAAAGGGATTACTGTCAGCATGGAAGAAGAAGATCTTGAAAAACCTGATAAAATGTTTACACCCCCCATGTTAGAGCCTCTGTCTGTTGACTACCTACAAGAGTACCTCGTAATCCTCCAAAAGGAAATGAACCGGGTAAATGAGGAAATTCAGAAAAAATCACTTCTCAAGCTCAAAGCGGAATCATTCTTTAGAAAGACTTGACCTTGGCAAAAAATAAAACCTTGAAACTTGGCACGTTATCTCTTCATGCCGGACAACAACCGGATAGCGATTTTGGGTCACGAGCAGTGCCGATTTATCAAAGCACCTCTTACGTATTTGGAGACGTTGACCACGCTGCCTCTCTCTTCAACCTTGAGAGAGCTGGCCATATCTATTCGCGGATAAGCAACCCCACGGTTTCTGTTTTGGAAGAAAGGTTAGCTGCGTTGGAAGAAGGGGTTGGTGCAATTTGTACAGCTAGCGGAATGGCTGCCTTGCATTTGGCTGTCACCACCCTCATGGATTCAGGCAGTCACATAGTTGCCTCTAAAAATATTTATGGAGGTTGTTACAACCTATTCAAGCATACTCTTCCCCGGTTTGGGATAGAAACTAGCTTTGTGGATGCCCGTGCTATTGACCAATTTGAAGCCTCGATACAGCCCAACACCCGCTTGGTGTTTGGCGAAACTCTGGGAAATCCTGGTCTGGAAGTCTTGGATATTCCGCGTCTATCTGAAATTGCTCACTCGGCTGGCATCCCGTTAATGATCGACAATACTTTTGCTACCCCATACCTCAGCCAACCGCTCAAGCTTGGCGCAGATATTGTTATGCACTCGGTAACAAAATTTTTAGGTGGACATGGGGTAGCAATTGGCGGAGCTCTAATAGACAAGGGCTCCTTTGATTGGAGTGGTGGAGAAAAGTTTCCAAATATGACACAGCCCTACGAGGGATATCATGGGTTAAAATATCAGGATGAGTTTGGTCCAGGAGCTTTTTTAATGCGGGCTCGAACGGAAGGTCTGCGCGATTTCGGCGCTTGTATGAGTCCCTCTAATGCATTCTACATAATATTGGGAGTAGAAGATGCGCATGTCAGGATGAAACAGCATGTAGCTAACACTAGAGAAATTGTTGAATTCTTGAACCAACACGATGCGGTTGAATGGGTAAGTTATCCTGAGCTTGCTGGACACCCAGACTTTGAATTAGCCAAGACCCTGTTACCCAAAGGCTGCGGGGCAGTCCCTTCTTTTGGCATAAAAGGGGGCAGAGAAGCGGGAAAGAAATTTATCGAAAGGCTTAAAGTATTTTCCCACTTGGCAAACGTCGGTGATGCAAAATCACTAGTCCTGCACCCAGCTAGCACAACACACCAACAAATGTCAGACGCAGAGTTACAAGCTGCAGGAATTGGCACAGACCTAGTCCGCCTATCCATAGGCTTAGAAGATTCAGAGGATCTAAAGAACGACTTACAGCAGGCCTTAAGAGCATCCCAAAAGAGTTGAGCAATGGATATTCATGTAAACGATAAACTAGTTAAGCTTGAAACTGGAGGGCGGGAATTTGATCCCTCCAAACCAAGCTTGGTTTTTGTCCACGGGGCGGGTATGGACCACACCGTATGGGCTTTACAGAGTCGCTATTTTGCTCACCATGGATTTTCTGTAATAGCCGCAAATCTTCCTGGACACGGGGGATCCCAAGGCCCTTGTTTATCATCCGTAGAAGAAATGGCTGACTGGCTCATCACTTTGATAGGATCACTATCGTGCGGTCGGGTAGGCCTTGTTGGCCATAGTATGGGCGCCCTTGTTACCCTAGAAACCGCTGCAAAAAGGCCTGACTTAGTATCGTTCCTAAGCTTACTCGGTGTTTCTGTACCGATGCCAGTCAATGCAGACCTACTGGCCAAAACCAAAAATTCTGTCCCAGAGGCTGTGGAATTGATCGTGAACTGGGCCTTCGGAAGGCGGGCACAAATTGGCGGGACAAGGACGCCGGGATTCTGGATGCTTGGAGGAGGCCGGCAACTCCTAATGAAAAGTAAAAATGGCCAGCTACATGCTGATTTCAAGGCGTGCAACGAGTATTTAAATGGCCTAAGTGCCGCAAAAAATATCAAGTGCCCCACCCTTATTGTAGCGGGCGCTGACGACAAAATGACCCCACCGGGCAGTATTAAAACTATAGCTGAAAATATAACCGGGTCAGACACTGCTGTTATTCCCAGTGCTGGCCACATGATGATGATAGAGACGCCGGATGAATTACTCCAAACTCTCTGGGATTTTGCCAGATCAAATTCCACTGTTTGCTAATTATGCCTGAACAAAAACCACGCACACGATCCGACTACTCCTACTTTGATACGGTAGACACCCGCTGGAATGATAATGATACCTATGGACACCTAAACAATGTTATCTACTACGAATTATTCGATACTGTAATTAACCGATATCTCATCAAGTTTGGCAATCTAGACATCAAAAATGGTGATATTGCTGGCATAATTCCAGAAACCCATTGTAAATATAGAAAACCTGTCCGGTTTCCCGATAAGCTAGATGTAGGTTTGAAAGTAGCTCGACTTGGAAAATCAAGCGTCACCTATGATAGTGCCCTCTTTAGACCAGAGGAATCCGATGCATCCGCTGAGTGCTACTTTGTTCACGTTTTCGTAAATCGGGCACAGCAGCACCAACCTGTCCAAATTCCCGGAGATCTGAGAGCGGCCCTCGCCCAACTATCCACCAAGGGCCCCGACTCACTCTAGAGAGGCCTCCACGGCCTAGCCCGCAACAAAACCTTTGAATCTTTTATTAAACCTTGCCACCTGGCCTCCGGTATCAACAAGATGGGTCCCGCCACCTGTCCAAGCTGGATGGCTCAGAGGATCTACGTCCAATTTTAAGGTGTCCCCTTCTTTTCCCCACGTTGACCGCGTCTTATACTCTGTACCGTCAGTCATGACGACGTTAATTTCATGGTAATCAGGATGTACGTCTTTTTTCATAATACCTATCCTAGTATATGCTGGAGTGTATAACCGACCTAGGAACTCGGCTCAAGTGCCTAATGAGGAAAGTTTAAACACATTCTACTGCCAGTCTGAGAGAAATTTATGTCCCAAAGACCACATGATTTATTCCCTCCGCTTAGACCAATAAGCAATAAATACGTAGACGTAGGAGATGGCCATACTCTCTATCTCGAAACGTTTGGAAATCCGAAAGGAATTCCGGCCATATTCCTACACGGCGGTCCGGGAAGCGGATGCAATCCCGACCAAGCCCGCCTCTTTAATCCAGACCACTACCATGCAATACTCCTCGATCAACGCGGTTCTGGGAGAAGCACCCCAAAACGCTCGCTGGAGAACAATACTACACAATGTCTTATCTCTGATATAGAGGTAGTAAGGGAAACCTTATCAATAGAGAAGTGGGTCGTGGTTGGAGGATCCTGGGGTTCCACGCTAGGGCTTGCATATGCTCAGCAACATCCAGGGAGGGTCTACGGATTAGTTTTACGAGCAATTTTTTTGGGAACCTCCGAAGAAACCGAATGGGCTTTTGGGGTCGGTCCCAGAACCTTCTATCCAGACCTTTGGGCCAAATTTATACAGTTAGTGCCAGAAGCCCAGAGGCACAACCCTATTCCGCATTTCGGCAAACGATTAGAAAACGCCGACCCTAAAATCCATATTCCCGCCTCTCAGAATTGGGGCCACTTTGAGCGAATACTTTCATCTCTTTTACCCAGTTCCACCGACCTCCCTTCCGCCATGACCAGTGGAGAAACCCAAAACCTGGGAGGCACACCCAACACACCCTTCATAGAATGGCATTACATTAAGCATAATTGGTTTCTCGGCCCCAACCAGCTCCTAGAGGGCGCTGCCCGTCTTCAGGGAATTCCAGGGATCCTAATCCAGGGACGTTACGATATGCTATGTCCCCCAAAAACCGCCCATCGACTTGCTCAACATTGGACTGACGCCGAACTTCGGATCGTACCCTGCGCTGGCCATACCGCGACGGAACCCCAAATTAAAACAGCTTTAATAGAAGCTTTAAGAGACCTAAGAGAGCGAATACCTTCCCTGCCTTTCCACTCAGACAGCTAAAACTTTATACGCAAACTTCCCTCTAAAGCGTTTGCATCTCCTCCAATACTATCCAGTCTCCTTGAACCTACAATTCCGCCACTTAAAGCATCGCCAATTTCAAATTCTAACCCGCCTCGAAGACCTAGACTTGCTCCGACACCAAATTCCCAACCCTTTCGAAAAGCCGAAATCGGGGAAATGTCTTTGTAAGAGAAGAGACCACCTAAGAAAGGCTCAATGCGACCAAGCGCCAAACCTAACCGGGCATCGATGAGCTGTTTAGGCCCTTTCTCGTACCCTTCTGAAAACCAATTATGATTTTCGATTAACCCTCTACCCTTATCTACCAAGTGTTGACTCAAATTAACTCGGCCGTGCAAATTCATACCCCTGACTTTATGATATGAGCTCAATCCCACCGATGAAAACCATCTCCATTGAGACTTACTCCCTGGCACTCCCGATTGATCTCTTGACGAAATAGCAAGATCTCTATTCGATAACATGCTGTACCCTATCTTCATATCAAGCGACATAATATTACCTACTATGAACTTCGCGTCTGGTCCAATTGATATGATTCTCGATCCTAACTCTGATAGGCCAACACTATCGCCTGTCGACCACTCATCGTTCCACAAAACATTGCCATCTCCCACAAAGACCTTCAGGGCCAAGTCCGTTTCCAGCCACTCGCCTCCCTGACCCAGTACAAATTCTTCCTCGAAAATTGACTGAAACTGCTCCGGGGACAAAGGCCTGTGTTGCCCCAAACCTTCCACAGAGAAGGCAATACTGGACGCAACCCAGCACAGTAACGCGTTTCGAAGCACTACTAGCAATGTAAGTTCCTTTTGGCTCTGTCCGAATGGCACAGACAACAACAAGTATCACGTTCAGAATACAATACTACATTTTAACTTGGTGGCAGTAATAATTGATATTCCTTCACATTTAACGAAAGGAATGGGCATTCCCTCCACAGAAGGAGCCCAATTATTTCAAAACTAATAAAATTAGTTAGGATTTTATTATAAGTATCTATTATTTAATCGTTATTTTTATACCGTATTGCATAAATCAACAAGGTTACTTGTAGCCCTTCCCAAGCATATTTGGCTGCAGACCTTTGATTAATACAATCTCACTTAGAAAAAGTGCTTAGCTGAAAACGTCGCCCCAGCTTCCCTTGGTGGCCGCCTTGCTATATTCGGTGGCACGATTCTCAAAAAAATTAACGTGCTCCACCCCGTTAATCATCTCTTCGACCCACGGAAGTGGGTTTTCTGTAATTTCAAAGCAAGGATCCAAACCAAGCTGCCTGAGTCGACCATCCGCTACGAACCGAATATATCTCTTAACATCGGTTCCCTCCAAACCCTCAACTCCCCCAAGTTCAAAGGCGCGATCAATAAAAGCATCTTCATGGGATACAACTTTCAAACATATTTCCTGGAGTTCCTGATCCAGGGAATTAGAACGTAATTCTGTATTTTCCGACATAAACGTGGAAAACAACCTTATCATAGAGTTGGTGTGCAAAGTCTCATCGCGCACTGACCAGGAAACAATCTGCCCCATCCCTTTCATTTTATTAAATCGCGGAAAATTGAGAAGGATAGCAAAACTTGCAAACAATTGAAGGCCTTCCGTAAATGCACCAAAAGTCGCTAATGTACAGGCGATTTCTCTCTTCGAATCGGATTTGAATGCTTGCAAAAAATCGTACTTGTCTTTCATCTCCTTATACCGCAAGAACGCAGAGTACTCGATTTCTGGCATGCCAATTGTATCCAGAAGATGAGAATATGCGGCGATATGAACAGTTTCCATGTTAGAAAAGGCCGCCAGCATCATTTGTATTTCAGTTGGCCGAAAAACTCTTGAGTAGTGTCTCATATAACAATTATTTACCTCGACATCGGACTGGGTAAAAAATCGAAAAATTTGGGTCAGGAGGTTTCTTTCTTGGGGGGTCAAGATCCGATGCCAA
>MDTE01059841.1_pt1 | contig 17092 bp, 10 predicted proteins | sample 811231 | NCBI WGS metagenome assembly MDTE01 (sample SAMN05326651, study PRJNA326480) | marine metagenome | isolation source: seawater | place: Indian Ocean: Red Sea | collected 2010
AATTTTATACTTGCACTTGAATCATGGGAGGCCTGGCAAACGGTTGATTTTTAACAGACAGAATATTTTCCAAACCCTAGACTGTTTGCTCTATATTGTCCGGATAATTTTTCGTGGTGCGGGAAATATCACGAGATGTCGCCAAATATCACGTCACCGACCCCTCCACGGGAAAGTTCAGTCAGGTACCAAGGTAAAAGTTAAAAATGCGCATTAAAATATCCCGCATAAATTGTGTCACCGATCGTCTCCCAAGCCCCCTCACAGCTCCCCATCGGACGCACCCCGCCTCGGTCCCTGCCTCCCGACCGTCGACCAGTCCAACGAGTTGCCCGAGATGTCCATGTGTTCCAGTGTGGACGCGGTGACGAGCGCGACAGGCACGGGACCGTCCAGCTCGTTGCCGCTGAGGTCGAGGTGCGTGAGGCCGCGCAGCGTGCCGAGCTCGGGCGGTATGGAGCCGCGCAGCCTGTTGCCCCGCAGGTTCAGCCGCTCAAGGCGCGTTGCGTCCGCCCAGTTTTCCCCGGATAGCGTGCCGTTCAGCTCGTTGTTCGACAAATCCAGAACCCTGAGGTTGGGTAGCCCGACGAGGGCTGGGGGCAGCGGCCCGGTGAGCGCGTTTGACGACGCGTCAAACTCCATCAGCGCTCGCATCACGCGAATGTCAACGACGCCCTCGTGCGGTATCTCCCCGGATATGTCCCCGTTTCCACTGATATTGATGTGTCTGACCTGGGTCAGAGACATCAGCGTGTCGGGGAGGGTGCCGTTGAGCGCGTTTCCGGACAGGTCCAGGCGTCGAAGCTGCAGTCTCGGCGCGAACATCTCGGCGGGCACGGCACCCGTCAGCCGGTTGTCCGATGCGGCGAAAATACGAAGACTCTCCGGCGGCGTCGACTTCGGAAGCGAGCCCATCATCGAGTTCTTCGAGACGTCCCAGATGAGCAGCTCGGGCGCGTCGGGAGGCACCGCGGGCGGCGCGCCAGAGAAATCGTTCTCGCTCGCGTCGAACAGTCGAAGCGTCGACCTTCTCCCGGCGAACCCGAGCGCCGCGGCGGGGCCCAGAAGGTCGCCGCTGAGCCGATTCTTCGCCACGGAGAGTACCTCTAGGTTTTGCAGGCCGCACACGCCCGTGGGTAGCTCACCGGTGAGACCGTTGGAGCTCACGTTCAGCATGCGCAACTCGCGGAGTCGCGAGAGGTCCGAAGGGAGCCGGCCCGCGAAGTGGTTCTCGGAGAGGTCGAGCTGCTCCAGGCTGGACGCGGCGCCGAGCTCGCCCGGAATCTTACCGTAAAGCGCGTTCGAGCGCAGGATGAGCACCCGGAGGCGGGACATGGACCCAAACGCGCCGCTGACGGTTCCCCTCAGCCTGTTCCCCGAGAGGTCCAGATGTCGCAACCGGTGCAGCCTCGCGAGAGTCTGGGGTAGCACCCCGGACAGGCCGTTGTCGGGCAGGGCCAGCGACAGCACCCCGAACTCGGCATCGGGGGATACGCACGTCACACCCTCCCACGCGCAGTGGTTCCTCGCGTCCAGCCATCCGTTCTGTCTGCGCCAGTACGTCCCCTCCGTGGTGCGATACAGGTCGGTCAGGACCATGAGCTCGACCCGGCGCTCCTCCTCGGCGTCCTCGACGTCCCCCGCGTCCATCACGTCGTCACCGTCCGGCCCGTCCCATCCCCACCGCGGAACTCTCGTGCCCCTTTGCCTCTCCGCGTCCCGCCGCTTCTCCTCCCACGACCGCGGCCTCGCCCGGTCGTCCCCGTCGCGGGCTTCGTCGGCGGGCTTCGAGTCCAGCAGCAGCACGTCTTCCCGATCCTGCGCGAGTCTCGGCAGTTTGGACGCGTTCTCGCGGGACATCGGCGCACCCGCGAAGTCCCGCAGCTCGAGTTCCTCCTCCGCCACTCTGCGCACCGTGTCCTTGACCAGGAACTTCGCGGCGTCCGCCGCCTGGGTCTCGGCGTCCGTCAGGAGGATGGCCTCCGCTTGGCATCGCTCGTGCAGCAGCTGCCGGAGCGCCGCGGCAGCCTCCCCGTGGGTCATGTCTATCTCGACCGCGTTGGCCAGCTCGGCGCACGCGTGCCCGGTCTGCCCGGGGGCGATCGGAGGCGCGTGCCTGCACTTGTGCCGCAGGAATATCACCGCCGCGTGCTGCAGGTGGAGCGCGGGCTCGTCCAGGACGTTCCTCGCGTACGCCTCGCACGGCCGTTGAAGCATCTGCACCAGCCTCGGCGAGAAGTGGAGCTCATCCTCGGCGCTGAAGCGGATGGCAGACGCGCCCACGGGTCGGACGCTGCCGCGCCTCGCGTTCTCCTCGGACGTATCCACCGGCGCGGGAGGGGAGGCGATGGGCGCGCCATCACGGTGGGGGGGCCCGTTGTCAACCCGGGCGGCGAGTGTGCTCGCCGACGAACGCGCGCCCTCCTCCGCGTCCGCGTCCGAGGAGACGAGCGTCACGAGCGAGAGTGCCACGATGAGGAACACCGCCCGACCCGCGAGACCGCGCCGACTCGCCCGACACGGCCCAAACATCGTCCCACCGCCTGGGCCCGCGCGAGTGCCGTGTCATCAGGATCGCACGCAGCTCAAGTTTTTATTTCCAGTTTTGAAATTCTACGTGTATGACTAGATTGCTGTGGTCTTTTTGCGGTTCACTTAACCATAAATTAGTATTTCAAGGCCACATTCAAACAGTTATGGATTCATTTTCCCGTTCGTTGGCGCTTGTCCCGCATATATTTTCACATCGATGCGACGTCGGCTCTGTTTTTTTGGTTTTAGGGTCTCGGAGCCCCCCTAGCGCGTTCTCTTTCGCGGCACGCGTAGACGCATCCCTCAGAGGAACGTCAAGATGCCTTTCACTGTGAGTTATCGGTTCCATTACCCTGCCCATCGCGTCGGCGCGACGCCGAATCCATCGCCGCCGCGCGCCCCCCACCGCGTTCTCCGGTCCGTCATCCCGCTCACCGTCGCTCCATCCTTTCTCTCCAACAGCGCAACATCGAACTGGGCCGCGTGGCGCTCGTGAACCTCGCCGCGGATCCCCTCTATGGCAAGCTTGTCACAATTGTCGACTTCGTCGACATGAACAGGGTAAGTAGTGAAGCAGGAGCCCGTCCCCGCGCGCTCGCGACCTGCGATGCGCGCCTTTCCGGGCGCGAATGACGCCCGGAAACCCTAGGGGTTTTTTTGGTGGGGGGGGAGGGGTGCGTGCTGGGACCAAGCCCAGATCGCGCTCCCCGAACCTCCTCCATGGCCGACAACGATGAAACGGCGCCTTGCGATCCCCACGAAACATCGTCGCTGACCGTTCATCCCCTCTATGTGTCCAGGTTCTCGTCGATTCCCCCACCATCCAGCGCTGCGTGATCTCCCTCCGCCGCCTGGCGCTCACCTCCATCGTGGTGGACCTCAAGGGCGAGAAGTCTCCCTCCAAGGAGACTCTCGCCGCGGCGCTCAAGGCGGCGGACGTCGAGGGCAAGTGGGCGGCGTCCGCGTGGGGTAAGAAGATCGCCAGGCAGCAGGCGCGCAAGAACCTCACCGACTTCGACAGGTACAAGGTTATGGTTGCCCGCGTGAAGCGCTCGGCCCTCATCAAGAAGGCCCTCGCCTAAACTGTCGGTGCCTTACTTCTGGGTTATGGGGTGTGAGAAGTCTCACGATGCGCGAATGTGATAGGAACTACATAGGGTTTCAATGGCAGCTCTCGCCGTCAGGCTTCATTCTAAACTCGTGCCGTCACGCTACCGTCTGCAGTTCTTCGAGCTAAAAGTCTTTGAAGCTCATCTTCTGGTCGTGGTCGCTCGGAGGCTTGCGTCCGCGTCCGCGTCCCCGTCCCCCTCGACCGCCTCGACCGCCACCCCTCGCCGCACCCCTTCCTCGCGCCAGTTCTATGGAAGAGTTTAGCAGGTCGTCGCACGCGAGGCACGCCACGTGAGCCGTTTCGCCACCTGCAAGTGGGGTCCTGTCCTTGTGGTAAATCACCGTGGGACACCTCGCGCCACACGCCCCGCACACGTCTAATTTGTCCACCGTCACTCTGTGAACGCTGTCGTTGAGCTTGACGACCAGCGCGCAGCCGGTGCACACAAATTTCCACCTGGGACCGCCCACTGGCTCGAGCATGAGCCAACCCCCTTCCCGGCCCTTCAGCTTGTCGTCCTCGCCACACTCTGGGCACGGGCATACCACGAGGGCGTCCACGATGGGATGTGCGCGGGGATGCGGCGCCCCCGACACCAGCCCCTTCGTTGGCTTGCTTCTTCCCGCAAACGGCGGGTGGTTAAAACACCACGGGCACATTGGGTATGTCCTGTTGCCGTTCTGGTAGAGAAGAAGCTCGAAGCCGCACAGCTGGCACTCCCTGTTATTGTACAGCTTCACCGTCCCTGTTGGGAGCTCGAGAACTTCCTCTTGTGTGGGGCAGTACAGTCGCTGCGGCCGGGTGCTCACCAGGCGCATGTACCGGAGGCACCGACCACACTTGCTGAATGGCTTGCCGCTGCTACACGTCGGGTCGAAGCTCGCCTCGAACAGGGTATCCATACGCTCGATCTGATCGACGAAGTTTCTGAATTTGGCGGCGAACTGCGCGAGGGTGTGACGCACGATGGACTCGTGGTCCGCCTTGCCGGTGGCGATCATGTCGAGCTGCTTCTCGACGTGCGACCTCACCGCCGGAAGCGCCAGCTCGGGGTCTATGCGGTGATACCCCTGCACCAGCGTTACCCCGAGATCCGTGGGCACCACCCTTCGCCCGCCCTGGCTCTGTATCTTGACGTACTTCCTGCTCTCGATGTTGTTTATGTGCGTGGGTATGGACGCGTCCGTGCCGATGCCGTTGCGCTCCATCAATCCGATGAGCTCAGCCTCGGACAGGTACGGCGGGGGCGAGGTGGCGCCCTGCTGCAACTCCACCGTCGCGATCGGCAGCGACTCGCCTCGTTCGATCTCTCCCAGTGGGTTGTCCTCGACGGCCCTGTGCGGCATCACCGTGGTCCACCCCGGCGCGATCACGGTCTGGCCACTCACGCGGAACCGTTCGCCGCCCGCCACCAGCGTGGCCCGGCGCGACACGTAAACGCAGTCGGGAGACACGGACGCGATGAAGTGCCTCGCGACGAAGTCGTACAGCCTCCACGCCTCCCCACCGCCCAACGCACTTTCTGTCGCCGAACGCACGGGCGTGATGGGCGGGTGGTCGCCCTCGTCCTTGCCACCCCGCGGTTTGGTCATGGACCCCGCGAGAAGCTCCTCCACCCACTCGCCCCAGTCCGGGTGGCCCCGCTGCGCCTTTAGTGTGCCCTTCAGGTCGAACCCGGGCGGATACGCGGTTGACTCGGTGCGTGGGTAGGATATAAAACCCTGGATGTACAGCCTTTCCGCCACCTGCATCGCCCTGTGCGCTCCCATGCCCATCCCCGCACTCGCGGCTTTGAGGAGGTCCACCGTGTTCAGACCCGCGGGCCTTCGCTTGAACTCCTCCGTTTCCTCCACCGATTCGACCAACGCGTGTTGATCCCCCGCGACCATGGACCGAAACATCTCTCCGACGTCGGCGTCGAACACTCTCTCACGCTCCCACCGCGTCACGAGCGTCTTGCCCAACGACGCCGACCGAACCTCCACGTGCAGGCTCCAGAAATCCTCCGGCGTGTGCGAGACAATCTCCAGGTGCCTCTGCACGGCGAAGTTCAACGTCGGGGTCTGACACGGGCCGTACGAGATGACGCTAGCATCCAGGTGCGAGTACCGCCCCTGGAAGAACCTGGTTTGGAACCTGGTAAACGCCACGCCAACCTTGAGGTCGAGCTCCTGCCTGGCGTCGACGGCGAGCGCCTCGTCGCGGTTGGGCGCGCCCAGCGTTCTCATGGCGCGTTCGATGGACTCCTTCGACACCGCGCTGAATTTGGCTCTGTGTACGAACGTATCCCCCCGGTTCGGGCGCATCACCGGCGCGCACGCGTCGATCACCTCGAAGCATATGTTCTCCCCCTCCCTGTCGCAGTCGAGCCAGAGGATGAGATGCGACGCGCCCTTCGCCTCCCGTTCGAGGTGCTCCACGACTCGGGCCTTGGGAGTCGCCTCTTTCTTCTGTACCGGCGCGTCGAACAAGATGGCGGGATCCAGGTCCCAAGACTGAAACTTGGCTGGGAAGTCGATGGACAGCACGTGGCCTATGACCGCGGTCACCTTGAAGTGGCATCGCGCGCCGTTGAAGTCGCGCTCGAACTCGTGCACCTCCTGACCACCGCGCCGCGAGCGGTGCTTCCCTTCAGATAGGAAGCCCGCGATAGACGCCGCCAGCGAGGGCTTCTCCGCCACGCATAGTACCACCGGGAGCCCCGACATGGACCCTAGCGCTCAACCGCCCATCGCCACAGCGGAGTGACCTTTTCTTCGCGAAAGCGCAAGCTCTGATGTGGGCTCATTCTTCCATCAGAGGGCTGCGGGCTGTCCGACCGTAATTTTGGACTCTCGTATGCAATTCAGTCAGAAAATAATGGTCGGTTGTAGTCGCGGACCAAAGAACCCTAAGATGATGATCTCGCCGGGCGGTCAGAGCGAGCAGCACGTCGACGCGGGTCGTCGCGTGTTAGTTCCAGATGGTTCGCGTCACGGGAACGGGTAAGTTCACCAAGGCGGTGTCCAAGAAGCTCCACGTCGCCGAGGACGAGGTCGAGGACGAGGCCGACTCCGACAAGGAGAAGGAGGAGGCGAAGGAGGAGGTCGTCGACGATGTGAAGGAGAATGCCGACGACGCCGGCGGCTCCGACGGGGACGAGGAGGCCGACGACAAAGACGACGAGAACGACGATGATGATGAGGATGACGAAGACGAGGAAGACGGCCTCGGCGACTCCGAAGAGGAGGAGGAGGAGGAGGAGGAGGAGGAGGAGGGGGCCGTGAAGAAGGGAAAATCTCGCAAGCGCAACCAGTTCATCGACGATGCCGCCGAGGTAAGACCTTTACCCGAGCCGATGCGCGTGATCGCATTCGTCACCGTTTGTTTCACCCGGCGTGTACACATCATCGCGGCGCAGACTGCGCGCGAAGACCTCCGCACCTCCGAGATCGGACCCTGCCTCCCGATCGCATTTTCGCGCATTTTCTGATCGCCCCGCGCCCCAACCTTTTTTTGCCCCGAACAACAGGAGGACGAGGACGACGAGGAAGAAGAGCGCGGGCGCAAGAAGAAAAAGAAGAAGAGGACCGGCGCGAGCGCGTTCATCGACGACATCGCCGAGGAGGAGGACGCCGACGACGACGACGACGAGGACGAGGAGGGCGAGGAGGAGGATCTCGATGAGGGTGAGCGAGAGGCGGTGGAGCTTGAGGCGCAGCAGCGCATCCACGCGAGGTACCAGAACATGGAGAACATGGAGCGCATGGAGAACGAGGAGGAACTCGAGAAGCAGATCAAGGAGAGGTATGCAGCGCACTTGGCGAGGGAGTTCGACGGGGACGTCGTGGGCAGCGTGGTGGACCAGCAGGCTCTTCATCCCACGGTGAGGGATCCCAAGCTGTGGCTTGTCACCGTGAAGCAGGGCAAGGAGAGGGAGACGGTGGTGTGCCTGATGCAGAAGGCTATCAACCTGCACAAGTCCGGCAAGGGCTCGATGGCAATCAAGTCCGCGTGCGTGCAGGATCCCCTCAAGTCCTACATCTACGTCGAGGCTGAGAGGGAGTCTGACGTCAAGAAAGCTCTCCAGGGCATGAGGCACGTCTACCACTCCAAGCCCATCAAACTGGTGCCCATTACCGAGATGGTGGACTCCATCACCGTCACCAAGAAGAAGGTAGAGAACATCCAGTACCAATCATGGGTGAGGATGCGCGGCGGCGTTTACAAGGGTGACCTTGCCAGGGTGATCGACATCAACTACGCCGACAACCAGTGCACCGTGCAGCTTGTTCCCAGGTTTGACTACGCGCTCCTGCAGGCGAAGGAAGAGGGAACCGCGGCGGGCAGGGCCAAGCCTAACGCCGCGCTCCGTCCCCCCGCGCGTCTGTTCACCGAGGCGGAGGCGCGCAAGTACAACCTCTCCCTCGAGCGCGGCCGCATGGACCGCCGAACCGGCGACAGGCTCGACATCCTCTGCGGCGTCCACAAGCTCAGGGACGGCTACTACATCAAGACCATCTCCATGGCATCCTGTAAGCTTGCGGGCGAGCCCCCGCTCGATGAGCTGCAGAGGTACACCGCGGGCGAGGACGCGGCGGGCGAGGACCGCGGCGAGGTGGGCGCGGGTAAGTCCACGACGGAGGCTAACCTTGAAGCGTTGGCCGCGTCGTTGGGCGACAGATCTGCGAGCGCCGACCAGGTGTTCCGCCCCGGCGACCAGGTGGTGGTCGTCAAGGGTGACCTCAAGAACCTGACCGGCATCGTTGACCGCGTGATGGCAGATGGTACCGTCAAAATCAAGCCCGAGCACGAGTTGCTCCACGATATTCTGGACGTGGACAGGGAGAACCTTCGCAAGTCCTTCAAGATTGGCTCGCACGTCCGGTGCATCGAGGGCCGTCACGAGGGCGAGGCCGGCCTGGTGGTCAAGGTCGAGGGCGAGGTGGCCACGGTGTTCTCCGACGTGACCAAGGAGGAGTTCCTGGTCTTCTCCCACCACCTCGCGGACAGCGCGGAGACCACGCACAGAGTCGAGACCCTCGGCGAGTACGGCGTCCACGATCTGGCGCTCCTCAAGGACGACTCGGTGGGCATGCTCATCAGGGTGGAGAAAGACGCAGCGATGCTGATGATGTCCACGTCCAACTTCGACAGGCCCGACGTGCGGGCGGTCAGGCTTCACGACTTCCAGCGTAAGCTCTACACCAGGACGCTCTCTGCGGTGGACAGCGCCATGGAGACAATCGAGCCTAAGTCGATGTGCCGCATCGTCGACGGACCCGGCAAGGGCATGACCATCACCGTGGAGCACATCTGGAAGGGCGTGCTTTGGGGTAAGGCTAGAGGCGTGTCCGAGCACGGTGGCATGCTGGTGTGCCGCTCTAGGGACGTCAAGATCCACGGCGGCAGGGCCAAGGACCCGGTTACGGGCGGGAGGGGCTTCGGCGCCGTGCCCATGTCACCGGGCTCGGCGCTCCTCCGCTCACCTTCCAACCAGGACAACGGCGGGCCCCAGGCTGCGCCCCAGCGCGGTCGTTTCGGCGGCGGCGCCGTGGGCAGGAGAGACGCGGGCCTCATCGGCAGCAACGTCAAGGTCACCGCCGGCGTGTACAAGGGGTACAAGGGCAAGGTTGTCGACGCTACGGAGACCACCGTTCGCGTGGAGCTGCAGGCGCAGGGTCGCACGGTCACGGTGCAGCGCACGCAAATCGCGCAGCCCGGCGCCGCGCCGGTCGCGTCCTCTTACGGCGCCGCGCCCACCGCGTCGTCCGTCGACTCCTCCTTCCAACCGCCCGCGCGCACCCCCCAGCACCGCCCGACCACCCCTGCTTACAACCCGGGCATGACCCCCTCGCGCGACGACGGCGCGGGGGGACGCACCCCGCTCAGGGACACCGCGTGGGGCGCCCAGACCCCGGCGTACGACACGTCCCACTGGAACGACGACACCCCCACGCCCGGCGGCGAGTCCGGTTACACGGGTACCCCCGACGTTCGCCACACGGGCACCCCCGACCTCCGCGGCGGCTCGAGCGCGCTCGCCATCTCGGCGTCTGACGCCGGGTATCGCGGAAAGTTCATCACCGGCGCCGTCGTGGTCCTGCCCGGCGGGAAGCAGGGCGTGGTGCGGTCGCGCTCCGGCGATGAGGTCACCGTGCAGATTGGCACGCTCAAGACCCTGCCCAACGGCGAGACGCGCATGGAGAGCTTGGAGGGCGACGAGAGGGAGACCGTCTCCGAGGCGGAGCTGGAGCTCGCCAAGCCGCAGAAGAAGGACAAGATCATCGTGGTGGAGGGCACGGACCGCGGGCTGGGCGCAGAGCTCATCGGCGTCGACAACGAGGACGGCGTCATCAAGATGGACGCCACTAAGGAGATTTCCATATACGGAATCGGCACCTTGGCTCGCATTTTCGTCGGGTGAGAGAAAACGAAATATATTGTTGGGAGACGCTTAGTTCACGGCGACTTTGTCGCTTTGTCAATCGCGAAAGCGCTAAAGATTCACGTACTAAAGCCTCATCTGCTAGAGAGCTTGCTAATGTCTTCATAGTCGAACCGCATCGTGGTGCCCTTGCCGGATCCCTCCCGAAGCGTCACCATCGCCTTGTACTTGTCCGTCTCGAGCCCGTCCATCTTTCCGGTCAGACCCCGGTGCTCCCCTTTGAGAACCACCACCGCGCCCCCGACCGACGGAAGAACCGTCTCGAGCTCGGCCTGGTCCACCTGGACCCTCGCATCGGTGTCGATCGCGTCGATCTCGGCCACGTAGCCCCCCTGAAGGCACCGCCGAACCACGCCCTTCCTCTTGTACAGCCCCTCCGACTGGAGCGCCTTGGAGACGATCTTGACGACGATGCCGGGCTGGAGCCACGGCGTTTCTTCGCCCGAGGCGGGAGTGTCCACCGGTTTGGCCTTCGCGGCCTCCTTCGCCGCGACGCCCTTCTGGAAGATCTCGTCGAGCGCGGACGGTTTCTTGGCGGCTTGCGCCTTGAGCCCCGCGCCGGCGTCGGAAGCCAACTGCGAGGCCCCGTTGAACGCCTCCAGCGCGGTGGGCAGGTGCTTGGCGCGGTCGAGCTCATCCGCCGTCTTTATGCGCTTGACACCGGCGAGGCTCAGTTTCAGGTCCCCCTTGGCGTTCTCGTCCAGCTCCGTCGCCTCGGCGTGGCGTTTGGCGTGCTCCGGGAGCGCGGCGTTGGCTCGCTCAATCTGCTCTCGGATCAGCCTCGCATTGCGTTCGTCCTCCTCTTCATCCGCGAGCTTTCGCTTGGCCTTCATCGCCTGCCGCATCTTCTCCTCCTTGTCCTCGGGTCTGTATGTGATGAACCAGCCCTTCGGGGTCTCGTCCACCTCGCAGATGCCCTCTCGCCCGAGGTACTTGATGAACTCCGTCAGCGTGGTCCACCTCGTGGCGTTCATGTGGATGTGCGTCTTGTGCGCGATGTACTCGTTGTACACGATGTTGGCGCTCACCCTGCTGTTCCTGTGCGACGTGGCCATCAGGTTGAGGAAGTCCCTCTTGAACTGCTCGCTGTAGTTGCCGATGAACTTCCCCTGGTTCATGCCGAAGATCTCCATCTGGCGGAGGTGGGCCTCGCTGGTGCAGTGGCACTTGAAGCCGTTCGCGTCCCTGCACTGCTTCTCGCAGATCTGGCAGTAGAACTTGAGCTTCTGCAGGCCCTTCGCCTTCGCCCGGTTGGCGATGTCCTTCGGGGTTCCCGCTTCGGCCTTCTTCCCCATGGCGCCGGCGTCGGGTCGTCCAGGGGCGGCGCCGGTGAGAATCCGGGATTTTTGCGAGGAGCGCGCCGACTTGTTCTTCGGGCTTCCAATTCATTCGGATTGCTGATTTTCTAGTCACGAATACGTGTCACAGTTGTCCTATTTCCGATTAAAACTTCCTATTTCACTACTTTCGTGGCTACTTCGGGGCGCCCAACAGGTCGACGCACCCCTTCGGCGACAGCATGCACGACTGATACGTCTCCCGCTGAAATTTCACCAGCGGACCGACGATGGGCGCGTTCTCCCATATCTTCCCGTCCGGCAGATAGTCCCTGTGATACGCCACCAGGTTCGCCTCCTCGTCCCCGTCACCCGCCGATGGCTCCCGCGGGACGAACCGGAGCACGGATATCCCCGGCATCTCGCGGAGCTCCCCGGTTCCCAGGTCCATGTCGAGCGACCACTCCGCGACGTACGTGTCCGCCGCGCACGTCTCATCGCTCACCGTGAGGTACTGCCGGGAGAACTGGAACTGGTTGGCGAGGTACGTCCCCATCTGCGCCGCGCCCCGTATGCGCGTCAGCCCCGGCCCATCCGTGTACTCGACGTCTGCGGAGTAGTGCGCCAGGCAGTTCTCCCTCCAGTTGTCCTGGTTGCACGTCAGTATGTCCCTCGCCACCTGCGTGCGTCTCGCGCTGAAGTCTCCGCACGTGGCTCCCGCGGGGTACCCCGTCCGCAGCGCCTCCGTCGAAGTCCCCGCGTCCCTCCTCCCGACGACGGCGGATGGGTCGCGGACCCATCCGCGGAGGGTACCGGGGTCCATCGAGGGCGCGAGCGCGACGCCGAGCGCGATGGCGGACGCGGCGAACGCCCCGACGGCCCACCGCGGCGCCGACCCGGCATCGTCGCTCGTGCTCGCCTCCGCGCCGGCGTCCGCGCGCACCCACGCGCCGTCCACGTTCACCCCGGCGACGTCGTCGTCCGGGGCCCCCACGGCGCGCGTCTCCTCCGCCACCGCAGTCTCCAGCACGCGCACGACGGGCTCGCCGGACCCCGCGCCTTTCGCGGAGATCCGGCTGATGCGGCGACGCGTCGCTCTGGGTACCTTAACACATACCCTAAGGTCCGCTGACGCAACCACGGATGCGGAGCTCATGGTGCTATCTGCTCTGTCCGTGGCCAGCTCGCTGTGGCGACGAGTTACGACCCGAGAACTTTCTTGGACGGTTTTTCTGGGTTTCCCATTGGTGCACAGCGGCGCAGTTTCCGGCCGGCCCATCGCAACGGAGGATCTCGACTTCTCGAGATCTTCTCCCCGGAAGAGATAAAATCGGGTAGGTTCCTCGCAATGCGGTATACCCTCGACACGCGTCGACGTGCGCGAGACTCGCCGTCAGCCACAAGGACACGCACAACACGATGTCGGCGTTCATGATGAGCGCCAACGCGGCCCTCTCCCTGGGCCGCGCGCACATGCGCGGCGCCAAGGTGGGTCGCTCCACCCGCGGGGCGATGTCCCGATGGGCCTCCGGCAACCGTCGATCGGTCGCCGCGCCCGTCACGCGCTGCGTCGCCACCGAGTCGAAGATCGAGATCAAGGTCCCGCCCAACGACGGCACCGTGCGTGTGCGCTTCGCGCCGTCCCCCACCGGCAACCTCCACGTCGGCGGAGCCCGCACCGCGCTCTTCAATTGGCTCTACGCGCGCCGGATGGGCGGCAAGTTCATCCTGCGCGTCGAGGACACCGACACCGCGCGCTCCACCCGCGAGTCCGAGGACGCCATGGTCAGGGATCTCAAGTGGCTCGGCCTCGACTGGGACGAGGGACCCGACGTCGACGGACCCTACGGCCCCTACCGCCAGTCCGAGCGCGGCGCCATCTACAAGCAGCTCGCGCAGCAGCTCGTGGACGAGGGCTACGCGTACCCGTGCTTCTGCACCGACGAGGAGCTCGCCGCGATGAAGGAGGAGCAGGAGGCGAAAAAGCTTCCACCCAAGTACATGGGTAAGTGGGCCACCGCCTCGAAGGAGGAGGTGGACGCGGAGATGGCCAAGGGCACCCCGCACACCTACAGGTTCAGGGTGCCGGAGGGTGAGCGCGTCGAGATTGACGACATGATCCGCGGCAAGGTGGGCTGGGACACCGACACCCTCGGCGACTTCGTCCTCCTCCGATCCAACGGCATGCCCGTCTACAACTTCTGCGTCGCCGTGGACGACGCCACCATGGGCATCACCCACGTCCTCCGCGCCGAGGAGCACCTCCCCAACACCCTCAGGCAGGCGCTCGTGTACGATGCTCTCAAGTTCCCCAGGCCCACCTTCGGCCACATGTCCCTGATCCTCGCGCCGGACCGATCCAAGCTGTCCAAGAGGCACGGCGCCACCTCGGTGGGGCAGTTCAAGGAGCAGGGCTACCTGAACAAGACGATGATCAACTACCTGAGCCTCCTGGGCTGGAACGACGGCTCGGAGCAGGAGATTTACGAGAGCTCGGAGCTCGTCGAGAAGTTCTCCGTGGACCGCATCAACAAATCCCCGGCGGTGTTCGACACCGTGAAGCTCAACTGGATGAACGGCCAGCACATCAGGCTGTTGCCGGAGGAGGAGCAGATCGCCATGGTCGGAGCGGTGCTGGTCAAGGAGGGACTCGCTGCGTCAGCGGATGGCGAGTTCACCAAGAAGGCGGTGGCGATGTGCGCCAACGGCATCGAGCTCGTGGAGGACGCCGCGAAGGAGGTCAAGGCGATCCTGGAGTACCCGCTAAAGGAGAACCTCGCGGACGATAAGATGATGAAGGTGATCGAGGACGACTTCGGCGAGATCGCCGACGCGGTCATCACCGGGTTCGAGAGCGGCGAGCTCCAGGCGGCGATCGAGAAAAACGACTTCAAGGGTTTCGTCAACGCCACGGGCAAGGCGCTGGGACGCAAGGGCAAGAGGCTGTTCATGCCTTTCCGCATCGCGCTCACGGGCCGCATGCAGGGGCCCGATGTTGGGGAGGTGCTCGACCTTCTCAACACCGAGGGAGGCCCCGAGTCGGCGGTGTCGCTCGCCGATCGCGTCGCGGTGCTCAAGGCTGAGTCCGCGGCGTGGGCCAAGTAGATTTTTAACACTTTTTTATAATACGCGAAGCACTGCTGCTGACTTCTCACATTAAACCCTGGCTAATTACATCACCTCTATAGCTGTAGCTAACACATAACCATGTTAATGTTTACTCGGTCTTGGCGGCGGGCTCGATCTTGTCGACGGGGGGGTTCGCCTTCGCCTCGAGCTTCGCCTTTGCGCGCGCCTCCGCCGACTTCTCGGCCGACTCTGCCAGCTTCTTGGAAGTGGACTCGGCAAGCTCCCCGGTCACCGCCGCGATCTTCTTGACGTTGATGCCGGTGGCGTCATCGATATCGGTGAGCGCCTTGTCGAGGTCGCTACGGGCGGAAGGGTTAGTGATCCAGTTGTAGGTGAAGAAGGAGGTGTAGCCGATGCCAATCACCTCGAGCGCGGTCTCGAAGGCGGTGGGGAGCACCGCGAGGGTGAGCAAGAAGGTGCCCGCGAAGATGCCCGCGACGCCCAGGGTGCCCGTCTGTTCGGCGCTGAGGGTCTTCGCCTTAGGAGCCTTGTACGTGGGCTTGGACTTGATCACGGAGCCGCCGCCCATGGGCTTGATGCCGTAGCCGCCGGCCGGCTTGACGGGCTTGGGCTTTTTGCTGTAGTCCACGGTCTTGAAGCTGGTGGACTTCTTCTTGATCTGGGAGCCGTCGAATTTCTTGATCGTGTACTTGGACTTAGCGGCGGGGGTCACCTTCTTGACCATCGTGCCCTTTGCCGCGGGCTTAGGCTTGGCGGCGCCGAAGGAGAAGAGGGGCTTGGCCGCGGGCTTGGGCTTGGCCGCAGGCTTCTTGGCCACAGGCTTCTTCTTGGCGATGGGCTTCTTGGCGATGGGCTTCTTGGCGATGGGCTTCTTCGCCGGGGGCTTAGCGGTCGCGGGCTTCTTGCCGAAGAGCGCCACGGTAGTGACGGGCTGTGGGTTTGGAAGGAAAGGGATGTTGACGGGTGAGGCGCGAGTTGACGGCGTCGGTTCGCGGACATGGGTGCACCCCGTGAAGAAAAAAAATATCTGGAGATGGCCGGCCGAATATGCCCTTTCCCGGACGACTTGGAACGCCTACGGCGCGGTGGGGACACCGGATACGTAGGAGAGCGTTCGTTCGAGAGAAGATGTCGCCTCGGACGACGACTCCGCGGGCCGTCCAGCGCCGGTTCCAGTCCAGACGGCGGGGCCGTCGTCTTTCTGATTATCGCCAAACAGAATTTTGTCCCCCTGGTTCGGGAGTCTGATGTGCACGCACCTTAGAGGCAGCCTTGGTGGCGGTGACCTTTACGGAGAGCGCCTGGCCGACCATCGCGGTGCGGAAAGTCATAGCCGCTGACATGTTCGCGGAGTTTTTGAGGAAAGTCCACGAGAGAACTTCTGATCCCACCAGCGCGCCGATCGCCCAAACCCAGAAAAGAAACAACACCACTCTTTCGCCGTGAGGTGGCACCGTATCGAGATTTGACCAATCCCGTATCTACTTGGGTGAGCTTTTGCAACCGACCTTTCACTTTAACTTACTCGTCAAAATGCGGTCAGATCTCCCGCTTGGCCGGACAAGCACTAACCGACGAAACGGCGGATTTCATGCCACGAAAAAAAACAAAACGGTGGCTTTTGGTCGGGTTTTAAATTTTGGGGGCGGACACAAACACCGACGCCCTCGACGCGTGTCACCTCCACGTCGCAACGATGGCGAAAAAGAACGCTGCGAAGAAGACCCCCGCGTCCTCGGTGAGCACCCGCGCGGATATGGCCGGATTCTCGTGCGCGCCCGCGGCGGCGCGTGCGTGAAAACTATGAAAAGACGATTGGACAATTTTGCACGCGTCCCTTGGATTTTTTCGGCGCGGGCGGGGCGCGAGCGGGGCCGCGCGAGGGAACGCGCGCGCGACACCCACGCGCCCTCCGCCGCGAATGCGACAAAAAATATTCCAGACGCATCGCGAGACTTTTGAACACGTAAATCGTGCATCGCGCGCACCCGCAACCACCGTCCCGGCTGACAATTACGTCACGTCCCGTTCCTCTTGCCAAACAGAACAAGAAGAAGATGAGCCTCGCGAAGCGCAAGACCTCCTCCGCGTGGACTACCGCTGAGTCCGCCGCGCTCGCAGCTGGTGTGAAGGCGCACGGTGCCAGTAAGTACCCGTACCTATTTCAGACCGAGAGGCGCGCGATTGCGGCGGCGTGCAAGCGAGTTCCGCCCGCCGATCCACCGTCCCCCGATAACGGATAACCATTTCGAAGCGGAAAAAGTTCCATCCTGACCGTCCCAATCCCAACCCCCGCAGGCAACTGGGCCAAGATCCTCAAGGATCCCAAGTTCTCGACTCCCCTCAAGGGCCGCAGCAACAAGGACCTGTCCGACAAGTGGAGGGCTCTCACCCCCAAGACCGGCAAGACCCCCTCCAAGGCCAAGACTCCTGCCAAGTCTCCTGCGCCCAAGTCCCCCGCCAAGGCTCCTGCCAAGTCTCCCGTCAAGAAGACCCCGGCTAAGAAGACTCCCGCTAAGAAGACTCCCGCTAAGAAGACTCCCGCTAAGAAGTCCCCAGCCAAGCCCGCGGTGGTCACCCCGACCAGGCCCCCTTCGGCGAGGCGGGCGGCGAAGGCTGCGACCCCCAAGGCGAAGGCTGTCGCTCCCAAGGGTG
>MDTE01178848.1_pt1 | contig 17090 bp, 23 predicted proteins | sample 811231 | NCBI WGS metagenome assembly MDTE01 (sample SAMN05326651, study PRJNA326480) | marine metagenome | isolation source: seawater | place: Indian Ocean: Red Sea | collected 2010
AGCAGATTGGGGTGCCGCAGAATGGTTGGGTGGATTATTCTCATTAAGTCCGTCAATTGTGATTGGAAGTCTTTTAGCTTATGCTTGTGCACAATATAACGATGTACATTTGTTTCATAGGTTAAAGGACAAGTTCAATGGTAAACACCTATGGTTAAGAAATAATGTCAGTACGGCTGTTAGTCAATTCATAGACACATTCATTTTTATTGTGTTTGCGTTTTGGTTAATACCCAACCTAATAGGTCACTCCGATATGCTGTTACCATTAAATGTAATGTTCGAGATATTTATAACTACATACATATTTAAGTTATGTGTGGGAGCAGTAGATACCGCATTCATTTATGTAAGTAGACATATTTAGGAGTTAATAAATGGCCTCAGATTATTCTTGGAGTACGGCAAATGTACCCGGACAAGTAACAGAAAGTTTAAAAGATGTTAGTAAATACATCACCTCAAGTGCAGGTGGATGGCCTAACTATAAAGTAGGAATGTTAGCTAGTTATGATTTTACAATCGAAAGTGGTTCACTTAATCCTTACATTTATGAATTCAATACGAATGTTGCCTGTTGTTGGGATGCCCCATTAACTCCTAAGATAAACGGATTAACGAATTACCTATCGAGTCAAAGTATTGATACATTGACTGTATTTGGAACATATTCGTCACCTAACGAAAGAAATCCATCTGAGGCCTTTTATACAAAATTAAGTGCAAGTTTAGCACCACATAATATTTCGTGTTCATTATTTTTGGAAGTCGATTATATAATTCATGGTGTTCATCAAGGGGATGAAGCCAACCTACCAGATTTTTCTCAACAATGGGCGATAAGATCTGGTTCAAATGAATATACATTATTTGTAAGTTCACCATATCGATATCCTGAATTACAAAAAATATCAAGTGGTTCTTTCAACAAGTACAATTTTAAAGGTATATTAGGAGCATCTCCATCATCATCCTTGATGATTGATGTGTTTGATAGTTCAAATGCATCACGAAGAGGTGACCAACCTGATTATATGATTAAAAGACAGCAATATGATGGTAACTTACTTTCAGGTAAATTAGGTTTTTATAGTTGGGATAGTGACCACTATAACAGTCTTAGTCAATCATTAAGTGACAACCTTTGGTATGGTTGGTATCCACTTTATGAAAAATTTATTGTTAGTAGTGGTAGTGTTCCCGATACGACCAACACATATAATCATGAATACACACAAGTGTTCTTACATAGTCATGATGAAATAGTTGATTTAGGTTTAGAACACACCACACACAAATTAGTAAAAAAATATGACCACGAGTGGAATCTAATCCCATCAATTGTATATCGTCATGTAGCAGTTAGTGGAAGTGAAATCACTTTACATGATGGTTCTACAAAGGAAATACAAAATTTATCAGTCGGTGACAATATCCGAACCTTCAAAATAAATGATTTAGATGAACAAAGTAGTAAGTACGCAACTTGGTGGAGTGGTTCATTGAGTGGTTCGGTCACAGCCTCCCAAGTCACAAGAATAGATGCCAAAGTGATTCCTGCACATCACAAAGTAAATAACACTTATATTTTTCCTGATAATGTCTCAAGACTTATGGAGCAGAGTAGTTCAGTTAGTGCATCAGTAAACATAACGAGTTATCATTTTACACCCGTAACAGGATTTCAATCTACGAGTAAATTAGTAAGTTCATCTCTTGAACCAATTACTATTTCGTCAAGAGAATATGTAGTTGAGGATAGGACTTTTTACGCTGTAGAAACCGAAGGAACAGATATAATTTATTTGGATGATATATTAGTTCATAGTTAATGAAAATATTTGTATTTGGTTTCAATAAGACAGGCACGAAAAGTTTAGAAAGTGCACTTTCATCAATCGGATTTGTCCATTGTCCATTCGAGGTTGTTTGGGGAATTTTTGATAACATAAAAAACAATAAACCAATTTTAGATAAGATTGATAATTGGGATGTATATTCGGATTATCCGATTTATGAACCAAAAGTTTTTTCACACCTTGTGGATGAGTATCCAAGTGCAAAATTTATTAGTTTGACAAGAAACTTAGATGATTATGTGGAGTCTGTATTGAAACATAAAATCAGAGATTTAGAAAATGGTGTAAATGATTCGTGGAATTGGTTGGGGATAGGAGACAAAAAATCTTATAAAAATTATCCTCAATACCAAAAAGAATGGGTCAAGGGTAGAGCAGAATTCAAACATTCAAGTAATATAAGATTACTCAACAAGAAAAAAATTAATTATTTGGACATGAACATTTGTGATAATAATGATGGTTGGGAAAAACTATGTAAATTTCTTGACCGACCAATACCAAACAAAGATTTTCCACATCTAAACAAAAGCAATTAATTCAATCTTTGAAGATTAACTTCACTAATTATTAATAATGAACTTTTATTTTAATGGTTGTTCACACACCGAAGGTGCAGGATTAGACTTTGAGTGTAAATGTTGTAGTTCAGAATCAGAGAGAAAAATAAAACATAACTTTACTGGACTTTTCTCTTCACTATTCGGCGATTGGGAAATCACATCGAGTCAAATAAGTTCTACGAAAAATCAATTATTCTTAGAATCTGAGTGTGGAAAATCAAATGACAGAATTTTTTTAGAGTCTTTGAGGTCTGTTAAACTATTTAATTTTGATTATGTGGTGATTCAATGGACACATCCATCGAGGGCATTTTATTCTCATGTGAGTGGAATACCAAGTTTGAGAGATAATAAAAAAGAATTATGTAGAAATACGAGAAATAATTTTGGTGGTCAAGATATAAATGTCAATTCACATTTAATGAATAATGATATAAATCCACTTTCAAGTGGTGTAAAATTAGAACCTCAGGCAACATTACAGACCTTATCATATATGATTAGTTTACAGAGTATTTTGAAAGATAAAAAGTATTGTTTTATAAATTATCATGAGTTGGACAAGGATGTTGTAGATGAGAGTTATTTGTCAGAAATAGTGGATTGGAGTAAATTCATTTATATCGACAATGTAGTTGATGGTCTTCATGGAAAGTTACCAATCCATGATGATAATTTACATCATGATAAAGACGGAGCACAAATTATTTTTGAAAAATTAAAAGAGTATTTTAGAGTATGAAAACAAAATCCCTATTTGACCATATCACACATATAACACAAAGACAAACTAAGAATTATTTTGAAGATATAAATGATGCTGATAGGAAGACATGGTCTAATTACATGGTTAATCGGTTCTTGTCGATGAATTCTAATTGGACAGACTTGGTTAATGAAATTCAAAAATACAAATTAAAACCAAAAGATTTGTATAGGTTATACATTGAAATATTACCTAAAAGTAAACAATGGTTAAGATATACTAAAGGAAAAAAAACAATGAAATATCAAAGATGGTTATTGGAAATAGTAGCAAAATACTATGAATCAAGTCTTAACGAAGCTCATGACTATTTGGAAATATACTATAGTACAGAACAAGGTAAGGCCGAGTTGAAATCTATACTCCAAAAGTACGGAGTAGAACCAAAAGAAATCAAGAAACTAAATCTACCTTAATGAATTTATATCAATCGAGTCTCTATTCTAAAAATGAGATATGGGACTGGTTACCACCCGATAGTTTAGATTTATTCGAGAAAAATTATAATCAGCATAATAACGAATCGTTAATTTATTACAAAGAAAATCCTATAAAATATAGATTTAATAATTATGGATTTAGAAGTCATGATGACTTCGATGATATTAATGAAGGTAATATTTTTTTAGGATGTAGTCACACACTTGGAGTTGGACATCATTTAGAAAACACTTGGGCGTATAAATTAAATAAAGATATAGGTGGGAAATTTTGGAACTTATCACAAGGTGGTTCAGGTATTCAGACTGCCTTTAGATTACTTTACGGATTCAAAGATTATTTGAAAATAAAAAATATATTTCATCTTTCGATATTTCATCCACGATATGAATATCTTCAAGAAGATAGGGTGATTAAACTGGCAAACTGGCAAATAGACGATGATATAAGATTTAATAATGAAGAGACTACTCTTACTTATTGGGATGATGGAAAAGAAAAAACAACTCAAATTAATAGTTTCAAAGAATTTTATGTAAATATATTAGGGAATCCTATACATTTAAACTTCTCTAATGAAAGTTATATTTATGCAATAAAAGGATTGTCAAAAGAAATAGGTTGTAATTATTATAATATTTCAAGTTTAGGTGAAAAAGACGATACATTAGAAGCTAGAGATTTGATACACTCAACCACTGGACAGCAAAATTTTATATACGAAAAATTTAAAAAATTATGGCAAGAGTAAACTACGAGACTCTCGGTAAACTCATCGAAGTTGATGAAAAGGACTTGGAGTTTGAAAGGGTTACGAATTCAATAGATGTCGTTGATAGGGAATATGGTGTAGAAGTCATATTTGATTATTATAGGCGTCATGGTTTCCCTCACTATACGATTCGTGAAGAAGAAAAGCACGACCACCTAAAAAAACTGAGAAAGTTTGATGTGGATACTATATTCAAAGATAATCAGATAGTACAAACCATGCATGGTTTAAGATTGTGTTGGACTTATCATCCTCATTTTTGGGAAGTTCGTTGTGGTAGTGCTAAAAAATCACCGATGGAAATATTTTTGGATGATGATATGTTCAAGTCCACAATAAGAAAGTGTTGGAATTGGGAATTGAAACATTACAAAGGTGAAGACCCAAATGGTGAAAGAAATGTATTTCACGAGAATAGACTCAGACAATCAATAAAAATTTATAGTGGTACACAATCTGTCAGTAATTTCAGACCAACGGCAGCAAAACTAATATATGAAAAGTATGGTGGTGATGGAGTGGTTTGGGATATGAGTTGTGGTTGGGGTGGTAGATTATTGGGGTTTTTAACAGCTCAAAATACAAAACATTATATCGGTACAGAACCATCTACCAAGACTTATAATGGTCTTGTTAAAATGAGCAAAGATTTTGATTACATTAACAAAAAAGTAAATATATATAAACAAGGTAGTGAAGAGTTTAAACCTAAAAAAGAATCTTTAGATTTATGTTTTACCTCACCACCTTATTTCGATACTGAAAAGTATTCGGAAGAATCAACACAAAGTTATAAAAAGTTTCCCACAAAAGATGAGTGGGTAAATGGTTTTCTTAGACGAACAATTCAAAATTGTCACATAGGACTTAAGAATGGTGGTTATATGTTATACAATATAGCTAACACACCAAAGTATAAGTTTATCGAAGAAATGACTCAAGAGATTTCTAAGTCAATGGGATTTGTACAAGATAAGACTATTGAACTCACATTATCAAGTGTGATGGGAGCTGGACATAAATTCGAACCCATTTTTGTTTTTAGAAAAGGAGATTAAATGGAAAAAACTAATGTACCACCAATCAAGGTGAATTACTCAAATGGTTCAAAACTAACACCTAATCAACAGTTGTTTTTTAAAAACTTAGAATGGGGAATTGGTTTAGACGATAGTACGATGTATCTAAGTTATGAAATTGACCAAGACCAACTTTACGCAGTTATGACTCGGTTTGATGGTTTTGTAAAGATGAATCCAAAACAAGACATAAATTTAAAAATAACTTCTTATGGTGGTGATGTATATGCCATGTTAGGTACAATAGACTATTTCAAAACTCTACCTGTCAAGGTCAATACTCAATGTGTAGGAGCCTGTATGTCAGCTGCCGCAGTGATACTCGCGTGTGGTACTGGTAAACGAACAATGACAAAAAATTCAACCGTCATGGTTCACGAAGGTTCAGCATTTGAGAGTGGAAAAACATCTGATGTATTAAAAGGTGCTGACCATCTTAAAAAATTACAAAAAAACATAAATAGAATAATGGGTGAAGTCACAAATAAAGACCAAAGTTTTTGGGAAGGTGTTTCACAACATGATACTTATCTAACAGCAGAAGAATGTTTAGAATATGGTATTGTAGATGAAATTATTTCTTGACTTTTACATTTATTCTTTGTAAATTCCTGTATAACAAAAGGAGAACTATATGTCAAAGAAAACAACACAGAGTTTATTAGACATGAAAAGAAATGCTATCAAGGATACTCCGAAGTCAGAACCAACAACCGACAATATTGTTCAGTTGATGGAAAAAGAATGGCCTGAGATGACTACTGAGTTCAAGAAAATTCAAAGAGAACAATACGAATTGTTCTGTCACAAACAACATGATTACGGTCCTGGCAACATATCAGTTGGTACACAATTGAAAACAAAGGAAGAAATAAATCTATCACTCACGGGTTTATGGTTTCGTATGAATGATAAATTACAACGAGTCAAAACACTAATAATGACTGGAAGAAATTCAGCTGTTAAGGATGAACCATTGGAAGATGCTTATCTTGATGTTTCAAACTATGGAATAATGGCTACTCTTGTTGGTCGTGGAAAGTGGGGAAAATAATGAAGACAGCAAAATACTTTACAGCCACATGGTGTGGCCCGTGTAAAGCTTTCAAACCTGTAATGACTGAAATTATGAACGAAGGTCATTCAGTTCAAATACTTGATGTGGATGAGAACAAAACTTTAGCACAACAATATAATGTAAGGTCAGTACCAACCACAGTCATCGAAGAAAATGGAGTTGAAGTAGATAGGTTCGTAGGTGGATTACCTAAACAATCTGTTATTCAAAAATTAAATGGCTAGAAAAAAATCAGTATCGTATAGTCAGTTCGCGTTATGGGAACAGTGTCCCTACTCGTGGAAGTTACAATATGTAGATAAGGCTATACCTTGGTCGGATAACATACATACATTATTTGGTACTGCGATGCATGAAGTACTACAAGAGTACATTCGTGTGATGTATACCAAAAGTATTGTTGAGGCCGACAAATTACTTCTTAACGAAGAACTTGAAGATAGAATGAAAAAACTATTCATGGAAATAATGCAAAGAAACGGTGGTGAACAATTCTGTACTAAAGATGAAATGACAGAGTTTTACAATGATGGTCTTAAGATTATTGATTTCTTCAAAAAGAAAAGAGGTATGTATTTTAGTAAGAAAGGTTATGAATTACTTGGTATAGAGACGGCACTAAATTGGGATTTACCAAATAATCTCAAATTTAAAGGGTTCATCGACCTAATTATTAAAGACAATATCAGAAATCGAATCAAGATTATTGATATCAAAACATCATCTTGGGGTTGGAACAAATACGCAAAAGCCGACAAGAACAAGACAGACCAACTCTTATTATACAAATCATTTTACGCAAAACAACATGATGTTCCATTGGATAGAATTGATGTTGAATATTTTATTGTGAAGAGAAAACTATATGAAGGTATGGACTTTCCTCAACGAAGAGTTCAGACATTTGTACCAGCTAATGGTAAACCTTCCATCAATAAGGTAATTAACAGATTACAGAATTTTATGAACGAGTGTTATAATGATGATGGTTCGTTTAAAGATGTCCATTATGAAAAATGTAGAACAAAAAAAGATTGTAAAGCGTTTACAAAATGTAAGGATTTACCATGAACCCAGTACGACTTAGATTGAAATTGACAGAATTTATTGAAAAAGATATTGAGCAGGAAGTAGTTGATAAGATAGAAAAACTTTATAAAATCAACAATTTTAAATTACACTTATGGTATAGAGAGGATACACTTCAACCTGGTCAATTAAAAAACTTCATAGAAAAATACGAAAAACAATTACACTTTAGAACAAAGATTACCAACACAAGTGAAATCCTAAGACATGATTTTGTTTGGTTCGATATAATTCCAGTAACAGAGCTTAAACAAAAGAATACAAGATTTACTTATACAGGCAATATTCAAGATGGATTGAATCAATTTGAAGAGACTCTAAAGTTTTGTCTGAAGCCCAAAAGTGATAGACCAATCAGAAAACAAAAAAGGAATGATAACGGATGAAACGAGTCGGTATTGTTGGTTCAAGAGAATATACTAATCGTAGAAAAATAAAAGAATTTGTTTACAGACTCAAAGAAAAATTTGGTGAAGATGTTGAGATAATTAGCGGTGGACAAAAACAAGGTGCCGATGGTTACGCTAAAAAGTTTGCCTTAGAGTTTGATATGAAATATGTTGAGTTCCCACCAAGACACTACACCTATAATCAACATTGTGTTTTAGATGAATCACATTATGGAAAGAGATACTATCCCAAAAATTTCTTTGACAGAAACAAACAAATAGTCGAGTATAGTGATTATATAGTTGCTTTTATGATTAAGGATAAACAAACATCTGGCACTATGAACACTATAGAAACGGCACAAAAAATGAATAAAAAAGTGATTATTTTAAACTAAGTATATATTTATATATGTATATATGGAGATGTTATGAAAAGTAATACGAAACTAACATCGGTAAAGGTTTTAGATGGTTTATATAAAAAGTTTAAGATAAAATCCTTGAATGAAGATTTTACTCTACAAAAACTTGTTAATCGGTCAATTCATAAATTTCTTACTGATGAAGATTATAATTTTAATATAAAACAACACCGCGACTTAAAAGTTAGTGGTAGTAGATTTTAGGAAGGGTTATGGCTAAAAAGAAAAAAGTATTGTTACTATCTGATGACCTCAGAATGAGTAGTGGAGTAGGTACGGTTTCTAAAAACTTTGTAATGGGAACATTACACAAATATGATTGGGTACAATTAGGTGGTGCTATAAAACATCCTGATGAGGGTAAAATAGTAGATATGAATGAGGCAGTTCAAAAGGAAACTGGTGTAAAAGACGCTAGTTTAAAAATTTACCCAATAAGTGGATATGGTAATCAAGAGTTACTTAGAAATGTTATCAATATGGAAAAACCTGATGCAATATTACATTATACCGACCCACGATTTTGGGTTTGGTTGTATCAAATGGAACATGAGGTCAGACAACAAATCCCTATTTTCTACTACAATATTTGGGATGATTTACCTTATCCAAGATATAATGAGTTTTTCTATGAAAGTTCAGATTTGATTATGAATATATCAAAACAAACTGTTAATATTGTTGAACAAGTAGCACGAAAGAAACCAAGAACCGATTGGGATTGTACCTATGTACCTCATGGAATACCTGAAAAGGCTTTCCATCCTGTAGATAAAGATGATAAGGAGTTAAAGGTATTTAGAAACAAAGTCTTACACAATCAAGAAAAAGATTTCGTTGTGTTTTGGAACAATAGGAATATTAGAAGAAAACTACCGGGTGATGTGGTTTTAGCATATAAGGAGTTTTGTGATAATTTACCGAAAGAAAAGGCAAAGAAGTGTGTATTAGTTATGCACACTGCACCTAAAGATAACAATGGTACGGATTTACCCGCAGTAGTTAGAGAGATATGTCCTGATTATGAAGTGATATTTTCACATCAAAGACTTGATGAAAAACAAATGAATATGTTATATAACATCGCTGATATTCAAATCAATATCGCCTCAAATGAAGGATTCGGTTTAGGTACTGCTGAAGCTCTCATGGCAGGAACACCAATGGTGGTTAATGTGACTGGTGGTTTACAAGACCAATGTGGATTCGAGTTGAATGGTAAGCATGTTGGGTATGAAGATTATAGAGACATAGTATCTTTTCATGATAGGGACGAATGGGAACATAACGCCGATTTAACTTGGGGTGAATGGTGTAAACCAGTATGGCCGTCCAATCGTTCATTACAAGGTTCAGTACCGACACCTTACATTTTTGATGATAGACCAAATTATAGAGATGTGGCTGTGAGAATTCGTGAATGGTATGAAACACCAAAAGAAAAAAGATTAAAGGCTGGATTGAAAGGTAGGGAGTGGATGTTAACAGACGAAGTAGGAATGTCAGCAACTAATATGTGTAATAGGTTTATCGAACATATGGAGACCGCTTGGAGTAAGTGGAAACCTCGTAAACGATTTACACTTTATCAAGCTTAGGAGATTTTATGAAACCAATGGTTTTAGTTACAGCACCTGTAGGAACAAGAAGTGGATATGGTGCACATAGTAGAGATATTTGTAGGTCACTTATCGCTTTAGATAAGTATGATGTTCGAATATGGCCAGTTAGGTGGGGAAATACCCCTCAAAATGCGTTGAGTGAACAAAACGAAGAAGACAAACCAATCATACAAAGACTATTATCTTCACCTGAAGTCGAAAGACAACCTGATGTTCATTTTCACATTGTTGTTCCGAACGAATTTCAACCAATAGCAAAATATAATATTGGTGTTACCGCTGGTATTGAAACTACGGTAGTCCCACCTGAATGGATTGAAGGTCTAAATAAAATGGACTTAAATATAGTCCCTGCTAAGTTTGTCAAAGATACAATTGAAAACACCAAGTTTGATAAACATGACCAAAATACCAAGAAAATGATAGGTCAGTTAAAGAATGAGAAACCTATTGAAGTTTTGTTTGAAGGAGCAGACACTAATTTATTCAAACCTACAAGAGAATTTTCGAAGGATTTACTTAATGAGATGGATAATATAAAGGAAGATTTTTGTTTTCTTCATGTTGGACATTGGTTACAAGGGAATGTTGGTGAGGATAGAAAAGATATTGGAATGTTGGTTCGTACATTTTTTGAAACTTTCAAAAACCAAAAAGAAAAACCTGCTCTGATACTTAAAACAAGTGGAGCAACTCCTTGTATATTGGATAGAGAAGAAATAATGGACAAGGTTGATAATATCAAAAGAGCTATGGGGAAGGTTGATTTACCAAATCTATACATACTTCATGGAGATTTAAGAGATGAGGAAATGAATCAGTTGTATTCTCATCCGAAAGTAAAATCTCACATCTCTTTTACTCATGGTGAAGGGTTCGGTAGACCTTTATTGGAAGCTTCTCTAAGTGAAAAACCAGTCATAGCTTCAAATTGGAGTGGACATATTGATTTCTTAACTAATGATTCAATATTATTACCTGGTAATTTAGTTGACACACCCAAAGGTTCTTTTCCAAAAGAATTTGTGGTCGAAGGAGCAAAGTGGTTCCAAGTAAATTATCAATACGCAAGTAATGTTCTGAAAGAAATTTATAAAAATTATCCAAAGTACATTATGAAGGCTAAAAAACAAGCGATAGTAAATAGAACTAAATTTTCATTAGATGCTATGACAATAGAACTTGATAATATACTACAAAAATATCTACCAAAGTTTGAATCACAACCACAAAAAGTTGATTTAAAATTACCAAAACTTAAAAAAGTAACTCCACCTAAAAAGGTAGAATTACCTAAACTCAAAAAGGTTAATTAATGGAAAAAGTAATCGTATGTCCTGTATGTGGTGATGAACATAGTTGTTTCGAAGATGTACAAGAGAACTTCAGTTCATTCATGTGTTTCAATTGTGGAATGATGAGCCATAGTGGTTATACCGAAGATAAAGTTGAAACTATGGAACATACTTCACAATTAATCCGTGATTTGGCATTTAAAGACCATGAAAGAGATATTTATTGGTATCCAAGTGTTGTAAATATGGGTAAATTAGGAATAATATATCCTGATGGTTCACCTCATGATTGGGGATGGAGAATGGCAAGAGTAGTTCAAGTAAGTGAAGAAGAAAAAGAAAAATATCCGATACCCGGTAAAGATGGTGAATATTACACCGAGAGACTCGATGTAGACCATGCCATGGAGTTTGGTAAATTCGAGTTCCTTGACGCTTGTAAAGCCATGGGGATTGTCAAAGATGGAGTAACAAATGGGGTACATAGCACAACACCTTAAAAATGTAATCCGAAAAACAAATGTCACACCTGCGAATATCGAATCAGGCCCAATTTATGAAATAAGATATAGGAGTGATACAGCCAGTCAAACAAGATATTTAGTGTTATCATTAAATGTTTATCCTTATACAGGTGGTTTGAAAGATAGACTATTACATTGTCTTGATATGGACTCCCTACCCTTTCGTGATGTCAAACTCATATTGAAGGAAGCAGATGGTGTCCAATTTATGGATGTAAAGGGGGAATCTTACATGGAAGTTGCCATACCTGACGGAAGAGAAAATCTTCAATTTTATCAAAAGAGAGTTGCTGCTATAACACGACAAATTAAGGGTGTGTATAAAACACTTCGTCTCGATAAAATGAGAAAGGTTGAAATTTGTGATTATGATTTTGAAAAGGTTGTTGATAAGGCAACAGCAAGAAAGTATGGATTGATTAGAGAATGAAAATAAGTTATGGTATTACAGTCCACAATGAATCAGAGGAACTGAATAAGTTATTAGAAATATTAGTACACAAAACACAAACCGAAGATGAGATCGTAATTGTACAAGATGGTAATGATAAAAAAGTAGAAGAAGTCATATCATCGTGGTCACAACAATACTTAGATGCCAAGGGTATTTATTGGCATACAAGAAAACTTGATGGTAACTTCGCAGACCAAAAGAATTATGTGATTGAACAATGTGAAGGTGATTATATTTTTCACATTGATGCCGATGAGTATCCAAATGAAATATTGATTCAACAATTACCTCAAATATTGGAAATCAATGAGGTTGATTTAGTGTGGATACCGAGAGTCAATACGATTGATGGTATGGAACAGAAACACATACAGAAGTGGGGTTGGAGAGTTTCAGAAAAAGGATGGGTGAACTATCCTGATTATCAATCACGAGTATTCCGCCGTGATAGTGAAATTCGATGGGAAAGACCACTTCATGAGTTGATAAGAGGTGCAAAAACTTACGCACACTTACCACCTCATGAAGAATTAAGTTTATATCATCCAAAAACAATCGAAAAGCAGGAACACCAAAACACCTATTATAATCAAAATTTTAGTAGAGAGTTGAATGTTAGATCACATTCTTAAAAGAACAATAGAATATGGCCCAATGGGTTTACCATCATTTACTCAAAGAGTTGATAAAGTTTTAAATGTTTATCAAACAGATGACAGCGGTGATGTAGAGTACAAATTTAATAACATGGGTTGGAGAGATTCCAAATCTTTTCCAATTGGTGATAAATTTGATATTATAGTTGGTTGTTCTTTTATAGAAGGGGTTGGGCTAAAAGAAGAACAATTGTGTGGGACAAAACTACAAGAGTATACAAATATCCCAACATTCAATTTAGGAATGAATGGAACTGGTGCAGATTATCTATTGTGGATTCTTGACATATGCGAAGGAATAGAAGATTTAAATAATGTATATGTTTTGAGTTGTTATGAGGGAAGAGAATTGAAAGTGTACAATAACTATGTAGAAATCATTCAAGGTGACAGAGATAATGATGAACAATATAAAACAAGATATGTTGAGAGAATTTGTAAATTAAATGATTGGAGTTTTCAAAAAACACATAATAATATTGTACAATCATACCCAAAAGCATATGATAATCAACATCCAAACGAAGATTTTCAAGATATGATATATGAGGAGTTTTTAAATGGCAAAAAGTAAACAAAGAAGATGGTTACCAACATTAGGTGAGTTAGTGGATAGACTGAGTATTCATCAATTAAAAGAAGTATTTATACCTGAGAACAAGAAAAATTATGCACAAGAGATGAGTGATATGGTTCATGATATCAACTTAATATTAAAAGAACATAAAGGTGAGATTACAGGTGAAGTAATCAGAGCTATAATAGTATTGTCACAAATGAACGCTCACATTTGGTATAATGAATCACAAGTTCGTAAAGGTGAAAAGGGTAGTGATAATCTAATGTTAACTCATGGATTAAATGGGATTAGAAATACTGCAGTAAATAAAATCATGGAAGTGGTTGGTGGTAGAAAGGACTACAAGGTAGATTGTATTGCATCAGAATTCAAGGATTGGGAAGTTAGTTGGAGTGATGAAACTAAATGATTTTTTGGAGAATCACAGATAACAAAGTTTTACCTGTTGGTGAGGTAAAGACTCTTGGTTTTGAAGAATCTGAAGGTATGAGAATACCTGACGAATACTTACAAGAACAAGAATTTGTAATTATGAGAGGATGTCATGGGATAGGAGACTATGGAATAATATCGGCTATGCCTCGTTTACTAAAAGAAAAATATCCTAATTGTGGAGTGTTTGTCCCATCGAATAACTTATACCAAAAATTATGGGGAAGGAATAATCAAGTTGTTGAATCAATCTTTAAAAACAATCCCTACATCGATGGATTCTGTGATGAAGTCAAGGGTGATATATTTCATGACCATTATCGTGTTTGGAATAAAGATAAAACGGACATACCTTTGATAAAACAAATATTGAAGTTTTGGCAGTTCAACGATAATGAAATGGAAGATTATTTACCTGAATTATATTGGACACATGAAGAAGAAAATCTTGGTGACCAAATAATAAAAGAAATAGTAGGTGAAGAAGATTATGGTTGTTTAATGATATCGGATAGATTTGGACAAGATGACAAGACATTCAAAGAGAAAACTTTGAAAGGACACTCAGAAAAATTAAGAACTTTATTAGAAGAAAATGATTATCCATATTTTTATTGGAGTCATAAACCAATAAAAGAGTTAGGTTTTAATTTTAAGAAAGGTTTAAATTTTAGACATATGGATTTAAGAATTCAACTATACATCAAATCAAAGGCGAAAGTGAATGTGGGAATACAATGTGGAACAACACAATGTATAGTAAGGTATTCCAAGTGTGTATCCATTCAAAGACAATTTCCACTTGGTGGGAATTTTAATCATAAGGAGATTTATGTATGAACTATAAAGAAGAAAGACCTTGGGGAACATTTGAAAATTTACTCGATACTGATTATTGTAAGGTAAAAGAGATTGTTATAAAGAAAGGCGGTAGACCAAGTTATCAGTATCACCATAAAAGAAGTGAGGTTTGGGTGGTGGTAGAAGGACAGGCGGTTGTTACCTTAGATGATGCAGAAGCAGTGTATAAGGTAGGTGAAGTTGTAAATGTGCCAGTTGGAACGAAACACAGAGTTGAAAATAGAGAGGATGAAGACCTTAAGTTTATTGAAGTTCAAGTTGGTACTTATTTTGGAGAAGATGACATAGTTCGTTTAGAAGACGACTATGGTAGAGAATAGAAAGGAAATAAAGTGGGTGCAATACATAGAGTCATACCTGACGATAGACCGGGTCAAGTGTGGTGGTTTCATGGAAATAGTGGAAGTGGAAAGACGAATATAGCCCTAAAATTTGATGTCCCAAATAAAATAATATTGGATGCTGATGATTTTAGAGAATCGGTTTGGGATGATTTAGATTTTAGTGAAGAAAGTAGAAGGAAACAAAACGATAGACTTGCTAGGATTGCCAGAGTCTTGTGGATACAAGGAAAGAATGTCGTGATAGCATCAATTTGTCCATACAAAGACCAAAGAAAACAAATCAGAAAAGAAATATTACCTGATGTAAAATGGATTTATGTCAATAGTAAAGATAGTAAACCATCGTCAGAAAAATATCCATTTGAAGAAGGATGGTAAATGTATAATTACAAGGTTTTATTACCAACAGCAGGAATCGGTTCTCGTGTTAGTGACCAAAGTCATAACTTGAACAAGGGGTTGATTGCTATAGATAATAAACCTGTTCTTTCTCACATTGTTGAAAAGTTTCATCCTGATGTTGAAATTGTAGTAGCTCTCGGATATGGTGGTGACTATGTCAAACAATTTTTTGAAATAGTTTATCCTGAAAGAAATTTTACCTTTGTACAAATAAAAAATTATGTGGGAGAAGGAACTGGATTAGGATTGACTGTCAATACTTGTAAAGAACATCTTCAATGTCCGTTTGTGTTTGTATCGAATGACACCATATTCGAAGAACAATTATATTTTGATGAAATAACTTACAATTGGTTAGGTTATTCTCCGATAGAGGCTGGTACAGATTATCGTTCACTCATACTTGATGATGATGGAAATGTAATCAAACTAAACGACAAGGTCAAGGATTCAAAGGATTTTTCTTACATCGGAATATGTGGTATTAAAGATTATGAACATTTTTGGAAATACATGGAATCGAAAGAATCCTTAACAATGGGTGAGAGTTTCGGTATTGAGAAAATGTTACAATCACAAATTAATTTCAATTCTGTTAAGTTCACTTGGTACGATACCGGCAATGAGAAATCTCTGTCTGAAGCAAAAAAACAACTGAAATCTAAACATCAACCCAACATACTCGAAAAAGATAATGAAGCTATTTGGTTTGCAAATAATAAGACAATCAAATTTTCAACCGACACTAATTTTATATCCGATAGGGTAAAAAGAACAAAATACTTGGGTAATTACATACCTAATATTATTAATACTTCGGATAATTTTTACACATATGATTTTATCGAAGGAGAGGTTTTTTCTAAGAAAGTTACGGGCAAGAGATTTGAATATCTGTTATCATGGTTAGATGGATTTTGGAAACCAATACGATTGACCCACTCTGAAGAAAAGGAATTTCAACATGGATGTGAAGTGTTTTACAACACCAAGACATTCGATAGACTCAATTTGTACTATGAAAAATTTCACAATAAAGATGTGGATGAAATAGTAAATGACAATAAGTTACCACCACTATTAGATGTGTTTGAAAAGTTGGATATGAGTTGGTTGGCGAACGGAGTCCCCTCTACATTTCATGGGGATTTACATTTTGAAAATATTTTGGTCAATAGTACAAATGATGGTCTACCGTTCTCGTTGTTGGATTGGAGACAAAATTTCGATGGAGTATACGAGTACGGAGATTTGTATTATGATTTAGCTAAGTTATATCATGGTCTGATAATTTCACATGACTTTATAAATAAAAACTTTTACAATTATAATAGAGAATTGAATACGGTTTATTACGATTTTCATAGGAAGAATACTAATATTGAGTGTGAAAAAATCCTACAAGAATATGTTGAGGTTCACGATTTAGATTGGAAGAAAGTAAAAGTTATTACTGCTC
>MDTE01062542.1_pt1 | contig 17085 bp, 19 predicted proteins | sample 811231 | NCBI WGS metagenome assembly MDTE01 (sample SAMN05326651, study PRJNA326480) | marine metagenome | isolation source: seawater | place: Indian Ocean: Red Sea | collected 2010
TCGGCCAGACTCGAACTGGCACTCCCAAAAGGGCAAGGATTTTAAGTCCTTTGTGTCTACCAATTTCACCACGAGGGCACGTCGTTATTTTTATTGTTACTTTTAGTATATTAATACACAAGAGTTTTGAATAAGTAAAAATTATTTTCTGTTTCTATCTCCTAGTCTGCATATTTTTTATTGGATATTTTAATTTTATAACTATTCCTTTTTTTTTAAAGTTTTTATATACAGTTATAAATCTAATGAATAAAATATTAATTTACAATTCTGGGGGTGGTTTAGGAGACTCTATTCAATTATTTCCACTCGTATTAAGCCTAAAAGCTCATTTTAAAAAGGCTAATTTTTATTACTTAGGAGCACACGAAAATCATTTTAATAATAAACTTAAAGAATATAATATTAGATTAGAGACCCTAAATTTAGATTTAAAATATTTTGGATTTAGATGGTGGCATCTTTTATTAGTTAAAAAAAAGATATCTGCAAAAAATTACGGAAAATTTGATTTGATAATTGATTTACAAACTAAATTAAGAAATACGCTTATTCTAAAAAAAATTCCACATATGTCTTTTTATTCAAAAACTTTAAATGGTTTTTTTTCTTCAAAAAAAATTAAAACTTATTCATATAATCATTTGGAGAATTTAAGTTTATTTTTAGAGGAGGATGTAATCGAAATACAATTTAAAGTTAATAAACTACCGAAACAAATAATCGCTGAAGCCAAGAGACTACTTCCAAACTCAAATTATGTTGGATTTTCAATTACTCAAGGAAATGAATACAGAAAAAAAAGCTGGTCTATTTTTAAATTTACCGCTCTAGCAAATAGAATACTCTCTAAAAATAAGACTCCAGTTTTTTTTATTGAAAAAAATAAAATCGAATTAATAGAGAAAATTAAAGGTCAGGTGCCAGCAGCAATATTCCCTGAGTTAAATTCTAAAATGGCTTGCCCAGCTTTAGTAACTGCTTTATCTTCCAGACTAAATACTGCTGTATCAATAGATAATGGTATTATGCACATGATGGCTCTTGCAAATATACCAATGATAGTTTTGTTTGGCCCAACAAACTCAAAAAAATTTTCTCCAAAAAATAAATTTATTCAGATATTGGACAGTAAAAACATTCATAAAACAAAAGATATAAACTCAATAGAAGTTGATGAGGTTTTGAGTTTAATTTAAATTTTTAAAATTTTTATTTTTTTAATTTTAATTATTTTATTTAAATCTTTATGTACTTTTGATAATTTTATTTTAGAAGTTGACCTTGATACAACTGATACACCTATTTTTCCTAATCTAAAAAAGGGATAACTTCCAACATCAACAAATTTTTTATATTTCTTTTGTAAAATCTCTAATTCTTTAGATATATTACTTTCAACAGTGTAAAGATTAACTGTCTTACTATGAACTTTTAATCCTTTTACTAAAAATCTTTTACAATTTTCTATCATTGAATTCAAGATTGAAGGCACACCCGGTAAAGATAAAACATTTTTGGTAACAAATCCTGGAGCTGCGCTTGATGGATTATAAATTAGTTTGGCAATTGCTGGCATCTTTGCCATTTTTTTTCTTCCATCATTAAATTTTTTTTTACCGTAATACTTTTCTAATATTTTATATGCTTCTTTGTGAAAATCGTATTTAACTCTGAATGCCTTAGATATAGATTGGGCTGTAATGTCATCATGAGTCGGTCCTATGCCACCAGTAGTAAATACGTAATTAAATTCTTTAGACAATGTCCTAATATTTTTTATTATTTTCTTTTCAACGTCAGGTATAATTCGAACTTCCGTAACCTCTATTCCGCAATTTAAGTTAAGCCAATTGCTAATAAACGCTATATTTTTATCTTGAGTTCTTCCAGATAAGATTTCATTTCCTATTATTAAAATTGCAGCATTTACTTTTTTTTTTTTCTTCATAGATTATTATTTATACATGAAATTTGAAAATACATTAATATCAGGTGAATTAATAAAAAGATATAAACGTTTTTTAGTTGATGTTAAAATTGGCAATAGCATTATAACTGCGCATTGTCCAAATACTGGATCTATGATGGGCTTACTTAAAAGAGGTAATCGGGTCTGGTTAAGTAAGTCAAATAATCCTAAGAGAAAATTAAAATATACTTTGCAAATTATCGAAGTTCAAAAAACAAAGGTTGGTATTAATACTCATTTTACAAATAAAATTGTCTTAGATGCGCTAAACAATAGAGTAATCAAAAATTTTAAAAATTTTGAATTAATAAGATCGGAGGTAAAATTTAATCAAAGCACTAGGTTTGATTTTTTAATAGTTGAGAAAAGCAAAAAAACTTTTATAGAAGTTAAGAATGTTACACTATCAAGAAATAAAGGTATTGCGGAATTCCCTGACGCAGTTACCTCTAGAGGCCTTAAGCATATCAGAGAGTTATTAAGTGCGAGGAAAAAGGGATATGAAGTCTATCTTTTATACGTAATTCAAAGAGAGGATTGCAATAAATTTAGATTAGCTCAAGATATAGATCCAAAATATTATGAATTATTAAAAAAAGCTGTTAAAAAAAAACTAAATGTACTTTGCTATGATTGTAAATTTTCAACAAAAGGAATAAAACTCAACTGTGAAAAAAATTTCAAGATTTAATGGATGAAAATTACAAAGAAGCATTTGAAAAAACAAGAAGAGCAGGATTGATTGCTGCTGGAGCTTTAGATGAAGTTGCTAAAATTGCAATTCCAGGAACGCAAACTGATACAATTGATAAATTGTGTTATGAATATCTAAATGATCATAAAGCTTACTCAGCCCCATTATATTATCGAGGTTTTCCAAAGTCCTGTTGCACATCGACAAATCATATTGTTTGTCACGGAATACCATCAAAAAAAATTTTAAAAAATGGCGATATCGTCAACGTGGATGTAACAGCCATTTATGATGGATGGCATGGAGATACCAGTAGAACTTTTGAAATTGGCGAAGTCTCTGTCAAAGCTAGAAAATTAGTTAAAACCACTTATGAAGCTATGATGAAAGCGATTAAAATTATTAAAGAGGATATTTATTTAGGTGATATTGGATCTACGATACAGAAGCATGTTGAAGCAGAAGGTTTTTCTGTTGTTCAAGATTTTTGTGGTCATGGTATCGGTCAAACCTTTCATAAAGAACCAAACATATTACATTATGGAAAAGCTGGGACTGGTGAAAAAATTAAAGCCGGTATGATCTTTACAATAGAACCTATGATAAATATAGGTAAATATGAAACAAAAACACTCAATGATGGCTGGACAGCTGTTACTAAGGATAAATCTTTGTCTGCACAATTTGAACATACTATAGGAGTAACAAAAGATGGTTATGAAATTTTCACTTTATCTAAAAATAAATGATTGAGAGATATTCTAGAAAAGAAATAAAAAGTATTTGGGAAGAAAAAAATAAATTTTCTATTTGGCTTGACATAGAATTAGCCTCTGCTGAAGCAATGGAAAAATTAAAAGTTATTCCTAAAGGTGTATCAAAAAAAGTAAAAGCTAAGGCTAGAATTAATGTAAATAGAATATTACAAATTGAAGAAAAAGTTAAACATGATGTAATCGCTTTTTTAACATCTATTAATGAACAAGTAGGAAAAGAGGCTAGATACCTTCATAAAGGAATGACATCATCGGATGTTTTAGACACTTGTTATAATTTGCAGTTAAAACAATCAGGTGAGATACTGTTGAGAGATATTGATAAGTTACTTATTTCAATCAAACAGCAAGCAATTAAACATAAATACACTTTATGTATAGGTAGAAGTCATGGTATACACGCCGAACCAATCACATTTGGACTAAAGATGTGTACTTTCTACCAAGAATTCCTACGTAATAAAAAAAGATTAAGAAATTCAATTAATGAAATTTCTACTTGTGCAATTTCTGGTGCGGTTGGCACTTATGCTAATGTAGATCCAAGAGTAGAGAAATTTGTAGCAAAAAAACTAAAGCTAAATATTGAACCTATATCTACACAAATTATTCCAAGAGATAGGCACGCTCAATTTTTTTCTACGCTAGGAATTATAGCTAGCTCAATAGAGAGATTTGCAACTGAGATCAGACACCTGCAAAGAACAGAACTTCATGAAGTAGAGGAATTTTTTGGAAAAAAACAAAAAGGTTCTTCCGCAATGCCACATAAAAAAAATCCAATTCTGAGTGAAAACCTTACAGGTTTAGCTAGGTTAATAAGATCTGCTGTTATCCCAGCTCTAGAAAATGTTGCTTTGTGGCATGAAAGAGATATTTCACATTCATCAGTAGAGAGAAATATTGGACCAGATACTACAATTGCCTTAGATTTTGCTTTAGCAAGGCTTTCAGACTTAATAAGAAATTTAAATATCTATCCAAAAAGAATGAAAAAAAATTTAAACCTTACAAATGGAATTTTTTTTTCACAAAGAGTACTACTTGAGCTCACTACAGTTGGTTTTTCTAGAGAAGAGGCTTATAAGATTGTACAAAAAAATGCTTTAAACGCGTGGAAAGAAAACTCGTCTTTTTTCAGTAAGGTTGCGAACGATAAAAAAATTATTAATAAAATACCTGTTAATAAATTGAAAAAGTTATTTGATTTTAGTTACCATACAAAAAAAATTAATATAATTTTTAATCGTAGTCTAAAAAAAGGATAATAAATGAATAAAGGAAATAAGCTATATGAAGGAAAAGCTAAAATAATTTACGAAACTAAAGATAAAAATCTTGTTGTACAACATTTTAAAGATGACGCTACAGCTTTCAATAATTTGAAAAAAGCAAAAGTTGAGGGAAAAGGTGTTTTAAATAATCGAATATCAGAATATATACTCACTAACTTATCACAATGTGGAATTCAAACTCATTTCATTAAAAGATTAAATATGCGAGAGCAATTAATAAAAAAAGCTGAAATCTTTCCTATTGAATTTATAGTAAGAAATATCGCTACAGGTTCATTAACTAAAAGACTTGGAATACCAGAAGGAACTATTATTGAAAAACCATTATTAGAATATTGTTTTAAAAAAGATGACTTAAATGACCCATTAATTTCAAAAGAGCACATTTTTTCTTTTGGATGGGCTACTGAAGAAGAGATAAAGTATATAAATAATACAACTTTAAGAATAAATGATATTTTGTCAGGAATGTTTCGAGCTGTAGGAATTAAGCTAGTAGATTTTAAACTTGAATATGGGAAAACATGGAATAAAGACTCCGAAAAAAAAGAAATTGTTCTTGCTGATGAAATAAGCCCAGACACATGTAGGTTATGGGATGTTAGAACTGAAAAAAAATTAGATAAAGACAGATTTAGAAAAGATTTAGGAAATATAATTCAGGCTTATCAAGAGGTTGCTAGAAGACTGGGTATTATGCCTGAAGAAACTAATATTAGCGAAGTGAATTTTGGAAAAACAATTCCAATCAAATTCAAGAAAAAATAAATTGAAATTTTCAGTTACAGTTACTCTAAAAAAAGATGTTTTAGATCCTCAAGGAAAAGTTGTGCTGGACACATTATTTAACATGGGTATGAAAAGTTTAACAAATATTAGACAAGGAAAATTTTTTGAGATTGAAGTAAATGAAAACGACTCCTCTAGAGCTGAAAAAAAAATTAAAGAGATGTGTGAAAAGCTTTTAGTAAATTTAATTATAGAAGATTATAAAATTAATAAATTATAATGAAATCATCAGTAATTGTTTTTCCTGGTTCAAATTGTGATAGAGATATTGCTGTTGCTTTGGAGAAAATGCAATTTAAAAATAAAATGATCTGGCATAAGGAAACATTTTTACCAAAAACAGATTTAATAGTAATTCCTGGTGGTTTTTCTTATGGAGATTATTTAAGGTCAGGAGCTATAGCTGGTAAGTCGCTAATTATTGATGAAGTAATAAAGGCTGCAAACAACGGATGTTTAGTTTTAGGTATCTGTAATGGATTTCAGATTCTCACTGAAACGGGCTTGTTAAAAGGGACGCTACTTAGGAACAAAAATTTAAAATTTATTAATAGAGATGTTAATATAAAAGTAATTAATAACAAAACAAGATACTCTTCTAAATACAAGTTAAATCAAATTTTGAGAATAAATATTGCTCATAATGAGGGTAATTATTTTACTAGTCCAGAACATTTAGAGGAAATGAATGATAAAAATTTAATCGCATTTAAATATTGTGATGAAAAAGGCAATATAAATGAGGACGTAAATCCTAATGGTTCTTTAGCTAGTATTGCCGGAATTTACAATTCAAAAAAAAATATTTTAGGCATGATGCCTCATCCAGAAAGAATGGTTGATAATTTAGTTTCTAATAATGATGGGGTAAATCTTTTTTCGAGTCTATTAAATTAGAAAAATGAAAGCTACGAATTTAATTCTAAAAAAACATGGTTTAAAATTAAATGAGTATAAGAAAATTCAGACACTGTTAAAAAGAGACCCAAATCTTTTAGAATTAGGAATTTTTTCAGCAATGTGGAATGAACACTGTTCCTATAAATCATCAAGAATTCATTTAAAAAAGCTTCCTACAAAAGGCAAACATGTTATTCAAGGTCCTGGAGAAAATGCAGGTGTGATCGACATTGGTGATAATGATGCAATCGTATTTAAAATAGAAAGTCACAATCACCCTTCATACATTGAACCATATCAAGGAGCAGCAACTGGTGTTGGTGGAATTTTGAGAGATGTATTTACAATGGGTGCGCGACCAATTGCATTGTTAAATTCGATACACTTTGGATCTCCATCATACTTTAAAACTAAAAGTTTACTAAATGGAGTTGTTTCAGGAATCGGTGGCTATGGAAATTGTATTGGAATTCCTACTGTTGCTGGAGAAACTAAATTTAATGAAACTTACAACGAAAATATATTAGTTAATGCAATGGCAGTAGGCCACGCAAAAAAAGATAAAATTTTTTATTCTAAGGCTAAGGGAATTAATAAGTCAGTTGTTTATGTTGGTTCAAAGACTGGTCGTGATGGAATTCATGGTGCTTCAATGGCTTCAGCAGAATTCGATGATCATTCAGAAGAAAAAAAACCAACTGTTCAAGTCGGAGATCCTTTTACAGAAAAATTACTTCTAGAAGCATGTTTGGAATTAATGAGGGATAACTCGGTTATTGCAATACAAGACATGGGGGCTGCTGGATTAACTTCATCGAGTGTGGAAATGGCTTCTAAAGGTTCACTGGGAATCGAGTTAGACCTAGAAAAAGTTCCTTGCAGAGAAGAAAATATGACGCCTTATGAAATGATGTTATCGGAAAGTCAAGAAAGAATGCTGATTATTTTAGAGGATGGAAAACATGAACGTGCAATGAAAATATTTAAAAAATGGGATTTGGACTTTGTAATTATTGGCAAAACTACCGACACAAAAAATTTAACTTTAAAATATAATAATATTATTCAAGGTGAAATACCAATAGATGCATTGTCGACCAAAGCTCCAATATACGAGAGGAAATGGGTAAAAAAAAAATTAACAAGTAAAAAAATTGATTTAAAAAAATTTAAAAAAATTAGTATCGAAGATGCATTAATTAAAATCTTATCTTCACCTAATCATTCAAATAAAAGTTGGATAACAGATCAATATGATCAAATGGTTATGTGCGATACTATTCAAAAATCAGGTTCTGATGCTGCAATAATCAGAATTCATAAAAAAGATAAAGCTATAGCAGTAACTGTTGACTCGTCAGCTAATTATTGTAAGTCAAATCCTGTTTTGGGAGGAAAACAAATCGTATGTGAAAATTGGAGAAATTTAATTACAGTTGGTGCAAAACCATTGGCTTTGACTAATTGTTTAAACTTTGGCAATCCAGAAAACAAAGAAATTATGGGTGAATTTGCTGAATGTATAATTGGTATAAAAGAGGCATGCGAATTTTTAAATTACCCAATAGTTTCGGGAAACGTATCATTTTATAACGGTACTAATAATAAGAACATATTTCCGACCCCAGTCGTGGGTGGCGTAGGTATAGTAAACGATCTTTCTAAAACTATAGACCATAACTTTAAAAAAGATAACAACACTCTATTGATTATTGGTAAAACGTTTGGTCATCTAGGACAAAGTTGTTTTTTAAAAGAAAATTTTTCTTCCATCGAAGGAATGCCTCCGGAAATAAACCTTCATAATGAAAAAAATAATGGTGAGTGCGTAATTGAATTAATAAATAAAAAACTTGTTATGTCTTCTCATGACGTTTCTAGTGGCGGCTTGCTTACAGCTCTTTCTGAGATGGCTATGACATCTGGATTAGGAGTAAAAATAAATAAACCAAAAAAATTAACAAACTTATTTGAGTACTTTTTCGGTGAAGACCAAGCAAGATATATTATTGAAGTTGAAAAAAATAATTTACCAAAAATTGAGAAAATATTGAGAGAAAACGAGATATACTATGAAAATATTGGATTTACTCAACAAAAATTTTTTGAAATTGAGGGTGAGTTAAAAATTAGCACTAAAGATTTATTTAAAATCAATAATGAATGGTATAGAAGTTATTGATGCCACTAAGTAGTGATGAAATTAAAAAACTAATAAAAGACTCTATACCCGATGCAACTATTGAAATTAAAGATTTAATGGGTGATAGTAATCATTATTCTGCTACAATAAAATCCTCGATATTTAATAATTTAAGCAAAATTGAACAACACAAACTTGTATATAAATCTCTGAAAGGTAAAATGGGCAATGAATTACATGCTTTATCAATTACTACTAAAGGCAAATAATGGAAATAAACAAAAAAATAGAAAATTTAATTAAAGAAAACGAGGTTTGCCTATTCATGAAAGGCACACCTGACTCTCCACAATGTGGATTTTCAATGGTAGTCTCAAATATTCTAAAAAGCTTAAAAGTTAATTTCAAAGGTGTAAACGTATTAGAGGATGAAAATTTAAGACAGGGCATCAAGGATTTTAGTGATTGGCCTACTATCCCACAACTTTATATCAAAAATGAATTTATAGGCGGTTGCGATATTATCAAGGAAATGTTTGAAAAAGGTGAATTAAAAAATATTTTAATAAAAAAAAATATAATTTAATTAATAATCATGAGAAATTATATCTACAAAACAATTATTGCTATTATTGCTTTTATAATTGTATTTGAATTTACGATTGGAAAAACTTTAAATAAAATTACATCACAAACTGATATTTTGCTTACTAGAGAAGGTAGAAAAGAAATGATAAATTCAATAAAAGTCGAAATGAATAAAGCTATAAAAAAAGATAATTTTCTTAAACAAGATGAGAGAATACTGATAAATCAGTTTATAAAAAAAATTAGAAAAGAGCTCAAGGAAGTTGAGTAAACTCTTCGAAAAATTTATTCAGAAGCTCAAGTTATTTCATAATATTCATATAAAGCACAAATTTTTAATTAAAAAAAAAACTTATTCTATGGAAGGTGAGGATTTAATTATTTTAGACAATATAAAAAATATAAATAATGGTTTTTATGTTGATGCTGGTTGTTATCATCCTATTCATTTAAACAATACTTACTTATTACATAAAAAAGGATGGAGTGGAATAAATATTGATTTAAGCGAATATACAATTGACTTATTCAACTATCTCAGACCTGAGGATCTTAATATGAATAATGCTGTTGCAAACTATGATGGAAACATTAAATTTTACTATCAAAAAAAACTTAGTCAACTTACATCAGTTAAAAAACATATAGCAGTTAAAAGAATGCAGGGTAAAATAAAAGAAAAAGAGATTAAAGCGCTTAAGCTAGATACTATTTTAAATAATAGCAAATTTAAAAATCGAAAAATAGATTTTTTAAACATTGATATAGAGGGTGGAGATTTTGATGCTTTATTATCTTTAAATTTCAATACTTACAAGCCAAGATTAATATGTATAGAAATAGATGAAAAAAACATCGTAGAGTCAAAAATATATAATTATTTAGTCAAGTTAGATTATTTAAAAATATGGTCAAGCAAATCAAACCTTTCACATATTTTTATAGAAAATAAATCTCAATAATCATTTACTCACACTTTAAAAGTTTTCCAGTAGTAATTTTTTGTTTATGAAATAAAAGTTTAAAATTACTTTCATAAATTGATTTACATTTATAAGGCATACTTCTTTTCAAGTTTCTGACATTTTGCACTGCCAAGAAAGGTCTCTGATAATTAGTTTCAATTTTTTGCCATACATCGAAACAACTAAATTTTGAATTATTTAAAAAAGGTTTTACGCTCCACATTGGATTAGCCAATATACACATTTCTTGTGTTTCCATCGTATTTAAATGTTTTGAAATTTCTCTGCCGCTTATACCTTGATATTCTAATTCAAAATTCTTATTTAAATCTAAAAATCTTGAAGGTAGGTTAAACCATACATACTGATATGGATTTATCTTTATATTCTCAACTATAAATAGAAGAGCAGTTAAAATACCGCAAAAATAGAAAGCTTTTTTCGAGAAAATAAAAATAGAGGTCAAGCCAATAATAAAAATTAAAGGTATGAGAAACATTACTTGTCTTATTTCATCGTAAAGATGAACTCTTTTAAATATAAGTATTAGAGTGATTAATATTATTGATAAAAGTATTGACCCAAAAAAAACTGTTTTTTTTTTATCACTAAATATTTTTTTTTCAGTAAATGGTAATATTACTAATCCAAAAAATATAATTATAGGAATTTTTACTCCAAACCATATAATCAGATAAGTTGCTGGCAATTTCGTTGCGTACATGATTTCACCAAGAGTGGTTGTCCCAACGTTATTAAAATGTGAAGAACTTATTTTAATAGAATCAATTAATAACAATGGATTTACCCAAAATATCGGGTACAGTAAAAATGTAAAAAAAAATAAAAACAAAATAAAAATAATTAAAGATTTGTAATATTTACTTGTAAAACTTATAAAATTTACTTTATAAGAGTTTAAAAAAATTAGAAAAGTAGTCAAATATTGTAAAATGATTAAGACTCCAGCAATTCTTATTGACAACAAATATGCTGTGCATAAAGAAAAAAGTATAATATTTTTTAATCTTAATTGTTCATCATTTATAATTTTTTCAAATAAAAAAAAGCTTACATAAGTACACATCAGCCAAACTGACATAAAGGGAATATCCTTAGGGCTAAACATTGATTGACCGAACAAATAAGGATAAGTTAAGTATAAAATTGTCCCTAAAATACAAAAATTTTCATTATCAATTAGTTTTCTCAATATTAAATAGAAAAAAAAACCAGATATAAAGAAAAATAAAAAAACTACAAAATGTTTTGCTAATAATTTTGCGCCAAAAAAATCTAAATTCTTGTTTAAAATTAAAATATTTTTTACAATAGCTTGAACAGGTTGAGATATCACTTGAAAGCCAATGCCGTAACCCACGTAAAGTTGAGCTTCCTCATCGAATTTCATTCTATCAAATTCCTTACCAGAAAGAATTTTATTAGATAACTGATCAATTAAATCTAAATGAAAATTCCAATTTAATTCCTCATGGTTTTCATCAAACGATATTCCTGAATTAGTAGAATTAACAGTACCTATTATAAAATAAGCAGTTAAAAAGAATATAAAAAAAAATTTTTTTAAATTTAAAATTTTCACAAACTCATTATATTATTATTTTTTTTTAATAAAACAAATATCCGATATATTTAGACTCCCCTTAAACTGATTGATTGAGTCTATTGAATTAAATAGATAATTTTGATTTTCTGTATTAAAAATATTTGATAAAAAAAATTTTTTTCTTTTAATATTTTCTAAAAGTTCATCAACCAGAATTTCATCTAAATCTTTATTTCTATCAAAATAATTAGGAAATTTGTAATCCTCTATAACATAAATACCGTGAGAACTCACAAACTTGAAGAAATAATTAAAACTTTTCAATATATCGCTCAAAAGATGAGACCCATCATCTATTATCAAATCAAATTCCTTAAACTCGTTTTCTTTAAAAATTCTTTCAAGAGTATTATTTACTTTTTTTCTGTTATTTACGTCTAAGCCATAAACTTTTATTTTTTGCGATGAAAATTTAAAATTTGAAATATTAATATCAAAGCAAAAAATTTTAGAATTACGAAAATATTTAGAGAAAGCTGCTGCTGAGGCACCTGCGTAGGACCCTATTTCTAGAATATTTATTTCTTTACTTTTTATTTCTTTTAATTGATCTGAATAAAATTTTGAATATCCATGACCATCTTTATTGTCTAAGTTTGTATTTTCAGCTTTATCACTCCCATAGAAAGCTAAAATCTTATCTAGACTTGAACCATTATGATTGTCACTATCGATTTTTTTTTTTCTCTTTAATTTATATATGAGATTTCTTTTAAATAGACTAAAAAAGTTCAATTATCTAGAATAGTATTCAATTACTAAATTTGGCTCCATTACAACAGGAAATGGAACTTCTGAAAATTTCGGAATTCTTAACAACTTTGCAGTTTTATTTTTGTTATCTAATTGAATATACTCAGGAACTTCTCTCTCTTTATTTTGAAGTGAACCATCAATAACCAACAGTTTTTTCGATTTATCTCTAATTTCTATTAAGTCTGAACTTTTTACTACGTAACTTGAAATATTAACTTTCTTTTTGTTAACTTTTATGTGGCCATGATTTATCATTTGCCTTGCTGAAAAAACAGTCTGGGCAAACTTGGCTCTATATACAACTGTATCTAATCTGCTTTCCAATAGAGCAATTAAATTTTCTGTGGTATCCCCTTTTTTAGATAAAGCTTTTCTATAAATGTTTCTAAATTGTCTTTCATTTATATTTCCGTAATATGCTTTTAGTTTTTGTTTGGCTTGGAGTTGAATGCCAAAGTCAGTCGGCTTCCCTTTTTTATTTTGACCATGCTGACCAGGAGGATAAGCTCTAGAATTAAAAGGGCTTTTGGGCCTACCCCATAAGTTTGCTTTTAATCTTCGATCAACTTTGTGTTTAGATTTAAGTCTTTTAGTCATATTTTATTTTTGGATTTTTATAAGACTATATATCTGTTTGTCAATTAAGGTTTAAAGTTTATTTTTAGATAAAGAGCTAATAATACTAGCTAAAATCCTCAATTCTTTATCATTAGGCTCAAATCTATATAGAAGGTTATAGATATTGAGTAACATTGAACGTTTTTTTTCACTAGGTGTGAAAAAATCTTTTTTCTCAAGGAGTTTAATAAGATGTTTTGCAAGAAAAGAAATCTTAGATTTGGATGAAATTTTATTTTTTTTTCCTAATTTATCAAAAGATTTTTTGTTCATAAATTTAAATATTTCGTAACAAATAATTGTTACTGAGTGAGACAAGTTAAGAGATTTAAATTTTTTTGAGGTAGGTATTTGTAAAATAAAATTTGAAAAAGATAAATCTATATTTGATAACCCTGATGCTTCAGGGCCGAACATTAAACCAACTTTATTCTTTGAATTTTTATTTAATACTTTATAAAAATCTTTCATTGTAATATGTTTTTTATTTATATCTCTTTTTCTTGCACTAAAGGAAATTAGTAAATCATATTTTTTTATTACTTCTTCTGTATTTTTAAAAACCTTCGTATTATTAATTATATCATAGGCGCCAACAGAGGTGACTTTTGTTTTATGGTTGGGAAAAGAAAATTTTGGAGAGACTATATTTAACTTACTAAAACCAAAATTCTTCATTGACCGCGCACATGCACCAATATTTTCACCTAATTGAGGTTTTATTAATATAAATCCAAAATTATTTCTCATTAAAGTTTGCAGGAGCTTTTTCTTTATATAGTTTGTAGTCTAAACTATCTATCAATGCTTTAAACGATGCCTCTATAATGTTTGGTGAAACGCCAACAGTAAACCAACTAACACCTGTTTTATCTGTGCTTTCAATCAAAACTCTTGTAGTTGCTTCAGTTCCCGTATTTAAAATTCTTACTTTATAATCAAGTAATTTTAAATCTGAAAAAAAATTATAATATTTAGTAACTTTCTTAAAATTTGATCTAATTGCATTATCTAAAGCATTTACTGGACCATTTCCTTCTCCGTAACATTCGATCTCCTTCCCATCAATCAAAAAAACTACATTAGCTTTAGTTTTGATTTCTTTTTCTTTAGAGACATTTACAGTATAATTCTTAACTTTTAAGTATTCAGGAACTTTTCCTAATAATCTATTAGCTAATAACTCAAATGATGCATCAGCACCATCGTATGAATAACCACTAAATTCCCTGTCTTTTACCTCGTCTAATATTTTTTTTACTTTTTGATCTTTGGAATCAATTTGCACTCCGTATTCTTCAAGCCTAGATAATATGTTGGATCTTCCAGATTGATTAGAGACTATAATATTTCTATGATTTCCAATTAACTTAGGGTCAATATGTTCATAAGTTTTGGGATCTTTTTTTACAGCTGAGACATGAAGACCTCCTTTGTGTGAAAATGCTGAAGCCCCAACATATGCCATGTTTTTATTTGGTTTTCTGTTTAATATTTCATCTAATAATCTTGAACACTCTGTTAACGATGACAATTTTTCTTTTTTTATATTTAATTTAAATTTCTCACTAAAAGATTTTTTAAGACACAAATTTGGTATTATTGACATCAAATTTGCATTACCACATCTCTCCCCTAATCCGTTTATAGTTCCTTGGATTTGTCTTACACCACATTCTACTGCGGCTAAAGAATTTGCAACTGCATTTTCAGTATCATTATGAGCATGTATCCCAAGATTTTTTCCAGGAATTTCTTTAGAAACTTTAGATACAATTTCTCTAATCTCGTTTGGTAAAGTACCTCCATTAGTATCACATAAAACTACCCATCTTGCTCCATTATCATATGCTTGTTTAAGACAACTAATTGCATAAATGGGATTAGCTTTATATCCATCAAAAAAATGTTCCGCATCAAATAAAAACTCTTTTTTATTTCTTACAAAATGTTTTGTAGTCTCTCTAATATTCTCTAAGTTTTCCTCATTTTTAATACCTAGTGCAACTTTAACATGAAAATCCCAAGATTTTCCTACAACGCATACAGCTGGTGTATTTGCATTGGTTAAAGATGCTAATCCAGGATCATTATCAGCACTTCTTCCTGTTTTTTTTGTCATCCCGAATGCTGTTAGAAGTGAATTCGTCATCCTTGGTGGTTTTGAGAAAAATTTTGTATCAATAGGATTAGCTCCAGGCCAACCACCCTCAATATAATCAACACCTATATTAGATAAAACTTTTGTTATTTTATTTTTATCTTCAATTGTAAAATCCACGCCCTCTGTCTGTGCTCCATCTCTTAATGTGGTATCGAAAATATAAATTTTTTCTTTATTCATTTTATTTTCCAAATTGTTTTTCCTTTTTGATCTTCAATCATTATTCCTTTTGATAATAATTCCTCCCTTATCTTATCAGCAAGAACAAAATTTCCACTATTTTTTGCTTTGATTCTTTCATCGATTTTTTTTACAATATAACTTTCAGATACACCAATTTTGTATTTTTTTAAATCATCCCACTCTTTCTTAGTTATGTTGAAAAGACCTATAAGTTTACATGCTTGATTAAACCTAATTTTTTTTTCTGTATCTCCTTTGATTGCAGCATTATATAATTCGTGTATTTTTGCTATATAGGCAGGTGTATTTAGGTCATTCAGAAGCGCCTCGTCAACCTTTGAAGTTTTTTCTTTTTTTTCAGAATAAAGACTATACCATTTATCTAAAGTACTACTTTGACTAGCTAAAAGTTTATCATTCCAATCAAGTGGTTGACTATAATGTGCGCTTAAAAGTGCTAATCGTACAACTTGACCAGAATATTTATTTACTGCATCGGATATTGTGATTATGTTTCCAATAGATTTTGACATTTTTTCTTTATTGATTGTAACAAATCCATTATGAACCCAATAATTTGCAAAATTTTTAGTATTATTATTGCTACATGATTGAGCTAACTCATTTTCATGATGAGGAAAAATTAAATCTAAACCGCCCCCATGAATATCAAAGTTTTTTCCGAGGAATTTTTCACTCATAACTGAACATTCTAAATGCCAGCCTGGTCTTCCTCTACCCCATGGAGACTCCCATCCTGGATCATTGTTTTTTGAAGGTTTCCAAAGAACAAAATCCATTGGATTTTTTTTTAAATCAGAAATTTCTATTCTTGCTCCTGTTTTTAACTCATCCAAGTTTTTGTTAGATAATTTCCCATAATCTTTAAATGAAGCAACAGAAAAATAAACATGGCCTTGATTTTCATATGCGTATCCTTTTGAAATTAATGAAGATGTCATTTCAATCATTCCTTTTATATGTTCAGTAGCCTTAGGTTCTTTTGATGGTTTTAAACAATTTAGACTTTTACAATTATCATGAAATATTTTTGTAACTTTATTAGTAATTTCTTCAATACTTACTTTATTTTTAAGCGATGCATCAATTATTTTATCATCTACATCAGTTATATTTCTAACATAAGTTACATTAGGACCATAGAGTACTTTTAACACTCGGTACAAAACATCAAACACAACTAAACTTCTTGCATTACCAACATGAGGGCTATCATAAACTGTAGGCCCGCAAGCATATAAAGAAATTTTTTTAGGGTTAATTGGTTTAAAAACTTCTTTTTTTCTAGTTAGAGAATTAGTTAATTTTAAGTTATTCATTAAATGTACATACTGGTATTGGATTCATTTTGTGTAAATTTTTTTTTCTAATTTCTAAATATTTTTTATAGTTTGGATCATTTTTATCTTCCATAGCTTTTTCTAATTGCTCATAACTCATACCTAATTGCTGAACATCATTTCTTCCATCATCCCATAGACCATCTGTGGGTTGAGTGTTAATGATTTTTTCTGATACTCCTAAGTATCTTCCTAGTTCCCAAACTTGAGTTTTTGTACAATCAGCTATTGGAGAAATATCTACTCCTCCATCA
>MDTE01002267.1_pt1 | contig 17082 bp, 15 predicted proteins | sample 811231 | NCBI WGS metagenome assembly MDTE01 (sample SAMN05326651, study PRJNA326480) | marine metagenome | isolation source: seawater | place: Indian Ocean: Red Sea | collected 2010
ACAATTTTTTTAATTCAAAAATATGGTGGTATATCAAGATATTTTGGAGAGCTTGTAAATAACTTGGATAATAATTATCAAGCTAAAATTTTTTGCCCAGTACATCTTAATAAAATGATATCCCAAAATCAGAAGATTTTTTACTTAAAAGAAATTAATTCTATTCCAAATTTTTCCTCAAAATTTATAAATTATTTCAATTTTTTTTTAAATGATTTAATTTTTTGGAAATGGAAACCAGATATAATTCATAAAACTTATTTCAATTCATATAAATATAAATATTTAAAAGCAAAAAAAGTGATAAATGTTTGGGATTTAAGTCATGAAATTTTTCATGAAATGTATAAAAAAAATAAAGATTGGAGACCAAAAAAAAGAGCGCTTGAAAATATTGACCATGTAATTTGCTCCTCAAAAAATACTCAAAAAGAACTGATACAATATTATAATTTCGATTATAAAAAAACTTCTGTGGTCTATCAATGTGTACCAAATTTAAAAATAAACACACCCATTAAAGAAAAGAAAGAAAATTTACTCTTATATGTTGGTAGTAGATTAAAGTATAAAAACTTTAAAAATTTATTAAAAGCATTATCACTTAACAAAAATATTCTTGAGGATTTTAAATTGATCTGTTTTGGTGACGAGTTATTAACAAATGAAGAAAAGTTTTTAATTGAAGAGTTCAAACTAAATAAAAAAAATATTATTTTTGATGGTGGAGATGATTATAAATTAGCGAACTATTATACTAATGCAACTGCATTAATTTACCCCTCTCAAAATGAAGGGTTTGGCTTTCCTCCTCTTGAGGCAATGTCATATGGATGTCCAATTATATGTAGTAATAATAAAGCTATACTTGAAGCTACTGATTTAATTGATTACTCATTTGATCCTAACGACCCCAAAGACATTATTAAAAAAATTGAGAAAGTTATATACTCTCAAGAGGAAATTAATTTTTTAAATAATTACGGCTTAAAAAGAGTAAAAATTTTTAACAAAAAAGAAATGATGCAAAATATCAAAAATATTTATAATAGTTTAGTTTAAATATTTAATTTTTTTTTTAATCTAAAAGTATCTTTTTCGTAAAAATTTCCACCTCTAGTACCACATGCAAAAGCTAATAAAACTGCTTCATCTGTTTCAGATACAAGTGTATGTGACTCATAAGGTGGATGTTCAATTAGTTCATTTTTCTCCACGATATCAATTTTTACTTTTTCTTTTAAATTTCCTTCCTCATCAACTTTTGCTCGAAAAAGCTTAAATCTCCCACTAACTACAAATGTGTATTGAGTACTTTTTTTATGAAAGTGATTTCCTCTGACAGCTCCTTTTTTTGAGGTAATAATTGAACAATGATCTTTTGGAGATTTAACAAATATATCTATAATCTCGCCTCTATCATCTTTAAAAGAGCAATTTAATTTCATAAATATTTTTTTAATTTAAATTCATTTATATATCTATTGATGATATTTACAAATATATATCTATTGATGATATTTACAAACTCTTTTAAAAAATTATATGGATAAATATAACAATTTTTTCAAAAATTATATTTTCAATCTTAACATCAGAAATATTCTGATTCTTTTATTTCTAATTTCATTATTTAAAAATGGTATCTGGTATCATCCAGCTTTATGGAACATGTTAGAGATAGCAAAAAACCCTTTTGAAAATGTATTTGGCTCAAATATAAATAAATATTATCTTTATAGTAGCTGGCTTAGTCCATATTTGGCATATTTACTTGGCATTAAAAGTAAGTTTTATTTTTTTATTTTTCATTTATTTCTTTCTGTTTTATATTTATTTTTTTCAATTAATCTTATTAAAAAAAATATAAAAAAAAATAATCTCAAAAAATCATTAATAATTTTTTTAATTTTTCCTGTGTCTATGACTAGCTTTTATTGGGTTGGTTATGACTCACTAATTTTATTATTAATGACCTTTTCTTTATACAATAAAAAAAATTATCTTGTAATTTTGATATGCTCAATTGGTATTGGACTTCAACATTTTGAAATTGGAATAGTTTCTATTTTGGTAGTATCAATAGCGTTAATTCTCGAAAAAATTCTTTATAAAGATCTTAAAAAATTAAATATTTCTTTCATTTTTATAATTGTTTTTATTATAGGTTTGTTTATTGGAAAAATTTCTTTATATGAAATTTATTCCAATGAAGGTTTTGTTGGCGGAAGATTAGATTGGGCAACTAATGCATTATTACACTTATTCTATAATTTTTACTTTAATTTTTACAATATTATTTGGTTTGCTCTAGGAGCTGGTTGGTTAATAGTATTCCACTACTTTTTTAAACAAAAAAAAAGATGGCCATTTGTAATTTCGTTATTATTATTAATATTATTATTACCATTTGTAGACGATCATTCCCGGGTTTTTTCAGCATGTTCTTTTATGTTGATAATGGTTTATATTCTTTGTAATGATGAATTTCTAGATACTATATCAATTAAACATCTTTCATTATTTTTTTTAATTTGGATCTTTTTGCCTTATAGTTGGGTTTGGCAGGGGGATCTAAGGTCAACTATGTTTTTATATGACTTAGCATACATACTTGATTATATCTTTGGTATATTTAACAATGAAATTGAAAGCAGTACAATTTGGCCTTTTGAGAGATTCAAATAAATTTTTTTAGTTTTATTTTTTATATTATTAATATTTGACAGTTAAAAATATTTTTTAATATTATTTTTATTATTTTTTAACCAAACAAAAACATCATAAACAATATCATTTATATTTTTTTTAGGTTTCCAATTATATGTTTTTTTTATTAATCTATTGTCACTAATATAGTATGGAATATCATATATAGAAGTTTTTGTAATTTTCGTAAATTTTATTTTATTATTAGTTAATTTTTCACAAATTTTTGTTAGTTGAATTAAAGATGTATAACTTTTTTTTGAACCACCTACAGTAAATAATTTATTATAAATTTTATTGATCTTTGAAATTTGTAAATGTACTAGTTCGCAAAGATCATTAATGTGCAATACATCTCTCACTTGGTTACCATAACCTCCATATCCTATATATTTTAATTTATTTTTATTTAAATGTTTCCACACCCAAAGACTCACAAATCCTTGATCTTGTTTTCCAAATTGTAAAGGTCCAGATATGACACCACATCTATTAATTATATATTTTAAACCAAAAGCATAAGAAAATTCTTCAATGAGCATTTCTGAAGATAATTTAGTAAATCCATAAATTGATTTTGGTCCATTAGTAGAATATTTTTCGTTTATCATTTGATTAACTCTGATTTTTGATTTTATAATTTTTGTTTTCAAAATTTTATTTTGTTCTATAATCGGATAAACGCGACTACTTGAGAGAAAAATAATTTTTGACTTATCTTTTCTGATTTTTTTCAAAATATTAAGCGTACCGATTAAATTTGTATGAAATACTTTGTTTATTTCTTTTTTTGAAATTTCTACAGCAGCTTCTGCGCAGCAGTCAATTATTAGATCAAATTTTGGTAATTTAAATATCTTATTCGAATTTGATATATCAATATTATAGTTTTTAACATTATTTTTTTTTAGAAGTTTTAAATTATATTTAGATCCTGATCTAACTAAATTATCAAGAGAAAATACATTAAATTTTTTTTTCTTGAGATATATCGCTAAATTCGCACCTACAAAACCACATCCACCAGTTATTAAAATTTTCATTACTATCTTTTATTTAAAAGAATTTTTTCAAGAAAACAATAAAGTAATGTGAAAATATATTTTGATCCAATTTCTTTTATTTTAAATTTAGACTCCCCAATCTTTCTTCCATACCAATTTATTGGGACAATTTGATAATTAAGTTTTCTAGTAATAATTTTAAGTGGTAACTCTAAGAAAACATTAAAATTTTCAGAAACAATTGGGAATAGATTTAATAAAACATTTCTTTTATAAATCTTAAACGCATTTGTGTAATCATTGTATTTTGACAGAAATAACAGTCTTATTATATTATTAGAGAAACGATTTAGAATTAGTTTAAAATAAGGATAATTTTTTACTTTTGAATTTTTTGAAAATCTAGTTCCAAAAACTGCATCTAATTTTTTATCACTTTTAATAGTTTGATAATATTTAAAAATATCATTTACATCATCAGATAAATCACACATGAATATACATACATATTTTTTTTTTGATTTTTCTATACCCAATTTAATTGCGCTACCCAATCCTTTTTTTATATTTTTATATATTTTAATTTTTGAATTTTTTTTATTGTATTTAATTAATTCTTTAAATGAACCATCATTACTAAAATCATCAATAAAAATTAAGTCATAATTCTTTATTTTTTTTTTTAAAGATTGAAGTTCTTTAATAGTATATTTTAATTGTTTTACCTCATTAAAAGTTGGAATTATTATTGATAGACTCATTCTAATTTATATATTTTTATCAAGATAGATATTTAAAATAACAAATTTCATGTCATTAAGTTATTTTTTGAACTTTTTAAACTTTTAGTTATTTTTGCAATAGATGTATACTTTATATTTCTAAAATATTTTTTTTTAATGAGATATTTGGTTATATTCCAAGGTAATATTAATGCAGAATAATTATTTATTAATTGAGTTTCTTTTTTTATCTTAATTCCCGATCCAGGAGTAAATTTATTTATTTTATAATCTGATCTATCTAAAATAAATTTTATATCCTTATCAGAAAATTGGCAGCAATTTAACAAGGTGTTACCTTTTGTTGCTGCTCCAATTCCTATCACAGGGCTATTGACCTTAACAAATTTTTTTATTTTTTCTATTGTATAAGTTGTTTTTTCTCTAAATTTTTTAAACTGAGTGAATGTTATTTTTCTCAACTTAATTTTACTAGCTCTTTTTTTAGATGCAAAAATTCTTAATGATCCAGACATATAATTAATTTTTTTTATGTCGTAGATATAAAATCCATTTTTATTCAAAATTTTACTAATTGAATTTTCGCTAAAATAATGTCGATGCTCATGATATATTGTGTCAAATCCCACTTTTTCAATTAAAGAATTTAAATCTGGGACTTCTAATATCAAATTTCCATCATTTTTTAATAATTTCTTAACTCCAAGTAAAAAATCGTGAATATCATCTACATGGTTGAACACATTAGCTCCATATATAATATCTGCATTTCCAAACTTCTTCACAATTTTTGTTGAGGTGCTTGAATTAAAATAATTAGTGATTGTATTAATACTTTTTTTCTTAGCTAAATTAGTAATATTTCTTGCTGGATCAACACCCAGAACTTTAGCTTTTGATGCATTAAGTATTTCTTTTAAAAATGTTCCGTCATTACTACCAGCTTCAATTACAAAACTTTTTTCATTTATTTTAAATTTTTTACATATGAAGTTAGCTATTTTTTTAAAATGTGTCCTTGAAACAACTGAATTATCAGAAGTATAAGAATAATCATATTTCTCATATCTTAAAAATCCGGTAATTGGATAAATTGCTGACATATGTGAACATTTACAGAACCCAACAACTAAAGGAAATCTTTTTAAATTTATGGATAATTTTTTTGACTTTAGAAAAGTATCTGCACAAGGTTGATTTCCTAAAGATAAATAACCTAAGAATTTACTATTACAAATTTTACACTTTTTTAACATTTAAACTATTTTTCTTTTAAACTCTTTCTTAAATATGAATTAAACAATGAAAAAGATTGTTTATTATAATAAACAGTATTTTTTTTTATTTTTACCCTATTTAAATTTGATTTTTTTGATTTAAATATAGGCACAAACTTTCTATTATTTAATCTTTGATAATAAATATTATAAAGATCAATAATTTCTGACACTGTAATTAAATCAATATTCCCATAATTTCTTATAAAACTTTCTCCATTTTTTGATTTTTTGTACATGATCCTTACAAAATGATTAACATCTGAATAACCTCTTTTATCTGAACTATTTCCAGAAAAAGTATGACTTTTTTCATTTTTTAAAAACATTACTTTGTAAAGATAATTATGAAAATGATCGCTATTTTCATACTTATCACCAATTAAATTAAATGGTCTCCAGATCTGATAATTTTTAAAAAGATTTTTATTTTTTAAAATATATTTTTCACATTTGAGTTTAGTTGAACCAATCACATGATTATTTTTATAATAAACACTAGAGGAAGACATGTATATCAATTTATCAATTTTTATATTTTTAATAATTTTTTTTAACCATTCAAATTCAGATTTAAAAACATTTTTAACAAAATTATTTTTCTTAATTCTTGGACTTGAAAAAAAATAACACTTATCAACATCTTTATAAGGAAAATTATTTAAGTCATTATTTAAATTTATTAACTTAAATTTTTTATTGGTTTTACTATAAAATACGTAATTTTTCTTATCTTTTATTAAGTTATAAAAAACCGAACCTATTAAACCCGATGCACCAAAAACCAAATTTTTTTTCAATTTAATTCCTTAAGAATTAGTTTTTTTTTTAAAATTACTAATAATTAATTTTTTTAATATTGTTTTAATTTTAGATTTATTAAATTTTATTAATCCTAGGAAAAAAAGAATTTCAAACTCTGTCTTTTCTCTTGGTATATAAAATATTGTATTTTTTAAGTTTTTATTTCTAATTTTATATTTTAAAGAACAGCCAATTACTGGGTTATTAATATTACTCATATAATTTTTTAGATAATTTGAGGCAAATATAAGCTTTTTTTTATAAAAACTATGTTTTTTAATAATTTTATACAGTGAAGCAATGCAATTATAACCTAGTGTGTATTTAGCTTTTATATGAGTTTCTATATCAAGCCAAAAATCCTTAACTTTATTTATTTTTAATTTTTCTCCATAGGCTATAAAACCTAATCCAGTTGGACCAAATAAACCCTTGCAACTACTAAAGAACATAACATCAGATAAATTATGATTTTTTTCTAACCCTATAGATGCAGTTGCATCAAGCATCAATTTTGATTTTAATTTTTTTTTTAACTTAAATACCTTATTTATATCATACTTAGTACATGTTGCTGTTTCTACATATACAAAAATTATCCAATCAAATTTTTCGTTAATATTTTCTATATCTGCATAATTTACAAAAGAAATTTTTTTATATTTTTTATGTATTAGATGATTTTGCCATCTTTTAGAATAATATCCAGTATTAATGATTAAAATTTTTCCTGATAAAAAATTTTCAAATGCTATGATTGCTGCTGTTGAAGCTGATCCCCCAATTGAAACTATATTTTTTTTACCTGATAATTTTCTTAACCAGGAAAAAGTTCTCTTTTTGATTAACGTATACTCTTTATCACCTCTTCCAAAATATTCCTTTTGATTATTAATCCATTCAGGAATATATGCTCCAGGCCCTGGACAAAATGTTATTTTTTCGATTGTCATTAAGATTATTTATATGTTTTATTTGTTAATTTAACAATATATACATTAAATCTTATGATTTCATCAAAAGCTTTATTCAATTTCTTTAAAAATAAAAAAATAGAATTTTTTGTTGGCGTTCCAGACAGTCTTCAAAAAAATTTAGAATCTAATTTAAATAAAATTGGTAAAAACCATATCATTGCATCTAATGAAGGAAGTGCGATAGCCATTGCATCTGGTTATTTTTTATCAAGTAACAAAATTCCTGTTGTATATATGCAAAATTCAGGATTAGGTAATGCAATAAATCCACTTACATCTATAGCATCAAATCATGTTTATAATACTCCTTTAATTTTAATGATAGGATGGAGAGGAAATCCGAAAATTAATGATGAGCCACAACATAAATTTATGGGGAAAATAACGAATAATTTGCTAGATTTACTAAAAATAAAACATTGCAACTTAAATAAAAAACAGGATTTACAAAAATTCTCAAAACTTATTGATTTATCAAAAAAAAATAACGAAATTATAGCTGTTACAATTAACAAAAAAACTTTTAAGCCGCCTTTAAAAAAAAAGAAAAATATAAAATATAAAAACTTAAGAATTAATTTTATTAAAGAAATTTTAACCTGTTCAAATAAAAATTTTAGATTTTTCACATCCACTGGATATTTATCTAGAGAATTTGATTATATTAATAAAAATTTTTATAAAAATAAATTCAAATGTCTTTACAATGTAGGAGGCATGGGTCATACTTCGTCTTTATCTTTAGGATTTAGTTTAAATAGTAAAAATAAAGTATTTTGCTTAGACGGTGATGGTTCTTTAATAATGCATATGGGAAGTTTAGTTACAATCTCATCTTATAAAAAAAATTTTAAATATATTTTATTTAATAATGGCACTCATGAGTCAGTTGGAGCTCAAAAAACAAACTCTAAAATAATTGACTTTAAAAAATACAGTAAATCTATTGGTTTTGAGAAATATTATAGCTCAAAAAGTACTAGAAATTTTAAGAAAAAATTTTTTGAGTTTATCAATGACAAAAAAAAGTCGTTTTTTGAAATTAAATTCAAACCTGGATCAATTAATAACTTAAGTAGACCTGAAAATTTTAAATTTATTGGAAGAAATATGTGTGGTTAATTTATGAGTAAAAAAAATAAAGTAGTTTATATAGCATTATCAGTCGATACACTTCATCATGGTCACATTAATTTGATTAACAAAGCGAGTAAACTAGGCAAGATTACAGCTGGTTTATTGACAGACAAAGCCATCAAAAACAATAAGAAACTCCCTTATCTTACTTTTGATCAAAGAAAAAAAATATTATCCAATATAAAGGGTATTTCAAAAATAATTCCCCAAAATGATTGGAGTTATCATCATAATATCAAAAAAATAAAACCTGATTATTTTGTTCATGGTGATGACTGGTTAACTAACGGAGAAATTGAAAATAAAATAAAAGCCTTAAAAGAATTAAAATTGTATGGAGGAAAACTAGTTGAAATACCCCACACAAGAGGAATATCTACAGGAAAAATACTAAATGATCAATTTAAGATAGCTACAACTCCAGAGGTTAGGATAGGTTCACTCTCAAGATTGATTGAATCAGAAAAACTTGTAAGAATAATCGAAACCCATAGTCCACTGACTGGGCTAATGATTGAAAATTTTACTATTAAACACAAAAATCAAATAAAGTTTTTTGATGGAATGTGGTCAAGTTCTTTATGTGATTCACTACACATGGGTAAGCCAGATAATGAAATATTAGATTTAACACAAAGACTAGACAATATTAATAATATTTTTGAGTTAACAACCAAACCATTAATAATGGATTTAGATACTGGTGGTAAAAAAGAGCATTTATCAAATAATATTAAAAGACTCGAAAGATTAGGAATATCAGCTGCAATAATTGAAGATAAGGTTGGATTAAAAAAAAATTCATTGTTTGGTGATAAAGCAAACCAACAACAAGAAACTATTAAGAAATTCTGTGAAAAGATAAAAATTATAAAAAAATATCAAACCACAGATAATTTTTTGTTATTTTCCAGGATAGAAAGCTTAATTCTTAAACAGGGAATGCAGGATGCATTAAAAAGAGCTTTCTCTTATGTTGATGCGGGCACAGATGGAATTATGATACATAGTGCTGAAAAAAGCCCAAATGAAATAATTGAATTTGCCAAAAAATTCAGAAAGAAATACAAAAAAATTCCCCTGGTAAGTGTTCCTTCAAGTTATAGTAAAGTGCACGAGAAAACTCTTAAAAAAGTAGGGTTTAATATTGTAATTTATGCCAACCAACTAACTAGATCAATTTACAAACCTATACAAGAAACACTTAAAAACATTCTAAAATATGAAAGAAGTTATGAATCAGAAAAGAGAATGTTAAAAATAAAAGAAATAATTAATTTAATTCCTTCAGATTTTTAATAAAATAGTAATTTGTAATAAATTTATAATTTATTAAATTTATTTATTTTATACCAACGAAAAACTTCAAAAAATTTTTGGTTAAAATTCGAAAACTTATTAAACCTACTAAATTTTTTTATTTTTTTGTTATCCCCATGAGTTTTAATCACATCTGCTTTATTCATCTTAATCATTTGAGTTTTCAAACTAAAATTTTTTTTAAATTTTTTAATTATATTTAATATATTTATAGGATTATTTGTACAAATATTAAATATTTGATGATTTTTAATATTTTTACTTGAGATTCTATCTATTATTTTCACAACATCTTTTATGTATGTAAAATCTCTTGAATGATTTCCAAAATTATTAATATATAATTTTTTTTTATTTAAATGAGATTTAAAAATCTTAAATAATAGCATATCTGGTCTACCCCACTCACCGTATATCGTAAAAAATCTTAACCCGACAAAATTTATGTTGTATAGTTTATGGTACATATCTGCAATTTCCTCATTAATTTTTTTGCTAACAGCATAAATATTTTTTGGTTGAGACTTATTATTTTCTTTCAATGGAAATTTTTTACTATCACCGTATATTGAACTTGAAGATGCATATATAATTTTATTAAAATTATACTCTCTTGAAAATTCAACTAAATTTATAAAAGATATTATATTTGAATGATAATATTTATCTGGATTAATAAATGAATATCTAACACCCGCTTGAGCAGCTAAGTGAATTATCAAATCAAATTTAATTTTTTTTAAATTATAAAGCTTATATTTATTTGAAAGATCAAATTTAAAAAATTTAAATTTTTTATATCTTTTTAAATTTAATATTCTCTTTTTTTTTACTTTAACGGAATAGTAATCGTCTAGATTATCAATTCCATAAATTTCATGTTTTTTGTCTAAAAAGTGTTGAGAGAGATTGCATCCTATAAATCCAGCAACTCCTGTAATCAATATTTTCATATTTTGGATATATTTTTTAAATACTTGTAAATAAAAATTAATAATACAAATAGTCTGTTCTGTTTATTATCAAGTCTAATAGTAATCTCCTCAAAGAAATGTGATAAAAAATTTACTTTACTTGAAAAACCACCTCTTCTGAAAATTCCAAACAACTCTTCTTTTCTTGTTCCAACACCTTGCATCTTGTGATGGACAATCATTCGATAAAAATAATCATAATCAGATGAGTATTTATATTTTAAATTATAAAAGCCTACCGTTTTAGCTGAACTTCTTTTAATAAAAAAGCCAGTAGAATGGCTAGAATAAAAACCCCAACTCCATTTAATCTTGTAGGGTCTATATCCATAAAGTATTCCCCAATGTTTTTTTACTGCACCAAATATAAAATCCTTATCAGGATAATTTTCAATGTATCTATTTAATAAATTTAAACTATCAACTGTTAATTTATCATCAGAATTAACAAATCCAATATACTGTCCACTTGCAAGAGACATTCCTCTATTGAAAGCATCGTAAATTCCTTTGTCTTTTTTTGAAAACCAATAATCTATTTTATTGTCATACTTTTTTATTATTTCAATTGAGTTATCAGTTGATCCACCATCAACTACAATATGTTCAAAATCTTTAAAAGTTTGATTATATATGCTGTCAAAGCATTCTTCTAAATACTTATCACTATTTAAAACTGCTGTAATAATTGTTATTTTTGGTTTTTTTTTATTATTAGTTATATTGTCTCTTAATCTTCTTCCGCCCTCTATATCAGGACTTTCCCACTTATAAAGACTGTAATTAAACTCTATATCAGTCATTTAATAACATTTGATTAATTACTTTTTTATAATTTATTTTAGGTGCCCATTTTATTTCTTTTTTAATTTTACCAATATTTGCATAGTTTTCATTTATATCAAATTTTCTTATTTTTTTTTTATCTACATAAATATAATTTTTCCAATTTAAACCATATTTTCTAAAAGAATAATCTATTAAATTTTCTAAAGAAACTGTTTTTCCAGTTGCAATTATATAATCACTTATTTTTTTTGAATTTATAATTTTGTGACATCCTTCCATATATTCTGCTGCCCAACCCCAATCTCTTTTTATTTTTGTATTACCTATAGATAGCTTTGACCTAATTTTATTTCTAGATATTTTTTTTAAATAATTTATGATTTTTTTTATTATAAAGGAATTAGGTCTTAAATTTGACTCATGATTAAACATAATAACTGTACACACAGGTAACTTAAACATTTCCCTGTAAGATTTAATCATTTCAAAACAAATAAGTTTTGATAAGCCATAAGGACTCTTTGGTTTTTTCTTGCTATCTAATGTCAAAATATTTTTTCCATTGATATCTCCAAATATCTCACTACTACCTGCAAATAAAAATTTAGATTTTTTTTTCTTTTGCTTATTTATAAAATTTAAAACTATTCTCACTGGCTCTAAATGACTTGTGTATGTTTCATATATTTTTTCATAAGATTTAATTACACTTGATTGTCCTCCTAAAAAATATATCTCATCAAAATTTTTTTTTAATATTAAATTAAGTTTTTTTTCATTAATAATTTTCAATTTATGAATTTTGATCGCTTGAAATATTTTTAAAACTTTCAAATTTTTATATGAATTTCTTAAAACTCCATGTACTAAATAATTTTTTTTTAAAAGATACTTTGCTAACAAGGACCCATCCTGTCCCGAAATACCAATTATTAATGCTTTTTTTTTCATTTAATTATTTTTTTATATACACTTAATGTTTCCTTTGCACATTTTTCCCATGAAAATTTTTTTGTTTGCTCAAATCCTTTATAAATTAATTCAGAACTAAGGTTTTTATTATGAATTAATTCATAAATCTTGCTTTGCAAAGCGTCATGATCATATGGATCAAAAGATAATGCGGCATCTCCATAAACTTCTGGTAGACAACTTGCATTACTCGAGATGACAGGACAACCAAAAGACATTGCTTCCAAAATTGGCAGACCGAAGCCTTCATAAACAGATGGATAAATCAAGGCTTTGGCATTAATATAGATTTTTTCAATATCTTGATCATTTGTATCTAAATAAATTACCCTATCTAATGGTACTTTATTTGATTTGAAGAATTCTATTTCCTCTTTTAAAAATTGGCCACCTCCTAAACAGTACAAGTAATAATCTTTATAAAATTTCCCATTAGAAAATGCCTTTACTAATGTTTTAAAGTTTTTGTACCTCCTTCTATTTCCAACATATAAAAAGTAATTTTTTTTTTTTAATTCTGGATTTAAGATATTTTTACTTGCTGCTAAATAAATTACAGTAATTTTTTCTTCCTCAACTTTATAATATTTGATTAAATCTTTCTTCGTATTATTTGATATACAAATTATATGGTCCACATTATAAACTGCATTTTTTTTTGGAAGATAATTTTTTTCATTTGAATACATTTCTGAGTATTTTTCGTGAATTAAATCATAAACAGTTAAAACTGTCGGTAATGTGTTTTTTTTATTGAAATCATTGTAATAAGTCGAATGGATCAATTGAGGTTTAAAAAAAGAAATTAAATGTTTATTAATAAATTGATTTACTATTTCATAAAATTTACCAAAAATTTTTTTATTCTTTACTTTTACACCATAAATTTTTTTAATATCTTTTTCATTAAGGTGACTATTAATATGGATAGGAGCTAAAATTAATGTTTGATGATCCAAGCTATTTAATGCACTAATCAATTCTACAAAATATCTAGATGCGCCGCCATATTTTTGCTCATAAAAAATTTTATAATCATAGAGTATTTTCATATTATTAATATTTTGAGCTAGTATATTGTTTAGAGTCTAGAAATTTTTCAATTTTTTTTATTAATTTTAAATGTTTACCTGGAGTAAATTTTTTTAACCAATAATTATACAATTTAGGTGTAAATTGACCATCATATCCGTCAACAAATTTTATCATTTCATCATGATTTTGAATTATAAAATTTCTGTTTTGATTTATAACCTTCATTGCATAATACTGATATATCTCATTTTTTTTTATCTTAAATTTTTTTTGAGCAATGTTATTTAAAATTCTATTAAAATTTTTTTTGCTTTTTGCGTGTATATTGAAATTAAATTTCACATAAGGATTTTTTAAAGCACAAGTAATAACTGGTATATTAAAATTTGGATATTCTATAGCTACGTTTCCAAAACATGTGATTACACAATTAATACCTTCTGATATAAGTTTTTTATGAGAAGTATTATTAGGCAAAAGTTTTAAACTTGGATAGTCCTTAATTATATCATTAACAATTTGAGCAGAAATTTTCTGATTTATTCCTATTTTTCCTGAATATGACGGATGTGTTTTAATATACCACTCATATTTTGAATTTTTAGATTTTTTTGCCATAAATAAAATCCATTCATAAAAGTCCGGGAATATTAAATCTCCAAATGCATGAACTGAATCAAAAAAATCATGAGTAGTAATCAAAATTTTTATTTTATTATTTTTTGGTAATACTCTTTCATTATCACTATTATTATGCAAAGAGGACCTAGTCACATAATCCATTCCTTCATTAGAACTTACTTTTCCTTTTATTCTTTTAAAAATTTTTAACTTTGCTTCTCTTAAAAATTTTTTTTGAGTTGATTTTGGTAATTGGTTAAATTTTTTTTTATAATCTAAATGGTCTAAATTTTTGAGAAATCTTTGCTTATTTAGTCTAAAAACCTCCATACAATTAATTGCATATGTTGGTATATCGTTATTTATGGCTATTCTTAAAGGAATTGAATAAGAATAAACTGCATGATGACCAATAACAGATTTAATCTTATTTGATATAATATAATCTTCCCAATAACAAAAAAGATTAATAAAATTTTTTAAAAAAATATAAAAATCTCCATCTAACTCAATTGTTTTTTTTTTATATCTTTTTAAATATGTATCATAAATCAAATCACCAACATAAACATTGTTGATTTTGATTTTTAAAATATCAGATTTATTTAATATTTTTTTTTTTAAATTTTTGTATATTACTTGAGCTTTTTTCTCTAACATTGGGTTAATAATTGGAATTAAAAATTCTTTTGTGTCAAAAGAATTATAAATTCCAAAATAATTAATATTCAATAATGAACCAACACTCCACTTTAGTTTGTCAAAAAAGGTTAAATTCAAATCTCTGGTTATAAGAAAATCGTTATATATAGCTACAACTTTTGCATTTTCTTTTTTTGATAAAATGTTTGAAAAATAAGATAAAGGAATATGACTTGTAGCAAATGCATTAAATTCAATCAATACTTTATTATCTGAATTAATCACTCTACTTTTAAAAAATTTTTTATTATGTAAAATAAAACTAATTTTATAAAAAAAATTTTTTAAACTCATTTTTATTTATTTATAAGTAATTAAATTTTTAATTTGATGGCAAATATTTCTTACATCCTTATTTTTTAATTCATAAAATATCGGAAGTGATACTTCATTATTAAAGAATAGTTCTGAGTTTTTAAGTTTTTTCAAATTAACTCTATTATTTTTAAAAATATCGAATTTATAAATAGGGATATAGTGAACTTGCAAATTAATTTTTTTTTTTCTTAATTTTTTAAAAAAAGTCTCTTTTGATATATTTATTCTTTTAAAATCTATTAACAAAGGATAGAGGTGATAAGAGTGTTCTTTGTTTGTTGGAAAGTAAGGAATTTTACAAACATCAAATTTACTAAAAAAATTATTATATATTTCTGCAATTTCTTTTCTTCTCTTCACAAATTTGTTTATTTTTTTTAATTGAGATATCCCCAAAGCTGCATTTACATCTGACATTCGATAATTAAAGCCTGGTTCTTTAATTTTATAAATCCAAGGGGAAAAACTTTTTTTTCTTAAAATTCCATGAGACCTAAGTAAATTACATTTATTGGCAATTTTATTGTCATTTGTAATTACCGCTCCTCCTTCTCCTGTCGTAATATGTTTTACTGGATGAAAACTCAGTGCAGCTGCATCGGAATATTTAGTTTGATAATTAATTTGATTTTTGTATTTGCCTCCAAACGAATGACAATTATCAGAAATTATTGAAAAATTTAGTTTTTTCTTTAATTTATACAATTTATCCCAATCTGCAGGCAACCCTCCATAATCTGTGACAACAACAGTTTTAATTTTTTTATTTTTTTTTTTATAAAAATTAATTTTATCGATTAATGAATTTATACTTATATTTCCATCCTCATAATTTACATCAACAAAATCAACTTTAGCACCAAGATTCAAAGCCACACTAGATGAGGCAACGAAAGTTATTGATGAAATTAATATTAAATCATTTTTTTTCCAACCAAGGGATTTTGCTATTAAATGTAAAGCTGCAGTTCCACTGGAAACTGATACAGCATATTTACATTTTAATTTTTTTTTTAGAGAATTTTCAAAAATGTTTATATTAGAACCTTGAGTTATTTTTTCAGATTTAAGTGACTTTAATACTGATTTATAGTCGTCTTTATCTAAAGATTGTTTTCCATAATTTATCATTTAATTTTTACTATTTGATTATCTTTTATAATGAATTTTTTATTCGCATATTTTTGATTTGAAACATTATGACTAGTATAAATTACAAGATCATAAAGTTCAGAATTTTTTAAACCACTAAATATCTTTTTTTCTGATAAATAATCCACAGCAGATGTAGCTTCATCCAAAATTAATATTTTGTAAACCGAAGCTTTTAAATGCACAAGTCCTCTTGCAATTGCAATTTTTTGTAAGTTACCTCTTGATAGTTTGATCCCATTTTCCCCTAATATTGTATTTATTCCTTTTGGCAATCTCTTTATAATATTTTGAACACAGGCTATTTTTAGTATTTCAGATAAATCTTTATTTTTTATAGAGGAATTTAGTATTATATTATTTTTTATTGTATCATTAAAAACAATTGGATCTTGAGTAATGTATGAAATTAGACTGACTGTATTATTTGGTATTTTTTTTGAATCAATGAAAACATCATATGTATTTTTTTTATTCATCTGATAAAGACCTGACAAAATATCAAATAAAGTTGTCTTTCCAGTTCCATTTTTTCCTCCAATATATAC
>MDTE01105303.1_pt1 | contig 17082 bp, 15 predicted proteins | sample 811231 | NCBI WGS metagenome assembly MDTE01 (sample SAMN05326651, study PRJNA326480) | marine metagenome | isolation source: seawater | place: Indian Ocean: Red Sea | collected 2010
CGCTGCCTGCGGATCTACGGTGGACAGCACTCCGAGGTGAGGCATCATAAAAATGCTGTCTACCGCTAGAGCGGTAATGCCCTCAGGCTGAAAGGCATCGATCAGCATCGCACAACTCTGCTGACGGCTCGGCGCATGGGAGAGCACCCCACCACTACCGACGAGCAAGTCGAGCTCCATCATCCGGATCAAGCTCTCACCGCTAGCATCCTGCTCGAAAACATCGGCCAGCGTGCGTTCGCTCTGGACTCCCTTCAACCCAACCGCCAATTCGCGATGCTGGACAAAAGCCAGCCGCAAGGCCTCGCGCGCGATCGCCTGTTCGACCTGCAACTCCTGCAAGAGCTGCGGAATCGTAGTCGGACGAATCATTTTGTTCTTGATCCGGTCGCGGAGATCAGCCTCTTCGATATCGAAGGCGACCCAGCGCAGGATCTGCTCGAGACCGGCTTCGGCCAGTACGTTCGAAATACTGTACGACATGCCCAGATTGGCACTGACAGTGCGGTTGAAGACCTCGCCAAAGACGCTGAATACATCGGTGGTCGCCCCCCCGATATCGACACCGACCACGTTGATCTTCTGCTGACGGGCAATGGTCTGCATGATCTGACCCACCGCTCCGGGCGTAGGCATAATCGGCGCCCCGGTCCAGCCCATTAGCTTGCGATAGCCAGGAGCCTGGGCCATGACGTGCTCGAGAAAGAGATCGTGGATCACGTGCCGAGCCGGGCCGAGATTCTCCTCTTCCATGGTCGGTCGGATATTTTCGGTAATGGTCAGCGCGCTCATCTCGCCGAGTACCTTTTCGACTTCCTCGCCCGCATCGATATTGCCGGCATAGATAACCGGCAGCATAAAACCCGAACCGAATCGCGGCTTGGGATCGGCAGCGGCAATGAATTCGGCCAACTCGACCACGTGACTGATCGTGCCGCCATCAGTACCACCCGAAAGGAGAACCATATCGGGCCGTAGTTGTCGAATCCGCTCGATCTTCTCGTGCGGCAGGCGCCCGTCGTTGGCAGCGAGAGTATCCATCACGATCGCCCCTGCACCCAGCGCACAGCGCTGGGCGCTTTCTCCAGACATCGCTTGGACCACGCCAGCCACCATCATCTGCAAACCACCACCAGCACTGCTGGTCGAAATATAGATATCGACTCCGGTATCGCCAGCGGCGGGTGTGATGATCCGCTCTCCATCGAGAATGGTACGCCCCGAGAGCTCTTCGACCTCCTGGATCGCGTTGAGCACTCCTCGAGTAACATCTTCGAAAGGCGCTTCGACAGTTGTGGGGGCCTCGCCGCGACAAGTCTGACGATAGCCTTCAGCTTTCCGCTCGATCAGGATCGCCTTGGTCGTCGTACTGCCACAGTCGGTGGCGATGATGATCTCGAGTTTAGAATCCATACCAAATTCCAGCCGGGACCTCGGGCAACCGCAAGAGACCGCTCCGCCAAGCTGGGACAACCGAAGCCAACCAATCCCCTACCCAGCGCAATTGCACGATACCGGAGGAGAGTTTTACCATGAGAGTTCAATCATTGCCTTCGTTTTCACGCCGGGCAATAGCTTCTAAAATAAGGTCCACGCAATCGCGCTTTTCCAGTATCTGCGTAAAGCGTTGGTATTCTTCGGGGGCAAAGACCAGCGTCGCAAAAGGCGAGAGAAAGGCCAACGCCTGACTGCCCAGAAAATTGAAAGGCCTCCCAGCTTCCAGCGCCATAAATGCCGCCGCAGCCAAACGACGGCGCACAATAAAATCGGCCAACCGATCGACCAACTCGCGATCGGCGCTGGACCACTTCGTTTGCGGATCCCCGACGGCGAAAGCATGCCGCCACCAAGACTTCAGGCTATTGCTCTGCATGGCATCGGACGAAATATACGACTTCCTCACGGTTTTGATGAAATTTCAGGAAAAGACCCCTGAAAGAATCGAGGCGACTGGGGCGATCTAAAGATCTGAGAAATACACCATCGCGGTGCACCTCAACACTGCGGAACTCCGTCCAGGATCGGCGCCGTCTAAAACTCAGGTGTTGGTATTCGATACCGTGGCTATCGAGCATATAACGCGTCGGAAAAAAATAGCGAGACAGCGCGAAGGTCAAGACGAAGCAAGAAAAAACGCCGTAGAACCAATGCTCGAATCCGATGGCCGCAGCCAATGACGAAAGAATCAGCATCACGATCAAGAGCACAGATTTAGCCCGTTTTTCCCAGCGCAGCGGGTGGATCTCCCAGCAGATAGCTTCTGTATAGTGCACACTAATCGCGAGATCAGGTTTACCCACACCACCGATCAGTATTGCTGAGCTGCCCGCTCAACCCACCAATCCTGCATGCGAACACCCGGTGGATACCAGTTGACCCCGTTGAAACGCCGGCTGTAGGCCTGAGCTGAGCGCGCTTTCCACATGAAGGTATAGGGCTGTTCCTGGTGCAAGATCTCCTGGAAACGACGGTAGAGCGCGATGCGCTTGTCCATATCGAATTCGCGACGATACTCTTCTAATATCTGGTCGACCTCGCTATTGATGAAGCTCACGTGATTGGATCCATTATTTGCGGCTTGTGAAGAATGCCAAATCTGGTAGCTGTCGGGTGCAAAGCGCAAACTGCCGGTCCAGCCCAGCACGATAGCATCGAACTCCTTGCTACGCACTTTTTGCAAAAAAATCGACCAGTCGAGCTCGCGGACTTGGCAATCGATACCGATATCCTGCAACTCGTATTGGATAGTGAGCGCGATATCCTTGCGAATTTGGTTACCCGAGTTGACTAGGATCTCGAAACGAAACGGCACCAGCGCTCCATCGATAGTCTTATCTAGTATCCCATCCCCGTCGGCGTCATCCCAACCGGCCTGATCGAGCAACTCGATCGCGCGATCCGGGTCGTATGTATAGGGCTCGAGGTCGTGGTTATACTCTGGGCGAAACTTGTTGATCGGACCCTCTACCGTCTCGGCCAACCCAAGCATGATATTTTCCACCATCCCCTCGCGATCGGTCAGGTAGGTCATAGCCTGACGCACCAGCTTATCGCCAAAGATCGGATGCTCATTGTTCCAGCCGACGTACATATCCCCCCCGCCGTAGCTGACTCCCTTCAGAAATCGCTCATTGAAATCGTCGGACCAACTCTTTTCCTTAAATTCCAGCGGACGCAGGTGGTGGTAGTCGAGATTCCCATTGGTAAGTTCGATGAACGCCGCATCGGTATTATTGATGATATGGAAGACGATCCTGTCGACAAAACCCGGTGCCAACAAATCTTCCACATCGCGTCCCCAGTACGCTTCGTTGCGCGTCAGGACGACCTTTTGCTGCGTCACCACATCGCGCTCCGGATCTTCGATCTGGTACGGTCCCGAGCCCAATACCGCACGATTGAAGTTCTGATTGAACTGTTCGGCAAAACGCTCGACCCTCTCCTTGTTCGGGCCCTGTTCCCACGAGCCGTCTATCAAAGTTGCAACCTCGACAGAGTCCATCAAACCCTCTGGATCGTAGAAATGCTTGGGCAAAATATTGAAACTACCAAGGATCAAGTCGTTTTTGAAATAGGGTTCGTCGCAGATAAAACGAATCTTATTCCCAGATACGAGTTCGACATCTTCGACTGCAGCGTAGTAATTGCGCAGGTGCGGAGCAAGAACCTGTGGATTCTGAATAACCTTCATGCTGAAGATCACATCATCGGCAGTCAGCGGCTTACCATCAGCGAAGCGCACCCCATCCCGCAGTTCGAAAGTATAGATCAGCTTATCCGCGGAAATCTCAGGATACCCTTTAGCAATCCAACCTCGAAGCCGGTACGGGGGATCGTAATCCGTATCGAGCAAGCTCTCGAAAATATGACTGAGGACAGTCGAGGCTCCGGCATCATTCGAAGTAAAGGGATTGAGTTTTTCCGGATCCGACAACATATGGCGCACCAACCAGTCACCCGGTTCGGGTGTCGCCTGGCTCTCGTCGCGCAGTGGAACGGGTTCGGTGCCGTCGAATACCACATTGTCCTTGGTGCCCATCAGGGTCTTCTGCACCTTCTCCCAGGCCCCTTCCTCTGCGGAGGCGGGTCCTAGGAAGACTGCGACGACCACCGACGCCAACAGGAAAAACCGAACCATCGACATCACTTTCTCCTCTATCGTCATCAATCACACGCGTGAAAAAAATTACCGCCCCTAGTGAGCAATCGCCGCTTTCAGACTGCCGTCAACCACCCGTGCCGATCTTCGACTTCGGCGCGAATCACATCGAAGAACGCCCCCTGAATTTGCTCGGTAATCGGCCCGCGTTGGCCACTGCCGATCTCGATCTGATCGATTGCGCGCACCGGTGTGATCTCGGCGGCTGTACCAGTGAAGAAAACTTCATCGGCAACGTAGAGAAACTCGCGTGGAATCCCGCGCTGCTCGACACGCATCTCCAAATCGCGAATCAGGGTAATCGCGGTGTGGCGGGTAATGCCGGGCAATATCGCATAATTCGACGCAGGAGTGTAGATCGAGCCATTCTTTATCACGAATATATTCTCGCCGCTGCCCTCACTCACCAGACCATCGGTTCCCAGAACGATACCCTCGTCGTAGCCATTGGCATTGGCTTCGATCCGCACCAACTGCGAGTTGAGATAGTTTCCGCCGGCCTTGGCCAAGAAAGGCAAAGTATTCGGCGCCATCCGGTTCCACGATGAGGTACATACGGAAACGCCATTTTTGAGTGCCGCATCGCCCAGGTACTCGCCCCATTCCCAAACCGCAATCACCACTTCGACCGGACAACCCATTGGATCCACCCCCAGGGTCTCGTAACCGCGAAAGACGATCGGGCGGATATAGCATGCCTCGAGCTTGTTGACCCGAATCGTCTCGAGAATCGCCTCGCAGATCTCCTGGCGAGTATAGGGAATATCCATGCGGTAGATTTTAGCAGAGTCAAAGAGCCTATTGACATGTTCGTCGAGGCGGAACACTGCAGACCCCTTCTGGGTCTTATAGCAGCGGATGCCTTCGAACACGCTAGAGCCGTAGTGTACGACGTGGGAAAGTACGTGTATATTGGCATCCTCCCAGTCGACTAGTTCACCGTTAAACCAAATTTTATCGCATTGGGGCAAAGGCATCCGTACAATCTCCTCAGGAATCTAAGAGTACAAAGACAGGCTGATTAAGATAAGGTATTATAGAGACCGTGTATAGTTTGCACTGAAGGTATCAAATGTGCCGCTGCGCTGGTGCGAACGACTGCCGCGCAGAGTGAGTTTATTGTTGCTGCCCACGGGGTTGTAGTTGAGGTTGGCACTCAATGTTCGATGCCGATTGTTGCGTTTGAGGTTCCGCATCTCCTGAGAATTTTCGTATCGGTGTTCCCACTCATTATCAAGCCGGTAGGCATAATTGACACTGGCGGAATAATCAGATCTGGGACTGTAGGTCATGCCAAAACGAATACTGTGGTCGGCATTATCCTCTTTCACCCATTGTGCACCATTCTCGACAATCAAGGCACCGAAATCATCGGCCGTATAAGCATAGCGCGTATTGATCGAGAGGTGGTCGAGGATTGTCCGTCTGAGAGTGTGATTCATACTCCAGCCACGACGAATATTGCTCTTACGCGCCTGCTCGCGGCGATTGACCTGGCGATCGAAATCAAAAACTGTGCGCTTGGCGGAAATACTGAAGTTGTGTGAGAAAGACACGTCTAGGCGCTCGTAGCTGGTGCCGACATTGAGCGAAAGATCGCGGTTCCGCGCATTGTCGCCCGAGCGAGTCGCATGCAGGTTGACCCGATGCAAAAAACTGTTTTTGAGATCGATACTCAGCTTGGCCCCACTGGGTAGAGAGCCGTCGTAACTAAGCGTGATGCTGTTGTTGAAAGTGTCGCGATCCTGATCGGAAGCACCTGGATTCTCCGCGCGCTTGATCTCGCCGAAAGCTGTCAGACGCAAGGTATGCTGATCGGCCACCGTCCAATTGAATGAACCATTGAGGAAGAAACTGCGGTTACTCTGGTCAGAACTGGGATCTCGACAGCTACCATCGGCCGAGCGCACAAAGTGGCTGGCACAGCGACTGGTATCGAGCACTTCTACTGCCAGATTGCGTTGATCGCTGGACTGAAAGCGAACCTTGGTATTGAAAACCAATTTTTCGATCAGCTTGCCCGACAGCTCTGCGTTCCAGTTGAAGCTCTCACTTCGACGATCAGTCCCAAAAAAGCGATTGCCGCGATCCTGAGCAGCGCTGGCGGTATTGGTACGCACACTTTGGCTATAGGATGTATTGTTTTTGACCTTGAAACGTCCAAGGTCAAAATTGAGACTAGAGGACAACCCGCTACTGAGGTTTTCAGATAATTCAGCGCCGATCGTGGTGTCGCGCCGCACCTCCTCCCCCATCACCTCTTCGTTGATCACCGCCCGCGTAATACCCTGCTGTGAACGGCTCTCGGACAGGCTCAGACTACCGCGCACATCGCCTGGAAAAGTATAGCTGAGACTGCCACTGAAACTCTCACTGCGATTTTTGTTGTTCGTAAGCGTATTATCCCGCTTGGAAAAAGAAAGCGAGTTACTCAGCTTTTTACCAGCAATCTTAAGGTCTGGAGAAACTCGCAAAGAAGCATTGTACTGAATTCCGGTTTCTTCGATAGTACTATCGAGATTGGCCCGACTATCGCGGGTGGCAGAGATTAGACCCGGAGTGATATTAACAGAGAGATTCTTAAATATTCCATCACTGAGCGGCTTGGATTGGAAGCGAATATTGAAGGATTGGTTATGAATCTTCTGTTTCTGCAGCGAGGCATTGCGGGTGGTCATGCTGGCGCCGAGACCAATAGTGGCTTTGGGACCCAGGATCGGGTAACTGACCGACGAAGAGACTGAGGCATTGTCCTGCCACGTCTTGCCACGGCTGCGTTCATCTAGGGTGAAACCCATGCGGGCAGAGGCATTGATAGTCAACTTAGAGGTTGAATCGCCGACCGCCGAAAAACGCACCGGCGTCGAGTAGTTCCAACTCGGCAGACGGTGGTTCCAAGTCGTCCGGGTACTCGAGCGGTTGAAATTGAGCGAGTACTGCTGCGCGTCGACAACGCCAACCACTGCCAGGACTAGCAGCCCCTGACGCCAGAATCTGCTAGTCACAATGCCCTCTCTCCACTGTAGGCATCGCTCAACCGTATGAATTCCTCTATCGATAGATCTTCTGGACGCCGGGTCAGTTCGATTCCCGACCGCAGACCCAGATCTTCCAGCCAAGGCCGTCCACCTTGGGGATTGAGACCCAGCAGGGAATTGCGCAGCATCTTGCGCCGCTGACTGAAGGCCTGACGCACCAGGCGGCCAAAACAAGCCTCATCTTCTACTTCGTAGCGGGGACCAGAGGCAAAATTCAATTCGATTACGGCCGAATCGACAGCCGGCACTGGCCGGAAAGAGCGTCGACCAACCGATAGACACAGTTGTACCTCAGCGCGCATAGCCACCAGAACTGAAAGCAAGCTATAATCCTTCGATCCAGGTTTTGCAACCAGACGCAAGGCCACTTCGCGCTGAACCATAACCACAGCTCGATCGATGTAATCAGCATGGGCGAGAAAGTGAAAAATCAATGGCGCAGTTATATTGTACGGAAGATTACCGATGATAAAGAGCCGCTCCCCACCCTCGTCACGCAACACTCCCCCGAGATCGATCTGCAGAATATCTCCCTCGATCAAGTGCAACCCGCTGCCACCCAGGCGATCGCGCAATAATGCAGCCAAATCGCGATCAATCTCCACCGCCACCAGTCGATCGATAGATTCAACTAGTAAGTTGGTCAATGCGCCCCGGCCCGGTCCAACCTCGACGACGACCGTGCCTTCTTCGGGCTGCACCAAGCCGACAATCGAAGCAACCATAGCTTTATCGACAAGAAAGTGCTGGGCAAAACGACGGCGCGGTCGATGAGCGATCAATGCCCCTCCATCACCAAGCTAGCATCGGGCGGAAATGCCGCAGCTCGACCTCCGCGCCGCAAGATGCGCCAAAGATCAGTTAGCACCAGCTGTGCACTGGCGTTGTGCCCCAAGGTCTCGACCACCCGGTCAATTTCCAGGGCCGCTCTGGCAGCATCTACTCTTTCCAACAGGTTATCGAGATACTCTCGCCGATCGATCTGTATCACGGACTCACTCCGACCATATGCCAGGAGAAATAGATCCCTGAGATACACGCTGCAAACTTGCAAAAAGCGTTCGAGTTGACCGCGGTCGTTTCCCAACTCGTCAAGGATTTTCCAGTAGACTTCATCCTGCTTTTCAACGCCAGCCTCGAGAAACTCCTCGACTCGTCGACGGATCTCGTCGAACTCCCCATCGGCAACCTCTTTGGCTCGCTGCAACGAACCTGCACCCATCCGCACCGCCAGTTCCAAACGCTCCCCGCTTGCGCCATGGCCTTTGAGCTCTTGGCGCAGAGCCTCTGCATTCAAAGGACCTAAGACCAGACGCTGACAACGCGAGAGGACAGTGGGTAAAAGAGATTCGGGAGCAGCACTAACCAAAACCAAGGTCACACGAGCGGGCGGCTCTTCCAGAATTTTGAGCAGCGAATTGGCACCAGCCGGATGCATTCGTTCGGCAGCGAAAATCAGACCGATCTTGCGCGGGGCTTCAGTCGGAGCATACGCAAGCTCGCGCTGCAACTGGCGAAGGTGCTCGACGGCAATATTGGCATTTCCGGGAGGCACAGAGCTCCCACTAAGGACGTGTTCCACTGTGGCCTCGCGCAAAACATCAGGCGAGGCCTCCCGCTTGCCCCGACGCGGAGGCAAAGGCATCACAGCATGGAGATCGGGGTGCAGAAACGAGTCGATTTTGCGACAACCCGAACAACTATCACAGGAGGAGGAATTGCTCTTAGAACAGAGTATAGCCTTAGCCAATTCAAGCGCGAAACGCCGTTTACCGACCCCTACCGCCCCACAGACCAGAATCGCATGGGGAATACGGCCCGATTCCAGCCAAGCTCTAGCAACAGCTTTGGCCTTATCCTGACCGGCCACTTCGCTAAGCGACACTATAAACTCCCCGAGATATGGGAGATATCACCCGTGCCGTACAATCCAATACCTATCTCTGCAACAGACTTTCTCCGCTGTCTAAATCGAAAAAATGAGCCTTGTCCACCTCGACGGCCAATTGCACCGTTTGATCGATCTGCGGCATGTGCATCGGATCGACGCGAGCGACAAAAGCGGTCTTGCCGGTTGTCAGGTTGAGAAAGACCTCGTTGCCCATCGGTTCGACCACTTCGACTTTAGCTTCGATCTCAACAACCTCAATATTGCGACCGATGGTATCGGGATCGTGGATATCTTCAGGACGGATACCGAGTACCACCTCTCGATCGACGTGGTCGCCCAGTTGCCCATCGTGGCCGTTGGGCAACCTAAGTTGCATATTGCCCTCGTCGAAGACCAGACCGCTGCCGTTGGAAGAGATCGATCCGCGGATGAAATTCATCGAGGGACTGCCGATAAAACCGGCGACGAACTGGTTAGCCGGTTTGTTATAGAGATTGAGCGGCTCATCTATCTGCTGAATCTTGCCGTCGCGCATGACTACGATTCGGTCACCCATCGTCATGGCTTCTACCTGGTCGTGAGTCACGTAGACCATGGTAGCCTCGAGACGCGTGTGCAACTTGCTGATCTCGGTGCGCATCTGCACTCTCAACTTGGCATCGAGATTAGAGAGTGGTTCGTCGAAAAGGAAGACCTTGGGCTTGCGCACAATAGCACGACCGACCGCCACGCGTTGGCGCTGGCCACCCGAGAGTGCCTTGGGCTTGCGCTCGAGCAAATCCTGAATACCAAGGATCTCAGCCGCCTCCTGAACCCGCGCATCAATTTCGTCTTTAGGGTATTTCCGCAGTTTGAGCCCAAAAGCCATATTTTGGTAGACCGTCATATGCGGGTACAGCGCATAGTTCTGGAAAACCATCGCAATATCGCGATCTTTGGGTGGCACGTCGTTGACTACCGTTCCATCGATCGAGATCTCACCACCAGAAATCTCCTCAAGCCCGGCGATCATTCGCAGTGTCGTCGACTTCCCACAACCCGATGGACCGACGAGAACTACGAATTCTTTGTCCTTGATTTCGATATTCGCGCCATCAACCGCCACAATCTCCTTGTCGTACACTTTGTGAACATTTTTCAGATTTACTTCGGCCATCGCGTACCTTCCTCCTACACCAGAGACCTCTAATGTTATTTGTTACCGAAGGATAAGTATAACAAATAAATCACAAAACCTCTATGCTATACTCCATTATAATGCCATCATCTGGAGGATCGCGATAGTACGCCTCACGCCGTTCTACCGGCCAGAATCCCGCCTTGTCATAAAATGCAAGTGCCGCCAGATTGGTAGACCGAACCTCGAGCCTGCAGCGGTTAGCACCTCGATCCGCAGCAAGGGACAATATCTGCTCAAGCAACTTCCAAGCCCATCCCCGACGGCGAAACGACGGATCCACCGCGAGGCTAGACAAGTGAAAACTACAACCGCTGCAATGGCCCAGCGCATAGCCAATCAATTCACCATCGTAGAGCAACCCCAGGCACAAAGCGCTCTGTTCCCCAAACAAATAGACAAAATCGCCTGCGGTCCACGGGCTGCCAAACGAGCACCGTTCAATCTCCATAAGACGCTGCAAATGGGCAGTTCCCAAGGAGACGAAGACACTCTCGCTGCTCATGCCTGCGGCAAAGGCCGGGCGTCCGGAGCACGCAAATAATCGGGTTCGATCGAATCTAGGTCTGCGGTCTCACCTTGCGCCAATTTAGACAGCGCCAACCAACCAATGGTTCCCGCCTCTGGACGAGCACAGAACGGGGGTGCAAATTGCGCTGCGGGGTTTGCCGCCAGAAGGTCGCGATAGACCTCAGCCCCGTCGCCAGTATAGACCGTCGCCTCCCCCGACCGCTCCTCTGCCAAGTGCACCGGCGCGAGAGCACGAGGCGGCAATAATTGAACCGGAACACCTGCCGAGTTATCGTAAAGAGCAGTATAGACCTCGCGCTTACGAGCATCGAGTACCGCACACACAGGCAAACGGGCAAAGGGTAGGCGCGCAGCCAAAATATCCAGCGTTGAGACAGTCACCAGCGTCTTGTCTGCAGCCAGACACAATCCCTTAGCTGCACTCAACCCGATGCGCAAGCCGGTAAATGAGCCCGGCCCGCTCGATACGGCCACCGCCCGTACTCCCGCCATATCCATACTGGCAGTTTGCAGTACCGCCTCGATCTCGGTGAAAAGCCGCTGAGAATGCTGCAGCCCTATATCAAAATAACGAGCGACAATCAATCCTTCTGCTGCATAAAGCGCCACACTACCAACTGACGTAGCGGTATCCAACGCCAGAATCACATCGCCACTAACTCGGGTGCTCTTACAAGAGGCCCAGCTGCTCACCACCTGATTCTCCTTCCAACGGATCCATCCCCAAACGCTCCCAAGCCCGCGGCATAGCCACACGACCTTTGGGGGTACGCTTAACAAAACCCTCCTTGATCAAATAGGGTTCGACTACTTCCTCAATGGTATCGGCCTCCTCACCGATAACCGCCGCCAGATTGCTCAACCCTACCGGACCACCGTCGAACTTCTCGATAATGGCCCTCAAGAGCATGATATCCATCTCGTCGAGACCCATTTCATCAACACTGTGAACGACGAGTGCCTTTTGTACTACTCCGGCATCAATTTCGTTCTCGCCTTCGACCTGAGCAAAATCGCGTGCACGGCGCAACCAGCGCTTAGCAATCCGCGCCGTCCCCCGCGAACGCCGAGCTACCTCCATCGCCCCCGACTCCGAAACCTGAAACCCCAGAAGGCGAGCATCGCGTTTGACGATCGCGGCAAGCTCGGCAACAGCGTAATAATCGAGATGTGCATTGAGCCCGAAGCGGGCACGCATCGGCGAAGTCAAAAGACCCTGGCGCGTTGTCGCTCCAACCAAGGTAAAAGGCTCGAGCGGTATACTGACCGAGCGGGCAGCCGGGCCTTGATCGATCATGATGTCGATCTTGAAGTCCTCCATCGCCGAGTACAGATACTCTTCGACCACTCGGTTGACGCGATGAATCTCATCGATAAAGAGCACGTCGCGCTCCCCCATGGTCGTAAGCATACCAGCCAAATCGCTCGGACGCTCAAGCAAAGGACCCGAAGTCGGGTAGATCTCAACACCCAATTCTTTGGCAATCACGTACGAAAGCGTCGTCTTGCCCAGACCAGGCGGACCAGAGAGTAGAACGTGGTCCATCGCTTCTTCGCGCTGACGGGCGGCGGCAATCGCAATACCCAATTGCCCCTTGGTTTTCTCCTGGCCCAGCATCTCGGAAAGGGTATTGGGACGCAGCGTATTGTCGAAGTGGCGATCTTCGTCACCGGCACTAGGATCTATATGACGATCATCCATACGAGCACTCAACGCTCCTTAAGAGCCTGTTTTATCAACTGCTGCACACTCAGATCGGCCCCGTATTTGTCGATGGCCTTGCGCACGGCCTGACGCGCAGCTGGCGCCGCATAACCCAACGTCATTAGCGCAAGCGCCGCTTCTTCACTCGGACCGGCATCGACCTCGGCCCCCGTTGCTGGTTCATCTGTCGCCGAGGTGCTTATGCGTACCTTGTCGCGCAAATCGAGAACCAAGCGCTCAGCCGTCTTGCGACCAATGCCCTTGATCGCCGTCAACTCACTCACGCGCTCCTGCAGGATCGCCTCCTGTAAGTCGCGCAGAGTCATTCCAGACAAAACCGTCAACGCCGAATTGGGACCGATACCCGAAACACCGATCAGCAGTTCGAAAACCTCCCGCTCCTCCGCATCGGCAAATCCGAAAAGCTCCATGCGATCCTCACGCACGTGGAGATGGGTAAAAAGATGCACCTCTTCGTCTAATGGAGGTAATCGATCGTACGTTATCAGGGAGATGGCCAGGCCATAGCCCACTCCACCTAGATCGAGGACAGCCTGTGTGGGTGCTTTGGCAACGAGGGTCCCGCGCAAATGCGTTATCATAATAGAGAAGAGCCTAACGTCGAACCATGCGGCTGAGCAGGGCCTCTATCTCGGGTTTGCGTTGACCTTTGCCTGCGCGTATAACCCGTCCAGAACGCTGGGTATGGCAAAGGGCGATCGCCAAGGCATCCGAGGCATCAAGAGGCTTGGGTACTTCCTTCAGGACCAAGCTGCGGGTCACCATGAACTGCACCTGCTCCTTGGTCGCCTGGCCATTGCCGGCCACTGATTTTTTAACCGTCGCCGGGGTGTAGTGAGAAATCGGCAGAGAGGCCTTGCGCATAGCGATAATCAAGCCGCCCCTTGCCTGACCTAGTTTGGCCGCTGCATCGGCATCTTTGCCGAAGAAAGTACTCTCGATAGCTCCTTCGTCTGGAGCATATTCGCCGATGAGCCGTGTCATCTCATCGAAGATATGAACCAGCCGATCCTCGAACTCGTCCTCCCTGGGGCGTATACAGCCGCAGGCAATAAAGCGAGCCTTACGCTGAGTGTACTCGATAAAACCGTAACCGGTGCTTCTGCTGCTGGGATCTACTCCTAGAACAATCAAGGCGGAGTGCCGCTAAGCCTGAGCCATGAATTTTTCGAGGTCGTCTTCTTTGAGATCGAAATTAGAAAAAACCTTCTGGACATCATCCAGGTCTTCAAGTCCTTCTAGCAGTCGGATGATCTTTTCAGCTTCGTCGCCCTGTACTTCAAGCATATTCTCACTTTTGGGTATCCAGGCCAAGCTAGACCGAGTACTGGCGATGCCGCTCTCCTCCAATGCCTTTTTAACCGATTCAAGGTCGGTAACCTGAGTCGTCACTTCGTGGACCTCATCACCATCCTGAATATCCTCGCCCCCCACATCCATAACCGCCAGCAGCAAATCATCTTCAGAAGCATTCTCTTTGTCTATTTCAATGACTCCCTTATGCTCAAACATCCAAGCCACCGCACCACTCTCAGCAAGATTGCCGTTGTGCTTGGTGAATACGTGACGCACTTCGGAAACCGTCCGATTGCGATTGTCCGTCAGGATTTCGACCATGATCGCCACGCCACCTGGGCCGTATCCTTCAAAAAGGCCCTCGTCATAGACAACCCCAGGTTCATCCCCAGTGCCGCGGCGTATGGCGCGCTCAATCGTCGCGGTAGGCATATTTGCCGCCCGGGCATTTTGCGCCGCCGCGCGCAAATGCGGATTGGCATTCTCATCGCCTCCACCTCGGGCCGCTACCGTGATTTCGCGAATCAATTTTGTAAATATCTTACCGCGCTTGGCGTCGTTGGCGCCTTTCTTGCGTTTTATCGTACTCCATTTGGAGTGGCCAGACATTAGCTCTATCTCTCTGCAAATTAGAAGATTTACCCAGTCGAAGTCTACTACTATAAAAAAACCAACACAACGAGAAAAAGCAAAGGGCGGCGACCAACCGGTCGACCGCCCTTAAAATCTTCAAAAAAGCCCTCCGATCAAGCGGCTTCTTTTTCTTTGTCTTTCTGCGCAGTCTCGGCTATTTTGGCCATGATATCGCCGGGCACATCTTCATAGCGTTCGAAGTGCTGCACGTGAAAACCCTTACCCTGGGTCATTGAACGCAGCGTGGTGGCATAACGGTCAATTTCAGCTAGGGGAGCCTCGGCGTGGATAATCTGAAAATGGCTGTCTGCATCCATGCCGCTGATCCTCCCCCGACGCGACGAAAGATCGCCCATCACATCGCCCATAAACTCCTCAGGTACGGTAATCTCCAGACGATATATAGGTTCCAGCAAAATCGGCTTGGCCTTGAGGAATGCATCTCTGAAAGCGTGAGACCCAGCCAACTTGAAAGAGACTTCGTCCGAATCTACCGGGTGATGCTTACCATCGTAAACCGTAGCGGACACATCAATTACTTGATACCCTGCGACCGGTCCCCGGTCCAGGGTCTCAACTATGCCTTTTTCCACTGCGGGGATAAAATTGCTTGGGATATTGCCACCAACCACTTCATTGAGAAACTCAAAACCTTCTCCGCGTCCTTTGGGACCGATCCGCAAATAAACCTCCCCAAATTGACCCCGACCACCCGACTGCTTCTTATGTCGATATTGCGCTTCGGCGTTGCCACGGATCGTCTCGCGGTAGGGAATCCTCGGCGACTCCATCAAGATCTCGACACCAAAGCGCTCTTTCAAGCGGCTGACAATCGTCTCCAGATGCAACTCACCCTGAGCATTGAGGACTGCCTGGTGGATCTCACCATCGTAATTCATAGAAAAACTTGGATCTTCCTGCTGCAATTGGGAAAATCCAGTAGCCATCCGCTCTTCTCCCCCCTGCTCGCTGGCTTGGATCGCCACTCGGACCAACGGCTCGGGGAATTCAATACCGGGCAACTTCAACGATTGCCCCTTGGTGCATAGAGTATCAGTCGTATGCGTGTTCTTGAGTTTGACCAGCGCAACGATATCACCAGCCTCAGCGCTGTCAATCTCGACTCGTTTATTGCCATTGAGTTGGTAAATCTGGCCAATCCGTTCGGTCGCGCGGTTGTTCGGATTGGCAACTTCGTCGCCGGGTTTGATCGTACCAGAGAATAAGCGCAATAGGCAGAGTTCACCCACGTGCTGCTCGGCCAGCGTTTTGAAGACCAAAGCCGCCAATGGTGCACCAGCAGCACCCTCAAGCACGCTTTCATCTCCATCCTGAAACTTCAATCCCGCTGATTCGACTGGCGACGGCCCGTAATGCACCAGACCATCCATCAACAAATCAACACCAACATTGTTATAAGCATCTCCGAAAAAAACCGGGAAAAGATCTAGTCCCAGTACCGCCTTGCGCAAACCGGTAATCAACTCGTCCTTTGACAACTCGCCTTCACTAAAATACTTCTCCATCAACGCTTCATCGGTTTCGGCAATGGACTCTACTAACTGCTCGTATTGTTCTTGGACGCTCTCCTGAATTTCAGCCGGAATATCCCCCTCGGTCGCCTTGCCATCACTGTAGGTGTAGGCTCTCATCGACACTAGATCAATGATCTGGTTGAAACCCTCACCGGGATTGACCGCCATCTGCAATGGCACCACCTCACGGCCAAAGCGCTCTCGGGCTATTTCTAAGACCTGATCGGCATCGGCATCATCGCGATCCATCTTGTTGATAAAGAGCATGCGGGGCAAATTGTATTCCGCGGCAAAATTCCAGGTCCGCTCGGTGCCAATCTCTAAACCGGTAACCGCATCGACAACAGCCACCGCTGTGTCAGATATGCGCAAGGCAGCCTTAGCCTCAGAGATAAAGTCCGCATAACCAGGCGTATCCAGCACATTTAGGTGGTGATCCTGCCAACGACCGTTGAGCGGAGAGATCTTCAGAGAAATCTGGCGCTCGATTTCAGCCGAATCGTAATCTGATAAGGTCGTCCCGTCTGCAATACGACCCAGGCGATTCACGGCCCCCATGTTGAAGAGCATAGCCTCCGAGAGCGCGGTCTTACCCGCACCACTATGACCACACAAGGAGAAATTCCTTAGTTGTTCGCTCAATGTTAACTCCTCCTGAAAAGAAATCGTCCCATTGACCCCCAACCATACCCCGCTTGCGATGGGCGTAATATTAATTGTGCCCCATGGGGTTTGTCAAGCTTTAGTTATGTACACATAAAAAAAGCCCATCCCTGAGGGATGGGCTTAAAGAAAAATCCGGCAGCGTCCTACTCTCCCACTAGGCGACCCCAGCAGTACCATCGGCGCAGGAAGGCTTAACTGCTCTGTTCGGAATGGGAAGAGGTGTTTCCCTTCCGCTATGGCCACCGGAAAACTCAAATTGTCTTCAACAACCGAATACAGGTCCACACCAAATTGCGATACAAAACCTCCAGTACTGCGAGGCAATAAATGGCCAAGCCGCACGGCCAATTAGTATTGCTCGGCTTCACACATTACTGCGCTTCCACCTGCAACCTATCAACCTCGTAGTCTACGAGGGGCCTTCAGGTAG
>MDTE01020428.1_pt1 | contig 17078 bp, 14 predicted proteins | sample 811231 | NCBI WGS metagenome assembly MDTE01 (sample SAMN05326651, study PRJNA326480) | marine metagenome | isolation source: seawater | place: Indian Ocean: Red Sea | collected 2010
CTATGGCCGGAGCATTCTGAAACTCTACGTGCCGAACGCGCCACCGACACCGAGTGCCGATCCGGAACGATGGGCCTCGCAGGCCGGTATTCGCTACATCACGGTTCCCGTGGACGATGCGCGTGCGACACTCGAGAGATGCCGCAATGCGGGGGCTCCAATCTACTCCGAAATCGTCGAACTGCCCGCGGATAGAAGGGCGGCCATCGTGGGCGATCCGGATGGGAATGCCATTGAGCTATTCGAGGATCCGGCCACTATGGCACGGAAAACTGGGGAGACAGCTTGAACATGCCGACGTCAGAAGCACCCGCAACCCTCGTCATCACCGGTGCCAGCCGGGGGATCGGCCTCGAAACGGCGCGGCTCTTCGCGGAGCATGGCTATCGTATCGTCAACATATCCCGCAGCCCGATCCCGATTGAGGGGGCGGTGGACATCACTGCCGATCTGGCCAGCCCGGACTGGGCCGAGCGGATCAAGGAAGAGCTCGATGCGGCGCTCGACGGATCGGGAGAGATCAGCCTGATCCACAACTCGGCCATTCAACTGCCCGGCGCTATCGACCAGGTCGATGCGGACGATTTCCGAAAGACGCTCGAACTGGCGGTTGTGGCCCCATCGATCCTCAATCGGCTGGTGCTGCCCCACCAGTCGGCCGGATCGTCGATCATCTATGTCGGATCCACGCTGAGCCAGCGTGCCAGCAAAGGGCTGGCGGCCTATGTGGCGAGCAAACATGCGGTCGTGGGTTTGATGCGAAGCACGGCGCAGGACCTTGGCGGGTCGGGCATCCATACGGCCTGCGTATGCCCCGGTTTCACCAATACCGAAATGCTGCGGGAATATGGCGGAGAGGCGACCGAATATCTCAAATCGCTGGTACACGAAAAACGGCTCATCGACCCGGTCGAGATCGCGCGCGTGCTGCTTTTTGCCGCTCGGAATCCGGTGGTGAACGGGTCGATTCTGCAGGCCGAACTGTGCTTCCTCCAACCCTGAACCGGTCCGAAAATCCATAAAGCGAGTTCAATGTGAGCAAATTTTCAGTTTTTCTGATACTCTCGCAGACCGCCGCGGGAATGCAGGGCCTTTCGGCTCGCGGGAATGAGCGGCAGGCGCCGCTGGAAGCAGCGCAAGCTGGTTTGAATGCCCCGGCGATAATGGCGGTCGATAAGAACGGGAGACGGAGATATGACGGTATTGGATGCTCAGCTCGCACCGCGTAAGGTGCCTAAGCAGCAGCGCGCGCAATTCACTGTGGACTGCATTTTGCGGGCGGCCGAATCCATTATCATGAAAAGCGGCTATGATGCCGCCAACACCAACCACATTGCCGAAGTGGCGGGTGTCAGCATCGGTTCGCTCTACCAGTATTTTTCCAGCAAGGAAGCCATCGCCGCGGCACTGGTCGAAAACGCGGTCATCAATGCCTCCGAGGTCCTGCGCGATTGCCTGATCGAAAACATGGCCAAGCCGCTCGAAGATTCGGCGCAGGCCATCATCGAGACGATCTTGAAAACACGGAAGCAATACAGCTTCATCTTCCTGCGCCTGCCCCGTGAGGTCCCCAAGCTGGGCAGGCTGTCGCGCACCGTTACGACGGAGAAGTTCCTCTATCATACGATCCGGGCCTATTATCAGCAGCACCGCGCGGAGATAAACGTCGACGATCTCGAAGTGGCGATGTTCGTATCGGAACACATTATCGTCGGCAGTATCGACGCCTATCTGGAAAACAATTCCCCAGCCATCACCGACGAACAGCTCGTCCAGCAGCTCTCCGACGCGTTCGTCAAATATCTCACCAAATAGTCTGCACGGGAACCCCGCCATGAATTTCGATTTCGATGCCGATCAGGTAGCGTTCGTCGCGCGTGTTCGGGAGTTTCTCGCCGAGGTGCGGGAATGGCCGGATGCGGACGACATCATGTGCCCGGAACGCGAATCGGATTCCATTCTGGCGGACACACCGGCGCGCAGGGCCTTCAACAAGGAACTGGCGCGCAGGGGGTACCTCGGCATGTCCTGGCCGAAGGAATATGGCGGGCAGGAAAAACCGGGCATCTACGAATATCTCCTCAACGAGGAACTTTCGCGCGTCGGTGCCCCCCTGATCGGGAAGGGGGTCGGATGTGTGGGGCAGACGCTCATTCGGCACGGGTCCGACAAGTTGAAGGCCGAGTTCCTGCCCAAGATCCTGTCGGCCGATGTCGAGTTTGCTCTCGGCTATTCGGAACCCCATGCCGGATCGGATCTGGCATCGCTGCGGCTGCGCGCGGAACGCGTCGAAGGCGGATGGATGCTCAACGGTCAGAAGATGTTCACCACCTCGGCCCATTTCGCGGACTGGTACTGGCTCGCCGCGCGGACCGATTTCGATGCGCCGAAGCATAAGGGCATCAGCCTGTTTCTTCTGCCGATGGATCAGGAGGGGATCACGATCCAGCCGATCGAAACGATGGGCGAACACGTCACCAACGCCGTCTTCCTCGACAATATCTTCGTGCCGGAAGACTATCTGGTGGGCGAGTTGAACCGGGGGTGGACCTATATTTGCGAGGCGCTCGATTACGAGCGTTTCACCTTCTACACCTACAGCCCCCTAGAGGAAAAGCTCAAGGTGCTCAAAGCACTGATCGCCGAAACCAAGTGCAATGGCGAGCGCCTGGACACGTCCACAGAGGTCCGGCACGGCCTCGCACGGCTTACGGCCGACGTCCAGATGGCCAAGATGCTGCAGCGCCGCGTTATCTACGCTTCCTCGCAGGGGCGGGTCCCCACGATCGAGGCCGCCATGTGCAAGCTCTACAGCACGGCACTGCACCAACGGCTGGCAGACTTCGCGATCGATAGGCTTGGCGCGGATGGCCTGCTACACAAGGCCGATCCCGACGCTCCCGCCGGCGGCAAATGGGAATGGTCCTATCGCGCCACTGCACTCGACACGATCGGTGCGGGCACTTCGGAAGTGCAGAAGAACATCATCGCAAGGCGCGAACTCGGCCTGCCGCTGGAGTTCTGATCAGGGTCCCGCTTCGATCAGAGCGGCCCTGAAGTCGGGGTTCGCGATTGCCACGAGCTCGGCAGCCCTCTCGCTCGCTGTCTTTGCGCGCAAGTCGGCGATCCCGTATTCCGTGACCACGAAATCCACATCGGTTCGCGCGATGGTGACCGGCGATGTCGAGGCCAGCGAAGGCACGATCCGCGATCGTTTGCCGCGTGAAGCCGTCGAGGGAAGGGCAATGATCGAACATCCTCCCGAGGATTGATGACCGGCCCGGCAGAATTCGGGCAATCCGCCCGGCGCGCTTATCGGCTTCGCTCCGAAACCCTCGGAGTTGACTTGCCCCAGCAGGTCCACCTGCAGCGCCGAATTCACGGCCACGAATTTCTCGATCCGCGACAATATGGACGCGCTATGGGTATGTCGCACCGGTTTGAGGAGGAAGTCCTCCCGCCCATCCAGCCAGCGATAGAACGCGTGCGATCCGGCGATGGTGGCACACACGATCGGGAATTCCCTGTCGATCGAGTCGGCTTCGACGAGCCCGCGGATGGATTCCGTTACGATGCCGGAATGGACTCGAAGCCGCTTCTTCGATCTCAAATGATTGAGAAAAAGGCTCGGGACCTTGCCAATGCCGCATTGGACCGCCGCACCATCATCGACGAGGCTGACTACGTTTCGTGCGATTTCGTCACCGATATCGTCGGGGGCGGTACCGCTCGACGCCAGCGCCAGCGGTGCTGCTTCGTCGTTGAATATAGCCGAAAATTCGTCGCGGTGAATGAGGTCGCCATTGATCAGGCGAGGGAGGGCCGGGTTGGCAAGCGCGACGACCCGCCCGGATGTTTCGAGCGCATCCCGCACGAACTCGGCGGACAGGCCGCAACCGACATAGCCGCGTGCGTCGGGAATGGTGGTCGGAACGAAGGTGATGTCCGGTGCGAATTGCGCAAGCTGCCGGCCGATGCCGGAATAGGTCGCGATGATTTGACGATAGGCCGGGATTTCCGATGCAGGGAAAAAGCCTGCACTTTCCATCGCGCCGGTCAGGACGGGATGGGCGAAATCGTTGAGGCCCGCGACGAAGTTCGTCAGCACTGACAGATGCGCAAGGCTGTCTTCATGTCCCTCGAGCCGGTTGCGCAGCGCAAGCGGTTCGCCGGTGGTGCCTGGAAGGAACAGGCGCGTACTTTCGCGCAGCAGATCGGTCAGCGCGTCAGCCGTCAGGTTCTCGATCAAGATTTCAGTTCGCGTGCGGTTTGAACGAGATCGGTAGCTGGCAGAAGCCCTGAAGGAATTCCCCGCAAATCCGTTCGCAGCGATCGTGCCGAACTTCGAAATCGCCGACAGAAGCCAGAATTTCCTGGAGCAGGACCTGCCCTTCGAGCCGGGCGAGATGCTGGCCGAGGCAGAAGTGCAGGCCCGTACCGAACGAAAGATTGCGGCGCTGGCGGCGGGCGATGTCGAAGCGGTCGGGCTCGTCGAACTCGCGCTCGTCTCGGCACGCCGCGGCGTACAGGAACAGAACAGACTGCCCCGGTCGCATGGTCTCGCCATGAAGTTCGACCTCCTGGCAAACCCTGCGGCCGAGCATGTTTGTCGGCTGATCGAAGCGGGCCGCCTCTTCGAAAGCGGCGGCGCAGAGCGTCGGGTCGTCACGAACCATGCCGAGCTGGTCAGGGTTCGCGGCGAGGTTGTAGATCGTGCATGACGTGGTCAGCGGCAGCGTGTCCGAGCCTGTGATGACCATGGCGAAGATGCTGAAGAAAATCTGCTCGTCGGTCAGCCGGTTGCCGTCGACGTCGGCATTGAGCCAGGTGACGATATGGCTGTGTTCGGCAGGTGGGTTCTGGCGGTACTTTTCGATCAGCCCCATAATGTATTCACGCGCCTCGGCAAAGGCCTGGGCACCTTCGGGCGTGGTACCGCGCACACCGGGCTCGCGCAGGTAGAACCGGTCGATATAGCCGCGGATGCGCAAGGCTTCCTCGTATTCCAGACCGATGAACGCGGCGATCAGCTGGAGCGCCGTCCGGCTGGCCAGCCGGTAGACATCGATCTCCCCCGTCGACAGCATGGGCGCTATTTCAGTGCGAACCACACCGCGGACATGGTCTTCGATCAGTGCGATCTTGTCCTTCAGGTAGGACCGCCCGATGAGCCCCCGGGTACGGCCATGCGCAGGAGGGTCCATGAACAGGAACACCTCTGGCTGCGGCGCCTCGGACAGGAACAGCGCATCGGGGGATGTGCCGTGTGTGGCCGTGTAGGCCTTGCGGTCCATGCTCGCCTTCCAGATGTCTTCGAAGCGGGTCAGCGCCCAGCAGTCGAGGTCCTCGATGTAATAGGCGGGCGCCTCATCCTGCATCCGCTTGTAGGTATCCCACGGATGGGACCACAGGCTTTCGTCATAGGGCGAGTAGCTGATGGACATCGGACAGTCCTTTCATCGTGTCTTGGTGGTAATCGCACCGGCTGCATCGGAGTGAGCCAGAGCGCGGCATCGCGGTGCGATGGGTCCGCGCCAGTTGGTCAGCGCGGCAATGGCGGGCGAGGGGCTCATGAACCCGCGCCCGCGCGTTCGGCCGCGAGGATCGCATCGTGTCTTGCGGTCAGAAAATGCCAGAGCGGTTTGGGCCTGTTGCTCAAAACGGCTCTCGCCATCTCGCGCGCCCAATATCCCTCGTTCCCGAAGTCGCGCCGCCATTCCTGCGCCCTGAGCGAGAATTCATGCAGGTCGTATTCGCGCGTAAAGCCTATGGCGCCATGCACCTGATGGGCGATGTCGAAGACCCTGTCCGCAGCCTTGCCGACACGCCATTTCGCCGCCGCGACCTCGAATGCCGCTTCGCCCAGCGCCATTGCCTGACAGGCGCTCGCGGCCGCGCAGGATGCCGCTGCGTTTTCTTCCATTGCGAGGGCGAGTTGGTGCTGGATGGCCTGGAAGGAGGAAAGCGACCTGCCGAACTGCTGGCGGTCGCGGGTATACTCGATGGCGAGGGCTACCATGGCCTCGATCGCGCCTGCCATCTGGCACGCGCGCATCAACGCGGCCTGGTGGGCATGATCCTGCGGCCCGCCGTCCAGTGGGCCTTCCGCGATGAGCGCAGCGCCGAGGTCTTTCGAGATCAGTTCCGCCCTTGAAGGTCGCGTGCCATTGCTGGTGGAACCGAACTCTCTCAGATCGACCAGTCGCCAGCTCTTGTCTCCAAGAGCCAGGACCCAATCCAGTTTTCCGGCCGTCAGCATCCGTTCGAGCCCCGCCGGACCTGCGGGATCGACCGAATGGAGGAGAAAACCGCCCATGCCATCGGGACATTTGAGCGAGAGCCCGGCGAGCCATGTACGGGCGAGTATTGTCTCGCTCACGGGGATTTCGAGCCGGTGGAACGCGCTGGCCTTGAATACCGCCCCCGCATCCTCCCAATCGCCACCGAAGCCCTCTGCTTCTTGTGATTGCAGAAGGCCGGGCAGACCCAGCTCGTCGATCGCGTGCCAGCTTGCGCGAGGGTCGGCGGTTCGATCCGCCGCCAGATCGGCGAAAAGGCGCTCGACCGTCTCCTTGAGAATGGACCGATGTTCGTTCATCGCAGACCGAGCTCCCGGGCAATGATTCCGCGCAGGATTTCTCGCGTTCCCCCTCTGAGGGAAAAGCAGGGCGAGCTTGCGACGAGATAGGTCAGGACAGGTTCGATCCCGGCTCCTGCATCGCTGAAGGACGATGCTGTGAATGCTCCCGAGAGGTCGCGCGCGATCGACTGCTCGTAGCGTGCGCCCAGGTCTTTAACGATCGCGGCTTCGAGCATCGGCGCCTCACCGCGTTCCAACCGAGACGCGACGGAAAGCGACATCTGCCTCAAAACCCACAGCTCCGCGGCCCATTCGCCCAGAAGTGCGAGCATCGCATCGTCCGGTTGCTCGTTCAGTGTTTCGCAGACCGATTCGAGCAGCACATGGCTGCTGAGAAACCGTTCCGGACCGCTTCGTTCGAGCGCCAGTTCGGCGGTGACTTGCGCCCAGCCCTGGCCTTCCTCGCCAAGCAGCATGCGGTCGGGCACGAAAACACTATCGAAGAAAACCTCGCAGAAATGCGCCGCCCCGGTCTGATCCTCGATCGGCCGGATGGTCACCCCCTCGCTCGACAGATCGACCACAAGCTGGCTGAGCCCGTCCCGCGACGACCGCGCGTCTTGCTGGGCGGTACGGACGAGGGCGATCATGAATTGGGACTTGTCGGCAAAAGTGGTCCAGATCTTTGAGCCGCTGACCGACCAGCCGCCGTCCACCCTTTCCGCGCGAGTCCTGAGCGATGCCAGATCGGAGCCCGAATTGGGCTCGCTCATCCCGATGCAGAAGAAGAGTTTGCCCGTCGCGATCTGCGGTACCAATTCGCGCTTCAGATCGTCGCTGCCGAATTTCAGGATCAGCGCGCCGCTCTGGCGGTCGGCGATCCAGTGGGCGGCGACGGGGGCGCCGGCAGCGAGCATTTCCTCAGCAACGGTGTAGCGTTCCAGTTGGCTTGCCGCCTGTCCGCCGAAAGCCGTTGGCCAGGTCATGCCGATCCAGCCACGTGCGCCCATCTCGGCGCTCAGCGCATCATCCCACCCCGACCAGCTTTGTGCGCGGATCTCGGGCGGCAATTCGCCGATCCTCTCGGATAGGAAGGCGCGGACATCGGCGCGCAAGGCGCTTGTACCGGAAGCCGTCCTGATGGGTTCGAATTGCGCATTCATCGGGCGAAAGCGCCTGACGCGATCGTTTCCGGGCTATTCCCGGTCCGCTGGTTCGGAGAGCTATGTGACATGCCCGCCTGCCTAGCGGGCGCCCCAGTCACCAACATCTCGCATTGGGCTCACTTGTCCCGAAAGGCGATCGCGGCAGCACGATCAGGTGGCGATATGGAAGCCGCCATCGACCGACAGATGCTGTCCGGTCACATAGCTCGCGGCGTCTGTCAGGAAGAACCAGGTTGCCGGCGATACTTCGTCGGGATCGGCGAAGCGACCCAGCGGAATCTGCGCCAGATAGCCTTCGCGGAAGCGCTCGTTGCGGATCGTTTCGGTCATCGGCGTTTCGACCACGCCGTAGCAAATACTGTTCACGGTGATTCCGTGACGCGCCCATTCACGTGCCGCGCTCATCGTCAGGCCCAGCACGCCCGATTTCGCTGCCCCGTAATTGATCTGACCGATAGTGCCGCGGCGCCCGGCGTCGGAGGAAATGTTGACGATCCGTCCGGGCGATTGCACGCCGCGCTGCGCCTTCTCGATCAGCGCCCGGCCCACGGCACGAAGGCACAGGAATGCGCCTGTCAGATTGACGTCGATCACTTTCTGCCAGGTTTCCAGCGACATTTCATGCGCCAGAGCCGCGCGGACCACGCCGGCATTGTTGATGAGCCCGTCGAGGTCCCCGAACCGGTCGATCGTCCCGGCGACCAATTCGTCGACTTCCGATTCGACAGCCACATTGCTCGCAAAGCAGGCGAGATTGGGGCTGTCGATTTCGTCGCGCGCCTGCTCGAGTGCTTCGGCATTTATGTCTACCAAGGCGATGTTGGCCCCCCGCGCGAGGCCGAATTCGGCAAGGGCACGGCCCACACCCTGGGCGCCGCCGGTTACGATAATCGTACGGCCTTCGAGGCCGAAAGCGTCGGTCATAGTTCTTCTCCGGATTGGGGTGAAAGTCAGCAGGTGCCGATTACGGAAATGCTGCAGACGTTCTTGTTCGGGAAACCACCGAGATTGTGCGTCAGTCCCAGCTTCGGCGTGTCCAGTTGCCGGTCGCCCGCCTGGCCGCGAAGCTGGAGATAAATTTCATAGACCATGCGCAGGCCGGTGGCCCCGATCGGATGGCCGAAGCACTTGAGACCCCCATCGAGATTGCAGGGCACTTCCCCATCGGCGTCATAGGTCCCGGCCAGGACGTCGCGCCAGCCTTCGCCGGGCTTGGACAGTCCGAGATCTTCCATTGTGACCAGTTCGGTTACCGAGAAACAATCGTGCACTTCGATGAGATCGAGTTCCTCGCGCGGGTTTTCGATCCCCGCCTCGCGATAGGCGCGCTGTGATGCCAGGCGGGTCGTAAGAGCGTAGCTACCGTCCCATCCGTCGAAACCGATTTCCGAACCATTGCTGAGCGCGAGCTGCATCGATTTGACCGTTACCATCGGCCCTTCGCCGACCAGCTTTTCGGCAATTGCCGGAGTGGTCACGATCGCGCAGGCCGAACCGTCGCTCACCCCGCAGCAATCGAACAGGCCGAGCGGATAGGCGATCATCGGCGCGTTGAGGATCTTGTCCTTGTCCACGCGCTTGCGCAGATGCGCCTTGGGGTTTTTGGCTCCGTTCTCGTGGCTCTTCCACGAAACATGCGCCATCGCCTCCTTGAGCTGCTCCATGTCGATGCCGTGCGCCTCGACATAGGAACTGGCGAACTGCGCGAAACTGCCCGGGGCGGTGACACTGGGGAACCACAAATCCTCGAAGGTGCCCTTGGTCCTCTCCGGCAGGCCGCCATAGCCGGTGTCCTTGAGCTTCTCGACACCGAGCGCCAAGGCAACATCATAGGCGCCGGACGCCACACCATAGACCGCGCCGCGCAGGGCTTCGGTGCCCGTGGCGCACATATTCTCGACGCGCGTTGCGGCGATATTGGGCAGGCGAAGGGCGGTGGAAAGCGAAAGGGCCGATTTGCCCGGTCCCTGATCGTCGGAAGACAGGCCGAACCAGGCCGCTTCGATGCGATCGCGCTCGATATTGGCGTCTGCCAGCGCTTCTTCGAATGCCTCGACCATCAGGTCTTCGGCGCTGCAATCCCAGCGTTCGCCGAAGCGCGTGCAGCCCATTCCGACGATGGCGACCTTGTCGCGAATACCTTCAGCCATGGTGTGTCGTTCCTTGCTTTGCGGGGGGAACGGTGCGGGGGCCGTCCAGATTGCGGGGCGGCACTGCCTTCCAGCAGTAGCGGCGGAATCCGCGCTGCGGGTCGATGTCCTTGATGCGGAACTGCATCGCGAGCGGAGACCCCACTGCGACCTCGCCCGGAGCGAAATCGCTGAATTCGAGCATCGTCACACCGCCGCCGTCGAACCGGATGTTGCCGTAGATCAGGGGCGGGTTGAACGATAAGGCCAGCCAGTCTTCGGTGAAGGATTTGACCGATGCGCGCTTGTCGGCGAACGGCTCCTTCACTTGGGTTCCGGTCGACCGGCAGGATGGGTTCACGCATACCCGCGTCCGCGGGAATTGTGGTGTGTCGCATTCGGTGCAGCGTCCGCCGACAAAGCCGGTTACCGTGTCGCGATGTCGGAAGAATGCCGATTGTGCCGTGCGGTTGTCGCGCTCCGCGCGCATTCCCCAGTCCATTTCGACCAAGCCGTTGAAGGACAGGAAGCGCAGATAGTTGTCGTCTTCCACGAAATCGGCGAGCATTGCCCGTGCGCCGACCAGTGGCGCGGCGTTGCCGATGCGATCGGTGGTCCTGAACAGGATCAGCTCGGCGCCTTGGCCGTAGCCCAGCAACAGAACGAGTTCGCCGGGACCTGCATTCTGAAGCGTGAGGGTCAGCGAAAGTAGTGGCTGGGCACAACCGGTGTCGCCAGCCTTCGAGATAATCTCTTCGGGAATGGCCTGCGCCGCGATTCCGCATGCCGCAGCCATCGAACTGGCATCGCGCGGATTGAGACCCGCAGGCACGAAATGGGCGATGTCGGTCGCTTCTATCCCGGCCTTCCCGAGCAATCCCGTGACTGCCTGAGGGATGATCCGAGAAAGCCCTTCGTCGCGTGCCCAGCGTTCTTCGAGCACATAGTCGAACGACGCTCCGCTGGAGCGGTAATGATCGGTGAAATCCACCGAAGTGGCGTGGGCGCAGACGAATTCGGCCAGCAGTCCTGTTTCGCCGACCGAGAAGGCTGCCGCCGCATCGCCGTATTTGAGTTCCTGGGGGCTACCGGGTTTCGTCCGCCGCTTGTCGGCAGCGACGACGAGGCTGTCTCCCGCCCCTTCAAGGGCCAGGCGTAACGCCGTTACACCCGCTTTCAGCGAACCGCCTATATCGGCGGATGCCGCAGCATCGTCCAGGCCTGCTGCTGCGGCGATCAGCCCGGCATTCTGGCGATCGGCGAATGGCATGGTGGTCGAGGCGAAGAACAGCGATCCCGGATCGCCGGAGCCGCCAAGACCGTCCAACGCATGACGCGTTGCCGCGACCGCCATGGTGATACTGTCTTCGTCATGGGAGCAGATGGCGCGATGCCCCTTGGCCGCACCGGGCTTCGAAGGTGTGGCCCATCTGACCGCCGAGGCGATTGCCTCGCGTGGAAGTCTTCGGCGCGGCACATAGGCGCCGAATGAGGTAATCCCGCGTTGCTTCAATTCCTGCTCCTGCCGAAAGTCGGCCATCTGCCGAGTCTGGTGGCCCGATCGCGCTCTCTCCGCCCCCAGGGAGGCCCGAGGATGCGCGGCTGACTTGGCGGCTAGAGGAGCTCCCGCTCAGCTTGAACTCGCATCGAACCGCATTCATCCGGGCGATGAGCCGCTCCCCATTTGCGAGTTTGAAGTGAGGATGGCCGTTTGTAGGCCAGCGCGATGTGGCCAGCGGCTTTGCATCCCGTCGGCTCGAAGCAATATCGGGAATTAGAGAATGGCGCCGTCCGAGGACAATGAACATCTGACGATGCTGCGCGACACCTTGCGCCGCTTCATCGAGAACGAAATGCCGCGCGATCGGGTCTCGCGCTGGGACAAGGAAAACCGCTTTCCGCGCGACGTGCATGACAAGCTGGTCGAACTCGGCCTCACCGGCCTGACCGTACCCGACGAATACGGAGGCTCGGGCCGCGACATTCTCGCGACGATCCTCGTGATCGAGGAGCTTTGCTCGCGAAGCATGGCGGTCGGGTGCGCCTATATCCAATCGAGTTGCTATGCCGGCCTCAACCTGTGCGAAGTGGCCAGCGACGAGCAGAAGGAGGCGCTGCTGCCGAAGGTCGCGCAGGAAGGCCTGATGTTCGCTTACGGCTTCACCGAACCGGATGTCGGGGCCGATCTTGCCAGCGTCAGCACCACCGCCCGGCGCGAGGGCGACGAGTTGGTCGTCAACGGGGCAAAGCGGTTCTGTTCGGGCGCGGCGATCTCGGACTATATCTACGCACTGGTACGCACCGGTTCGCCGGAGGAGAAATACCGCAATCTCTCGCTGGTTCTCATAAGGCCCGACGCCCCGGGAGTGACGCTGACGCCGCAGGACACGCTGGGGCTCAAGGGCGGGGGCACCTTCGATGTCAGTTTCGACGATGTGCGGATTCCGGTAAGCGACGTTGTCGGAGGCGAGGAAGGCCTGGGGCTGGGGTGGCAAAAGCTTGTCGGCCCAGGCCTCGACATCGAAAAGCTGGAGGTTGCCGCGATGGCGCTCGGGATTGCGCGCGGCGCTGTGGGCGATGCCTGGGACTATGCCCAGCAGCGCGTCCAGTTCGGCAAGCCGATCTGCACCATCCAGTCGGTTCGCCATATGCTGGCCGATGTGAAGACCAAGTTCGAGGCCTGCCGCCTGATGACCTACAATGCGGCCGAACTGGTCGCCTCGGGAGAGCCTGCCGCGGCGGAAACTTCGATGGCCAAGCTCTTCGTGTGCGATACCGCCCGCGATATCGTCCTGACCTGCCAGCAAATCATGGGCGCTTACGGCTATGTCCGCGATTTCGATATGGAGCGCTACGTGCGCGACATTCTGGTCATGCCGATCCTGGGGGGCTCCTCCGCCATCCAGCGCAACAATATCGCCAATCTGCTCAAGTTGCCGCGTTAGGCACCTTCGATGGCTGCCCCGCCTTGCTTGGCACCCGATCGCCAAGCTGAGCAAAAGCGAGTTTCCGGCGAGTTGAGCGAAAGCCCTGGACCGCCAACCCTTTGCTCATTGGTTCGGCGGCGCGGGGGTGACGCATGCTCTACCCGATGGGGCCGACTAGGAGACATCATTCGCGGAGCGATAGGCGATGGGAATTATCTGCAGCAGTTTTGTCAGGAATTGCTGGTACGTAGCCGGTTTCTCGCACGATTTCCCCGCCGACGGGATCGAAAGTCGGAAGATCGCAGGCGATCCCGTGGTGTTGTATCGCCGGAGCGACGGCCATCTTGCGGCGCTGGCGGACCGGTGTGCCCACCGCCATGCACCGCTCTCGCTCGGGCGGATCGAAGGCGACGACCTGCGCTGTATGTATCACGGTCTCAAATTCAGCCCGGACGGGAGATGTGTCGAGATTCCCGGGCAGGACCGGATTCCTGACAGAAGCTGCGTAAGAAGCTATCCGCTTGTCGAAAAAGGCGGCTGGGTATGGATATGGATGGGCCACAGCGATGCCTGCGATCCCGGCCTTATTCCGCCCGTCTGCGATTTCGACGATCCGGAATGGGTACAGAGTTCCGGTCAGCTCGATTACGAGGCGGCTTACGAGCTGATAAACGATAATCTGCTCGACCTGTCCCATCTCGCCTTCGTCCACGCGGATTCCTTCGGGGCGACGACGGGATGGAGCGACCGCCAACCTCGCCACATGCTCCTCGATCGCGGCATTCGCGTCGAGCGCTGGATCGAGGCGGCACCCCCTATCCCGCTATTGCCGCAGCTCTCGGCGTCGGACACCGTCGATATCCGGTCATGCTATGAATTCCACATCCCGGGAATATTCCTGATGCGCACCTCGTTCCACCGGACGGGAGCGGCAAAGGCCGCGAATTGGGGCGATCCGGTTGATGAAGAACTGTTCGCCCATTATTCGTGCCAGTCGGTCACTCCGATCGATATGCGTAGGTCGCGAACGCTGTTCAGCTGGGGGCCGGGGGCGGCATTCGGGGATAGGGCGATGGCGCAGCAGATGATCGCCATGGCGGATCACGCCTTCAGGGAAGACAAGGTCATCATCGAAGCTCAGTTCGCGAATCTCGACGAAGAACCGGGTGCGCCGATGCTCGCCACCCAGGCTGACAAGCCGCTCACCATCTTTCGTGGGCTCATGCAGAAGGCCCGCAGCCGCGAACGCGATGGTTCCGCTGCCGAAGCCGCGCAAACCGTGATCCCGGCCGAGAGCCCGCCCATGGCACAGGCCTCGTAGCGGTGCTTGGGGCAACGACCGGCATGGCCTGTCAATCCGCAACCGCATCGGGCGATCGCCATGCCGCCATGCCCGAACCTGACGCCGAGGTATCCGCTCTGCTCGCGGAAGCACGGGCGCTTGCGGGATACGATGATTTCGGCGACCCGGCTTTTCTGGAACCGCTCGCGATGCTGCTGCGCTGCGTCAGAGCCGATGGCAATCTATCGCAATCCGGCGAGGCGACGTTTCGGCGCAATATTCTGCGCTGCCTGGTGAACCGCCTGTGGACCCAGCGGGACTTTTCGGCCCATCCGGAAATTCTCGAAGAAGACGTCGACGATCCCATCGTAATCATCGGGCTGCCACGATCGGGCACGACCAAGATGCAGCGTCTCCTGTCCGCGCTTCCCGATGAGGATGTCCAGCGCACGCCCTTGTGGCGCATGCTCTATCCGGCCCCGTTCGAGGGCACGCGTGCCGATGATTCCACCCGCCGCATAGCAGCGGTGGCATCGATCGGCTTCCATTCGGACGGGAACGCCGACCTGGCGGCGGCGCATCACATGGCGGCGCAGGAGCCGGAAGAAGACGTCCTGCTGTTCGATGCCACATTCGACGACTGGCTGTGGCCATCGATCTATGCGCCGTCGGTGCAGTATTACGAATGGGTCATCCAGCGACCAAGGATGGACAATTACCGTTACCTCAAGCGGATGTACCAATACCTGCAATGGCAGGACGGTGGCCGCAGAGGGCGACGCTGGATCAGCAAGAACGTTCAGCATATCGCATCGCTGGAAGAACTGCTCCGGTGTTTCCCCAAGGCAACCATCGTTCAGTGCCACCGCGATCCGAGAGTTTCGATCCCGTCCCTGGCCAAGCTGACCCACACCCTCTGGTCGGCATTGGTGAACGATCCCGATCCGCATTTCGTCGGCGCCTGCATGCTCGATTGGTGGGCACGCGCGACCGATAGCTATCTCGAGACCCGCGATCGTCTGGGCGATGAGTTGCAGATCATCGATCTGCCATACGATCGTATCAAGAGCGACGCCGCTGGCGCAGCCATCGCGGTGGCCGAAGCTGCCGGAATACCGATGAGTGCAGAGAAAGCCGCCCTCCTGCGCGGCTGGGAAGCTGCGAACCCGCAGCACAAACATGGCCGCAACGACTACAGCGCCGACCAATTCGGCCTCGACGAGGAGGCCATCGGAGAGCGCTTTACAACCTACATCGACCGTTTTGTCACTCAGGGGAGAGGCGCATGACCGTTTTGGAAGCCGACAATCCGGCGATGCTCAAGCAACTGGCCATCGATGCCTACATTTGGGGTATCCCGCTGGTTCAGACACGCATGTATCTGGAACTCGCCGAACGACTCGAACTGCCGTTCAACCAGCTCTTCGGCACGCCCGAACTGTGTACTCCGCAAAGCTTGGTTCCCTTGCCGAATGTCGATACTCTATACGGAATAGGATGGCTCGACCTGACCACGCAGCCGCAATTGCTGAGTGTGCCCGAGGCTCACGACCGCTATTATCTCGTCCAGCTCAACGATGCCTATCTCAACAGCTTTTCCTATATCGGCCGACGGACCACCGGCACCGCGCCGGGCCTGTTTGCAATTTGCGGGCCGGGCTGGGAAGGGGATTTGCCAGAGGGTGCAATCCGCGTCGATGCGCCGACGAACCACGTTCTGGTCATAACGCGCGTGATGGTGGTGGATCGCGACGATCTGGCGGAGGCTCTCAGAGTTCAGCAAGGGCTATCCCTCACCGGGCTGTCGGATTTCCCCAGGATCACCAATCCCAACCGCCCGATCGACGATGCGTTCGACAATTTTCCGATCTTGCAGCCCGCGCGGCTTGGAGCGCGATATTTCGACGAGCTGTGCGCCGGATTGCTTGAGAACCCACCACCCGAAGAAGACGGGCCATTTCTGGAAAAGCTCACCGCGCTTGGCATCCGGCCCGGGGCCAAACCGAGCCAATCGAGGGACGGCGAATTGGTCGAGCTGCTCGATCAGGCGGCGAGCGAAGCCAACGCCATCATCCACGGCAGGGCCGGATGGCTGATCGACACGCGCGACGTGAACGGGTGGCAGGTCAGCTACGGGATCACGCAGCGGATCGAAGACCCTCTCGATCGCGCGGTGGTCGCGAAACTCGGCCCCGGCTGCCTCGTCCCGCAAGAAGGCCTGTATTTCTCGCTGAGACAGGGGCCGGACGGAGAGCTTCTGAGCGGCGACAAGAGCTATGCGTTGATCTTCCCGCCCGGGCAGACGCCGCCCGTCGATGCCTTCTGGTCGCTGACCATGTATGGAGACGACTGGTCGCTCGTCGAAAACCCGATAGATCGTTATGCGATCAGCAATCGCACCCCTGGCTTGCTCTATGAAGACGATGGCTCGCTGATCCTATATATCCAGCACGAGCGACCGGCGAGCGGCACCAGCAACTGGCTTCCGTGTCCGCCACCCGGATCGCCGCCCTTCCATCTCTTCATGCGGACGTATCAGCCCCGCGCGGAGCTATCGGACGGCCGCTACGAGATGCCACCGCTCCAGCTTGGCGATAGCGCTCGATAACGCCGGAAACCACTCGGTCCGGCTCGTCAGCCGACCCGGCACGGCCGATGATGGGGCGCGGCAAGGATCGAACTTGCGGCCCCACCTGTCGGCAGCTTTGGCGAAGGTTCGACGCGCTACTATGCCGCGCTACTCCATTGCAAAATGTGGTGGCGGGATCTGCCCTGGCCGATGTCTTCGTAAGCCGACAGGATAAGCCCTCCCTGACCGTCGAACTGCGCCAGGCGACGCTGCTCGGTTCCGGTCATGTCGGGATTAAGCGACATGGCGACCTCATGCACGACCTCTTCCCCTTCGATCCGCCATGGGCCGGCATAGTGGAAATAGCTGTCGAAGGCGGCCGACTTTTGCGCGGAAGCGGCATTGCGGGCATTGGCAATACCGAA
>MDTE01117488.1_pt1 | contig 17078 bp, 4 predicted proteins | sample 811231 | NCBI WGS metagenome assembly MDTE01 (sample SAMN05326651, study PRJNA326480) | marine metagenome | isolation source: seawater | place: Indian Ocean: Red Sea | collected 2010
CACGATGAGGATTCAAACGCTTGAGGTGAGAGAGATTGAGCGATGTTGGGATGCACACACACAAACCGGGGGGGCGGCAAGGCCGCTCCCCCAACCAAAATTCGACAAAGGCAAAGAGTTTCGGAAACGGATTGAGAAGAATCCGAAGGAGGGCAAGATCATTGAGCAATGCGGTTGGGTATGACTCCAGCGAGGCCCCCAGGGTTCCAAGGAAAACTGAACAAAGTTAGTCAGTATCAACACACACCGTCCCGTACATAGTGCGGGGCAACCTTCCGTTCTCCTGAAATGCAATGCCGCTCACGATAGAACAAGCACATGGACGGGAGCGTAGAAGAATGGAACCGATTCGAGAGGCTAACTCCCTTCCGTGTCAGAGAGGTTCTTCTAATTGCTAGTCAATTCGACCGATATTTGCTTGAGGAATCCGGCCATCTTGCCGAGATCCTCCAAGAGGAGTACTCTGTATTGAACCTCTCTCAGGCCCCGAGGATAATTCACAGTCCGGATGCAGATGATGCGATACAGCTGGTATCGAGCAGAAAGTTCGACCTAGTAATTACCATGTCCAAGGTAGGGAAGATGGATGTATACGAACTCGCTCGTCAGCTAAAGGAGATAGAAGATGAGTTGCCAGTAGTAATGCTCAGCCAGAATACCAGAGAGTTGGCTACCCTGAGAACAGGAGACGGAATAGACAGGATATTCGTCTGGAGCGGGGACAGCAGAATCTTGCTTTCCATTTGCAAGTTGATAGAGGATGAGCAAAATGTGGAGAATGACGTCAGAGAAGGGGACGTGCAGGTAATTCTCCTAGTCGAGGATAGCAGGAGGTTCTACTCAGCATACCTGCCACTCCTTTACACCCAGTTGGTAAACCAGACAAGTAGGCTGACTGGCGAAGGAGGAAACCTGCATGAGAACCTACTGAGGCTCAGAGCCAGGGCCAAGATCCTACTTGCGACCGATATGGATGAGGCAAAGGGCATCATTGACAAGTATTCTAGGAACATAATTGGAGTGTTCACAGACGGACGTTTTCCGAACAAAGGGGGAGAGAGGGATACTGCTGGATTGGAGCTAGTGAAGTATGCACAGAGCGGTCACAGGTACTTGCCGATACTGCTACAGTCGAAGAATATCGAACTGAAAGAAGAGGCCGAAGAAATTGGCGTACCCTTCCTTCACAAAGAAGATCCGATGTTGTACCAGAGAATCGAGGATTTCATGCAGGAGGAGATGAGCTTCGGGGATTTCATATTCAGAACGCCTGATGGGGTCGAGATTGGCAGGGCGAAGAGCCTGGAGGAACTAGGCGATATGGTCCGGGAGGTACCAGTAGTTTCCATCGAGTTCCACGCAATGAGAAACGAGTTCTCGCACTGGCTCAGGGGGAGGACAGAGTTCTCTCTGGCGGCTTCACTTAGACCAATGACATTGGAGGACTTCGACGACTCAGAGGGAGTAAGAAACCACATTTCTGAGACGATCAAGTCACATATCAAGGGAGTCAGGAAACGTACAATCAGGGACCATGACTCTCGTTCAGAAAATGGTGGATTCCAGAGAATAGGCAGAGGTAGCCTTGGAGGGAAGGGCAGGGGTCTGGCCTTCTTCTACACAAGAATGGACCAACTTGGTCTTGGTGATTCTTATCCCGAAATAGATTTCGTTGTACCCAACTCAGTAGTAATTGCTACAGGGATATTCGGGGACTTCATCGGGAGGAACGGCCTCTCCAGATTCGCTTACGACGACTATAGTGACGAGGAGATAAATCAGGCGTTCCTAGAAGGTGAGTTCGGAGATGAGGTTATAGAAATCAGGCAAATGCTCGAGAACACCCCATGGCCTGTTGCAGTTCGCTCGTCTAGCCTTCTCGAAGACTCGAGCCACCAGCCCTTCGCAGGCGTATACGCGACGTATATGCTGGCTAACGATCACCCAGATTTGGATGTCAGACTGGGTCGACTACTACAGGCAATAAAGCTGGTCTACGCCTCCATATTCCACAAGAACGCCAAGGACTACATCACCGCAACAGCAAGCAAGATTGAGGACGAGAGGATGGCAGTAGTTGTTCAGGAGGTCGTGGGGAGAGAGACTTCAGGCAGGTATTACCCAGACATATCAGGGGCGGCTAGGAGCCGAAACCACTACCCCGTTGACCCGCTTAGGATGGAGGACGGTTTGGCCGCGGTTTGCATTGGGCTTGGCAGGCAGGTATCATCAGGAGGAAAGTGCCTGAGATTCAGCCCCGGTCAGCCAAAGAGAATCCACCAGTTCTACAGCACCAATTCGATTATCGAGACATCCCAGAGCAGGTTCTTCGCAATTCCAATCTGCCAAGAGAGCGGGGGCATCCATGCATCTGAGGAGGACAACCTGCTTCACTTAGGCCTGAAGGATGCAGAGGAAGACGATCGACTCTACCTAGTCGGTTCCACATACGTATCATCTGACGACAGGATAGTTGATTCCATTAGGGCTAGAGGAGGTTCCAGACTAGTGACCTTCGCCCCGGTTCTTAAACGCAACAAATTTCCACTGGCACAAATCCTGGACCACGTTCTCAAGACATGCGAGGAATACCTTGCTTCTCCTGTAGAGATTGAGTTCGCAATAAACGTGGACAAGTTAAGCGGTGACAAGAAGTTCGCAATCCTCCAAGTAAGACAGCTGATGGATGAGTCTGTTGACATAGACATAGATCTGGATGAGGTGGACAGGAACATGGCGGTATGCGTTAGCAGCAAGTCGCTAGGGAACGGCGTAATCGAGGGCATAGGGGACGTCGTTTACGTACATCCATACCGGATGGATAGGATGAGGACTGCAGATTTGGTTCCGGTGATAGAGGAGATTGATGCAAAACTGAGAGATAGTGGAAGGCCATACTTACTCATAGGCCCGGGCAGGTGGGGGACATCTGACCCCTCACTAGGTATTCCTGTCCAGTGGAACCAGATTATGGGTGCTAAGACGATAGTGGAGGCCCCAATGTCCGACATCCACGTTGACCCTTCCCAAGGAACTCACTTCTTCCAGAACATAGTGACCTTCAACATAGGATACCTTACCATTGTCAAAGGCGACCTGATAGATTGGGAATGGCTCGACTCCCACGACCCCGAAACCGAAGAGAAAGGAATACGGCACATTACCTTGGACGGGTCACTGAAGGTTGTACTTGACAGTCGAGATTCAGAGGCAATAGTAGTTAGATAATGCCAATCTTCTTGGTCGTTCTATTTTCAGGTAGAACTCCATGTCAAGCGATAGTGGAGTCGATGTGAATCTGTTCTTCGCTCACGAAATCCCCAGAGAATCGCAAAAGGAGATGATTGCGGACGGGATACGAGCACTAAATGAGGGCGGTTTCCTAATTGCTGCGGCTCCAACTGGCATCGGTAAGACTGCAGCGGCATTGTCCTCGGCTCTGGCCTTTTCCAACCTCTACAACACGAAACCAGAAAACCCAAAAATCCTTTTTCTAACCGGGAGGCAATCCCAACACAGAATAGTCGTAGATACTGTTAGAGAAATCAACAAAGGCCTCCCAAGTGGATTCTCAAAAATCAGACTTGTAGACATAATTGGGAGAGAGAGCATGTGCAAAGTAGTAGACCGGTCTACTGGGAAATGCTCCTGTGAAGAAGGAGTTTCTGAATCAGAAAGAAAGTCACGTGGGGCTAGTCTAAAAGAGTTCATTCTTAACGATCCAATTCACGTTAATCGAACTATAGAAGTAGCTAGGAAGAGGAATACGTGCCCTTGGGCTGTTGCAAGGAGCGCTGCGAGGGAAACCAACATACTTGTCTGCGACTACAACCACGTTTTCGTAGAGTCGGTCAGAGACAGTTCATTGCCAACAATGGGGATAGATTTGGAAAATTCGATCCTCATCATCGACGAAGCTCACAATCTCCCGGACAGGATTAGGGGTGGACTTGAGAGAAGGATTACTGACAGAGTATTCAGGAGGGCTTTGTCGGACATAGAAGAGTTCAAGGAAAACTTGGAGAAGGATGAGAAAGCGCTTGACATTCCGGAGTCAAAAAAACTGAAGGAAGTCAAATCTCTGGAGAAGCAAATCACGGCACTAAGGGATGATGCCATGATTAGAAGATGGTTCGAAGAAAAGACATCTCAAAACCGTTCTTCAAAGGGAGGGGATATCAAAGTTGAGACCCAAGAGTTCCTTGACGTTGTGGCTAATGCTATTGAGGGCTTAGACGAAGAAGAGCAGGTAGACGTAGTGGGCAGAGTCAGAATTATGATCTCGAGGCTAATGACTGTAGTTGTTGAGGAAGACGAAGATCTAGAAGAGGATGAACAGAACGACTGTACAAGGCTCGCAGAGATTCTTGATATTTGCATAAGATATCGGAGAAGTGCGGCACTTGCCCTAGTCTTCGACAATGAGCTAGAAGAGCCCCGGGTTACCAGCCACCTTCTTGATCCGAGTGTGGTTGGCGAGCAGATTTTTCACGAATGCCTAGGTTCCATCATTATGTCGGGGACTCTGTTCCCCCCGGGAATGTACTCTGAAATTCTGGGAGTCCCGGGAGATCGTGCTACCTGCAAGGAGTATGCTTCCGACTTCCCGCTTGAAAACAGGCCCGTTCTAATCGCCAATGATGTCACTAGCAAGTATACTGAGAGAGAGAATTCGTATGGGCCCATCGGGGACCATATCAAGTCGGTAATCAAGAATACGAATGGCAACGTTGCGGTATTCGCTCCGAGCTATTCAATGCTAGGAAGAATATACGATGATGTTTCTAATTGGAGGTTTGGGAAATCATATGAAATAGAAGAGCAGAGAATGTCCAAATCTTCGATAGAGAGAATGATTTCATCCCTTTACGAGAAGAGAGAATTGGGGGGGACGGTGATGTTCGGTGTGCTTAGCGGAAAGCTGTCCGAAGGGATTGACTATTCAGACAACATTCTCAACGCAGTTGTTTGTGTGGGGCTTCCACTCCCTCCTCCAAGCGCTAGGCAAGATGCTTTGTTGGAGTATTATCAGAAAAAATTCGGAAGGAAAAGGGCATGGAAGTATGCGAGTCTGCAGCCCGCAGTAAACAGTGTCTTGCAAGCACTTGGTAGGCCCATTAGGAAAAAAGAAGACAGGGCCATAGTTGTCCTACTGGAGAAGAGGCTGCTGGATCTTGGGGTAGCAGATTGCATGCCTGAGATGAACAGAATGCAGACTTCAGGGCCTTCGAGAACAGCTGAAAGAGTAAAGGCATTCTTCGAGACATGCTGAGCAATGGGTTCATTCGGGTAGGGCATTTGGATTGAATCAATGGAGTGGACCAGGGTTAACGTCCAGTCTGACGATGATTCAATAGAAGATTCGTCTGATTTTGAAGACTTGAAAATAGGCCTTGACACAAACGCTGAGTCAATGCACGAGTCATTCCTCAAGAGCATGCCTCACCTTTCAGAGGTCCAGGAAAGGCACATTTTAGTGGTGTCCGAAATAGAGTCCCGCGCACTAAGTTCGACAGTCTCGTCACTTGGTGACTTCCTCTCAGAATTTGGGGGGGAGTGGAGCGAGTCAGAAATCAGGGTTCCATTAGAGGCTGAAATTAGAGAAGGCGTTGTTGTGGATTCAAAGGATGAAGATGGGGGTCAGCTGGTTCGAATAATTTCTCCAGAGAGATTTGGTGGCTTGCTCAGATCCTTCCGCCTTCCAGAAGGTAGAAGAATCGTTGGGGCGAGTTGGGAAGGAGAGATTCTCTCCATCAAAGTGGATTAATCACTCGTCTGTCTCGAGTTGTAGCGGCCCCCTAGTTGGCATGTCCTGGATTGCCTCGACCTCCTCGATTACAGATGAGAGGGCGAGTTGGGCGTTGTCCCTGTGTGAGTCCCCTAGGACGTGACTCGAGTATCGGGCCTCTTCGAAAATCCTATCCAGCGATACAAGTGATGCCTCGCTGATTGGAAGTGCCTGCCTAATTGCTGACTCAAACTCCCTGACCGTCTCGAAGTTCCGGCGTAGGAAGCCCCTGCGCATCAACACGGAGCAAAGGTTCTGGTAGCACAGGAAGATTGCCTTCCTGTATTCGTCTCCAGAGGCCAGCATATCCGCGGTCTGGCTGAAGACGCCGGCGAGTTCTTTGATTGCTGAATTCCTCCTGAAGTTTACCAGCATGAAACCTATGGATATCGCCAAAGCCGATGCGATTAGAGCAACGATTCCAATAGCCGCGGATCCGAAGAAGGAACCTGTGTCCTGATCCTCATACTCTATCTCTACACCTCCTTCCGGAAGGAGAGCAAGGCTTCCGGGGTCTATGAAATCTGAATCGGACCCTATCATCACGCTAAGCCTGCCCCATGACTTCATGTCCGATAGAGGTGGTAGCGGGGCGAGTGACTTGAACTCGTATTCGAACACTCCTTCTGCGCTGGTTAGTTTGGACATCGATAAGTGAGAATTGCTTCCATTGAGAAGAGTAGCGGTCATTGAAAGGCCCTCCAGGGGCTGTCCTGTGTCCCTTGCAGTTGCGTTTACAGTTCCTCTAATGACCCTCTGTCCGTTTGAAAGATCTAGCTCGGATAGTACGAAGTCTACCTCGACCATTATCACTACCTCAATTTCCTTCGATGCACCATTGAGGAACCTGTCTTGGTCAGAATCTACTTCTATCGTGATTGTGTTTTCTCCGGGATCCATGTATTCCTGTGCCTTTGCCCTGATTTGGAAGTTCATCGTTCCGGGATTGTCCCATGGTCCGAAGGTAGTTGGGAGGGCTGAGTCGCCCCACCATAGAGCCATAGTCAGATTTCCGAATATGGCCGAGTCCCCGCCAACCTCCCGAATCAGGCCCTGAATCATAATAGAGCTAGATGGTGATGGGTCGCCCCTGACTATCATGTTACTAATGGGCTGTACCTCGATTACGATGTCAGATAGGGCGAAGACTGTTTGGAGCGTCTCCGTGGAGAGGTATAGGAACTCTCCACCGTATTGGAAGGAGAAGTTGTGAGAGCCTCTGCTCAGGGAGTACTGGACTCTGTGAGAGTAAGCGAACATTCCTCCAGCCTCCGTGGTTAGGGTTTCCACTACTGAACCGTCCAGCAGTACAGAAACCTCCCTGCCGTCCAAGCCTTGTTCGAATCCTGTGTCGGACTCGTACAATCGGCCGGTGAAGTTCCACTGCCCCCCCCTAGTGGAGTAGACTTCCGCGACTTGTAGAGAGATCGAGGTATGGTAAGATACAGTGAAAGATGATTCGGTACTCCCCTGCCTATAGAATCCCTGAGCAGGTGAGACTGCGGAAATGGAATGGTTCCCTATGTCCATAGACTCAGGGACAGCCCACTGTAATGACCAAGTCCCATTGTCTGCAGAACTAGTGATGCCCACGAGCTGACCATCCACGAATAACTCGATGGTGTGACTACCCAGCCATCCGTCCTCCAGATTATCCTTCACATTACCGGAAAGGAAGAGAGCATCCCCCACCGCAACTGGATAAGGGTCGTCAATGGAGACAAACACTTGAGAATACACAGTAAATACTACTGTCGAGTTGGATGGGAGCACGAACTGTTCCCCTTCGTATTCCACGCCGATTAAAAGTGGGCCCAGATCCATGTCTGGGGCTATTGGCACATAGGCTGTGAAGGAGCCATTTTCTCCAACAGAAAGCGAGGTTAGTTCCTCTCCGTTAATTGTCAGGACGAGTGATCTGTTGGGAAGTGCCCTGCCCACCCCATCCGTTAGCACCCCCTCTATCACAGCAACCTGTGATCTGTCTATCTCCCCTGGGGAAGTTGAAATCACGACTTGGGAGGTCTGCGTGACGTTGAATCCCAAAGAGTCCGATGATCCCAGGTAGTACTCCGGGTTTATCGAGTCGCCCTGGCCCATTGGGTCGACCCAAGAGAAACCACCGAGGAACTCAACCCTAGCCGAGTGCGGCCCGAAGTCCATGTCCGTTGGGATATGGAATGTGATTGACCATTGCCCTGTGGTCGCATTGGAGACTGTGGTGTATTGCGGGCCCACGTCCACTCCATCGATAAACAGGTGAATTAACCCACCGAGAAGCTCGCCGTCGTGCTTCAGAGGCTGCCCCCTTTCATCCATCAGAGAGCCGATGATAGTTACCGTCTCACCAGCGATTGAGGGGGATGTTGTCTCCTTCAGAGTCAGAACCGTCGGGGCTAGTACGATCACCCTGGTCCAAGTCTCGTCACCAAGTAGACCTATTGAGCCGTTTATCCCGGAGAACGTGGCGTTGACGAACATTGGTCCCGGATCTCTGTCGTCTCTTACCACTATAGAGGCAGATGCTTGTCCGTCCGAGTCAGATAGTCCACCCCAGACAGTTAGATCGTCAATCTTGACTATAATGGTGGCTGATTGAATTGGGGCGCCGGAGTTGTCGATTATTGATAGGTTGATGTCGAAGGAGTCACCTCTAACTGTCCTACTATCTGGGTCAAGGTCGTCTGGGCTTTCAATAGTCAGGAAGGAATAGCCCCTACTGTCGAATGTTGCAAAGCCGGAAGCAGAGGAGAAGTAAGTCACCTGGGGGGTGAAATCAACTTCTATGGAATGTGGGCCCCTAGGGAACGATAGCTCCAATCTGATTTGAGCCATCCATGTGCCATCTGAAAGGAATAATACCTGGGGCACTGTGAATGTGTCAGTTTCTCCATCGATAGTGAATGTTAGAGTTGGGTTCAGTGGGTTGCCGTTTCTGTCGGTAAGTCCGCTCCCGTTGCTCGAAGTTAGTGAGCCTGTGATGTTGAAGAACTCACCGGGGAGGGGGTTCGCCGTGATCTCGTCGATAGCCATAGTCGTAGATGATCGGACAGTAATTGTATTGAGAATCTGTACTGTCGGGTTCAGGTCCTCTGAGCCATTGAACACGAACGTGATGTTCACTAGCCCAAGAGGGTGGTCGTGGGGAATGTCGAACTCAAATGCGACGCTGCCGTCGGCTGAGGTTTCCTCTGGGCTCAGCCACGTATCGTGAAATCTTACATGCACTGTGAAACCAGATAGTGGGGCTTCGTTGTTGCTGAACTCGACAAGTCTCGTCGTCATTGTGGCTTTTTCACCCCTATCCACGATCGTGTTGATGAATGGGTTTGAGTCAACAAATTGGGTGACTCCCATCACCAAGATCGAGGCGTCCCCCGTACCTGTTAGGTAGAATGGAGTTGAGTCATTCACGACGCTTACAATTACTGTCCTATCGCCCCGCAGAACTCCGTTTCCTAATGTGTCAGTAGGTACTGTTACGTTGAAGGCCCCGGTAGAGTTTGTTGTGAAGTTCTGGATGAGCAGCTCTTCTGGCTCATCTAGGAAGAAGACGTTGATGCCTACGGGGCCCTCCACCGATCTGTTAGAGTCAACCGAATCTAGAACTGTTCCTTCTATTGCGAACGACTGGAGTGCCGTAACCTGCGAAGAGATTGAAGTGATCTCTACGGAGCTGTCCACTTGGACTGTCAGATTAACTATGGTCTCATTGCCCAGCCACCTTCCTGCGTCTGTGGTTGTCAGATTGTCTGAGATGTCGTCGGGTGCGTGAATCCTGACATCATAGAACCCGGGAGGGGTTGAGGCAGGAATTACTGGGTTGAAGGAGGCAAGCCCGGAAGAGTCAGTTGTCCCGCTCTGGAGTACTTGCTGGAGGGAGCCTCCCCAGTCGAAGTAGAGATCTAGTGAAACGCCTTGAAGGGTCTCGGAAATGTCCTCGACGTCAGTCACAATTGATTGAACTTCAAGCTGCTCTCCAGCGACAAGAATAATCGATTCTGGATCAGCCTCTACAACAAATTCTGTCTGGATTCCGATCTGAATTACCGTAGAGTCTCCAGCATTGTAGTAAGAGTCTCCCTGCGGCGGGTTTACGGAGAAGTCTAGTCTGATCTCCAAGTCGTAGACACCAGAGGAAATTCCCGAAGGGAGCTCGAAAGAGAGGTTGTATGCTCCGTTTGTGGTGTCAATCCATCCTGATGCCAAGGTGTATACAGTAGGCGAAGCAGGGAATCCGCCAGGCGTACTTGGGAGGTCTGAAGGAATGTTCAGGAGGGCTGTTACGGAGGAGTTGTTGCCAATTACCTGGGAGATAAGCACCATGTCCATTGCAAACCCGGTGACCCAATTCGTTGAACCGCGCGGCGTCCACTCTTGGCCCAGAGTAGCCGAGGCGTTAGCGAGACCTTTGACCCTGATTACCTCAGACGTTGAGTTTGGGGCGAGCCATGTCGATCCCCCGTAACTAATCTCCCACGTGTAGTCTCCCGGGTCCATGTCCAATTCTGGGGTGAAACTCGGAGTTATCCTGCCCGAGTCAGGATCTGTCTGGTTCCAGACTGACACTCCGTCGAAGTCCAAGTTGTAATCTCCCTCGAAGGAGGCGAACGAAGACCCGGTATGGTCGGTGAGGAAAATGTCCGTATTGTGCTCCCTGCCCCTAATTGCTGGGGGCATGGTATATTCGAAGAAAACGACGCTCCGGATTCCGAATGTATCTGTCAACTGATCTTGGTCATTTGCATTTAGGTCGTCCGCGTCAAACTGGAACCTTACGTCGACTGGGCCTGCTGGTAGAGGGACGTCTGAGGTTGCGAATAGCCAAGAAATCGAGAATTCGCCGGGTGATGAGCCCCAAGTTGAATTGTTCAGGTACCATGAAGAAATCTGTTCGAACGGGCCGGACATGTCGGATCTCCTCATCTCAAGAATTAGAGAGCCATTGAGGGCAACGGGGTTTGGGCCCCTGCTCAGAACCGTCCCGTTGAGGAAGATGTTGCTTTCGACCTCTAGGATAGAGTTGTTTGCACCCTGGGCCTCTAGAGTCACAGATAGATTAGGCGAGAGGGTGATGTTGAATTGGACTGGTAAAGATCCTGGCCTGGCGTGGTACTCTGGAGGTGTGGCGTTGTTTAGGTCGCTTAAGTGCCACCCGAGGAATGAGATAGCGCCGTCCATTAGACCAAGCGGTTCAGACTCATCGATTGGGACTGAGAATTCGTAGTAACCCCCTCCAGAAACGTCCGAGACGATTGTGACTTCGCCGTCAACTGCAGAAGAATAGTTCAGGACGAGCTGGAGATTATCGATAATTGAAGGGTCTAGATTGGGTGAGCTGGCCCATGACAACTGGCCTGAGACGGTAGTGTTCACCCCGATACCCAGCATGGGCTCGGAAATGGGGAGGGGGTCAGAGATTGAGATTGAAACGTTGTCCGTCAGATTGAGATCCAAATCAATGGGGGTGAAAGTCGGGAGATCGAGATACTCAGTAATTCCCTGAACCCCCACATAGCCACTCTCAGATGTTAGGATTACAAGAGACCCAAGTCCCGGCTGAATTACCTGATCTGGGAGTCCAGAAAGGTTGAATGAACCATTGGAGTCAGTCATCGCTGCTGCCACGATGTGCTCCTGAACTGCTGCGCTTCCTGGAACCTCTCCGGCCTGATCGGGATCTACCAAGTAGAGGGTTAGTGAGATGTTTTCTGCGCTGGAAAGGTTTCCCATGAAAACTAGTGTTCCGTTGACCCATATCTGATCTGAGATAGAAGTGTTCCTTTCCACTGATTCAGGTCCCCACGAGTCCAGAATAACTGAGACTTGGGAAACAGGAGGGCAGGCTTCGAAAGGAATCCACCCTAGATCTAGTTCGCCCTGATTCTGGTTTGTCTGTAGGTGGACTTCTGCCCATCTTGTGAAGTCCTTCCCGTAGACCTTGATTCCCTTTCCATCCCATGTACCGCCGGAGAATCCCGTTACCTTCCTGGACGGGATACCAGCAACTCTGAGCATTGTGACGAAAATCGTGGTGAACTCGTCGCAGCTACCCTCGTGAGACGAGTTCAGTATCCAGTGTGTGACATCGCTCTCGTTCCATGGGCCGTCCACTCTACCAGAGCCGTCGTGGTTCCTTAGGAAGGTGATTGTTTCATTGCCGTTAATCAGGAAGTCCTGGATTGCAGAAACCTTGTCCCATGCTGAGACAGCCCCCGATTGATCCAATACCCTCTGAGTGAGGTTGGTAACGAATTCGCTGTTATCTAGGAAATCCTGTGGTAGATCTAGTCCGTAGTCTGAGCCAGAGAAGATGGTGCTATTGTCCCTGATCTCTGCGGCTAGTATGACTTCTGGAGCGTTAACGTATAGTGCTTCAATTACTGAATTGTCCACAATTACGTCTCTTGTGAAATTGGAGAAGTTTAGTCCTGCTGAGAGATCGATCCAGGTAGTGTAGTTCACTACATTGTGGGGCTGTATCAGTTCTTGACCCGGTCCTATGTATCCTGCCTCGTCAAAGGTTATCTCCCAAGAAAGCGGCCCGGAGTGGTTCCAAAAAGACTGGTCTGCGACGTCCTCGTCTGCTGAGAAATCAGGAATAATTTGGGTATTCCCGTACAGACTGCTGTTTACACCCCAAGATACTCCGGTGTAGTAATCATAGGTATGCCACCTCCAATAGTGAGATATTGAAGGGTCCATTCCCTCGGAAGTGTTTGTTGCTGTGAACATTAGGGCGTTTTCCAATATGTCGTCCAGTGGGTCGAATGGGTCGCCGGGTGAACCGACGCAATCGAGAATCCAAAAATCTGGGGGGCACTCTTCACCGTCGGGAACCCCTCCCCCATCTGTGTCAGGGTCTCTCCAATCGGTACCCAACTCCTCTTCTATTGAGTCTGGAATTCCGTCGCCATCAGTATCCAGGGGATTGATGTCATCGTCGGGATTGTCTTGTGGGTTGGTCCCGTCGATGTATTCCTGGCCATCATCTACCCCTCCGTTATCTGTGTCTGCCACGTTCCAGAGAGTGAACCAGACGTCATTGGTAAAATTTCCACCATCACCACCCGATATTCCGAAGATCATTTCGCAACCAGTAGTGTTCTCGAAGTAGTTATTGAGCCCGTCGCCGTCGGTATCCAGAAGGTTATGGCAAGGCTCTCTGGGATCAGTCAGGTTCAGCACTTCGAAGAGGTCGTTAACTCCGTCTCCGTCCGTGTCGGCTAGTAGTGGGTTTGAGAGGAAACCCCATGTTGCCATCTGTTCTTCCCAGTCTGCAAGTCCGTCACCATCCGTATCCTTGTAGTCGTCATCGCACCAGGGGTCATTTGTGGCACCGGATGTTGCGTTCCAGCACCAGGATCCGTTAGTGAAAACGATAATGTTTGAATTGATGGGAGGGGGCGTGTCCACACCTTCCATGAATGTAGAGTCCAGTGAGGTGTAACTGAAGGGGGTTCGAGTCCCATTAGGGGATATGTAGTATGCATGAGGGGCGTTGCCCCTCCAATCGACCGGATCCGGGTCGATTCCTGTGGTTGAGTTTAGAGTCAGGGTGTCCCTACTAGCGTCCCAGTTTAGGATGAGGAAAGTTAGCTCGAAGATCGAGGTGCACGGATCTGTCTGTCCGGGGAAGCCCTCGTCACCGTCATCGACGCCACCACCATCTGAGTCAGAAACGTTCCAGAGCGTGCAGGAATTGTTCTCCTGCCAGTTTTGTAAACCATCCCCATCGAAATCCCCCTCGTCATTTATTCTTGTCGGATCGGTCTCTCCGGGATCGATAACCCCATTTCCGTTCAGATCCTCTTCCCCGTCATCTAGGTGATCTCCGTCAGTATTGTTGCTCCTGGGGTCTGATCCCTGAGGGGGGTCCCCATATGAGCCATTGAACTCCACTCCATCCGGAATCCCATCGGAGTCGGTGTCTGAAGAGGTAGGGTCAGTAAGTAGCACTAGTCCTTCGAATGAGTCGTTTAGGCCGTCGCCGTCGGTGTCGTTGTTCTGGGGGTCAGTCTGGGTAATCCCATCGACCTCCGCTGTGAAGATGAGGCACCCTCCAGGGCCCAAGGACAAAACGGGGTTGCACGGTGACTCGGTAACTGTCATGTTGATTGGGCCTGGACGAAAGTACTGTGTTGGCGGGAATGTGGATCCGTTTCGGGTGCCCCATGCAGGGTTAACATACTCGTAAATATTGGCGAGTCCGTCGCCATCGGGGTCCCCGAAGGTACCATCCTGATTAGAGTTTGAAGTCGGGTCTAGGCCGTTTGCTGCCTCCCAACCATCGGGCATCCCGTCTCCGTCGGTGTCCCAGCCATTGGGGTCCTCATCCTCTATTCCATCTCCGTCGTCATCGTTGGAGCTGCAATCTGCATCGCCGTCAAAGTCACCATCATCAGAGTCCACCATACCATCGTGGTCATTATCGAATGTGTCGGTGCAAATGTTCCCCATAGGGTCCTCATCGGCCCCGTCAGATCCAGATCCTTGGATGACTTGCATCGCACTCTCCTCATCCCAGCCAGATACTGGGACTGTACCATTCCACCAAACCCCGTTGTCGAGAACATTTTCTGTGGATGGTTCGTCCCATCCCGTCGGTATTCCGAAGAGGTACTCGTTCAAGTTCGTCAGTCCGTCCGAGTCAGGGTCGCCCGTTGAGCCGTTTTCTCCTACCGAGGAGAGTGGGTCAAGCCCATATTGCCACTCCCAACCATCTGGAAGTCCATCGTTATCAGAATCCCAGTCCTGTGGTTGGGTGTTGATCAGAAACTCAATCCCATATGGCAAGCCGTCGCCATCTTGGTCGTTGGTAGTGGCCGAAGCCTCGAAAACTCCTACTTGCATTGCAGCAATTCCCGAAGTGAGTAGGAAGAAGGAGAAGACTACTGCGGACCTTCTCTTTCTGGATAGATCAGAAGCTTCGTAATTTACAATTACGAACTCCATAAGTATCAATCCCAGCTTGATGGCGCTAACTTAGGGTCTTAAGACGAATGGAGCGTCGTTCGGACATACGGATAGGTCATATCAGTTCGACGTCTTCGTCTGCGTACCTATCTTCACCCGCGGGTTCCTCCTCAGAGGTCACAGGAGCAGGGATTTCTGGGATGGTTGTTGCATCCTCGTTTTCGGAGTCGGAGAGGGACTCAATCATGCTCATCTGGGCAGCCCATCTCCTTCTGTTTATTCTGCTCTGAATACCCGCAAATAGAAGGAGAACGCTAACGGCGATAAGGACCAAAGTGATTGGTCTGGGATGGGATACCTCATTTACAATTATATCAACTATTGATCCAATTTCAACTATCGCAGTTAACGTGAACTTGGCAGTTTCCGACTCGGAGAAACTCTGCTCGGTGTCTAGGGGTGTTGCCGTCACAGAAATAGATACAGAATCTCCATTATTTGCAGAATCGGAGACAGAGATCTCCAAGGTGAATGTAGCCTCGTCGAACGCGTCGATCTCGATTAGAGGGGATCCTGAGAGCCCCCCTATTCCTACATCCCATCCGCTTTGTTCCACATCTGCCTCAAGTAGAACCGTCAGGGGGCTATTTCCTTCGTTCTTAACCTTCATTTGTATGGAGTACTCCTTACCCGGAACCAATCTAGTGTTCTGTGAAACTTGGACTATTTCCAGCATGGGTAAGTCTGCATCAATCTCGAAGGTCATAGGGAGATCAAAATACCGAGGTTCGTCGTCCTCTATGTCTTCCACGATTCTCAGGAAGATCGTGTGATTTCCTACCTCAACTTGGTTGGTCATCGTTACGCTAACAAATACCTCGGTGAAGTCTCCCGGCCCTAGTGAAACTCTGGGTACTGCCTCTCCATCTGAGTTAGTGATCTGGAAATCCCATTGGCCATAAGCCTGATTTCGGTCTGTATTTTCCTTAAGTGCGGAGGGGTTCTGTAGGAGCCACCAACTTGCTGCGTCGAGCTCTGTTTCGCTGTTGGTAATCCTAGCTCTGAACTCCAGGTATGGCCTATCTTGTCCTGGAGCGCATAGTGAGACCTTCATGTGGCCAAGAGGGGTTCCGTCGCAATCCTGAGAAATCTCCCCCCTTATGCCGAATGTCCTCTGTATGGTGAACGATACAGTAGTGGTTGTAGATGCGTTTCCACCGCTTATTACCTCTATCTCGATTTCACCTATGTCCTGGTCCTCTCGGTCCACGCTTGGCTTGACACCCAGAATCAGGACCTGGGTGTTGTGCCTCTCTAGTAGTGATGTGTGGAACGTCCCATCTCCTTCGTCTTGTTCTATCCTCTGTCCGGTAAGGTTGTCATGCAACTGGAATATGGCCTTTGACCTCTTTACAATGTCGATTCGGAAAGTGTCAGCATCGAAACCGGTATTGAAAATCTCCAAAATAAAGTGGTTAAATTCACCATATTCTGCGAACCTAGGGACAGTCGAGTCAAGAGCGTCTCCCCTTGATGAGTTTGCTATCGGTACCGTGTGATCCTCTGACCAAATGGAGACAACTGGGGGTTGGTAAACATCAATCTTCTCTACAATAAGCGTAAGTGTGTCTTGATGGACAACGGAAATTACCCCTTCCACATCTGCCTCTGCAACTGCCCTAATCTCAATCTTCTTCGGCATTCCGGTAAGATCGTCGGGGGCAGTCAGGGTTACGGTAGGATTGAGGATTGTCCCCCCTGAACTCATCTCGTACCCTGCCGGAGAATCGAGCTCTACCAGCCATGAGCTACCCAACTCGGTGAGTACCTCGAGTTCGACGTTCATAGATTTCGTAGAGTCCCCCCTGTGTACCAGAACCATTGGTATTGGAGTTACCTTTCCGGGTGCGAAATATTCCACTCCACGGTCAAAACGGTGCTTAAGGGAAACTCCAAACTGGTGCATCTCTATGGGCTCATGCTCTATTTCAATCACGTTGCCCCCGATATCCGTGACCTTCAAAATGACCGCATACTCGCCCGATGGAAGTCCACTCCTGTAAGTGTGCAAGTATTTTCCGAATATCCCAGTACTGGAATCGTCGATGTCCTCCATGTCCCCAGTAACCCTCTCATCCACCTCGTAATTTCCATCTGGCCCCCTCATAAGGATGTGCACCCTGGAAATGTCGCTTCTGCCGAAGGCGCTGATAGCATCTATCGAGAACTGAACTTCCCTGTCCTCAATTACATCGTTGGGGTACCAGTCAAGTTCGGGGCCTTCAGCGATGTTTGCACCCTTCCTCTGTACCACGATAATGCTGTTCATCAGGGCATTTCCATCGACTTCTACTTTGGAGAACTTGTTGGCTTC
>MDTE01176267.1_pt1 | contig 17075 bp, 15 predicted proteins | sample 811231 | NCBI WGS metagenome assembly MDTE01 (sample SAMN05326651, study PRJNA326480) | marine metagenome | isolation source: seawater | place: Indian Ocean: Red Sea | collected 2010
AATTAATATACAGGAAAATTCAAAAAAAAAATAAATGAAATCTTCAAGATATTTATATTTTTTTTTATCAGTATCATTTATTTTATTTCCTTTGCTTTTCTTTAAGAGTAATGATTTTTGGGATGGTGTTAACGTTGCTTATGCTTTTGAATCAAAGAATTATGCAGCAATTGACTCTTACATGTTACAAGGGGCATACTTTGTACAATATGTAGTTTACAAAATTTTTTTTGGAATTGCTGAGTATTTTAATTTTTCATTTAAATATCTAACCTATTTTTTTTATGCATTAATATTATATTTATTATCGATTGAATTAGAAAAATTTTCAAAAGATGTTCTAAAGTTAAATGGTTTTTTTATAATACTACCGAGTATATTAGTTATTATTTTTCCTATATGGAGCATATTAGTTTCGAGTATATTTATAAGTCATGTTTTGTTTGTTTACTTTGTTTTTCTTGGAGCAAGATTATTATTTTATAAGAATGCAATTTCAAAATTCTTAGGAATTTTAGTTTTAATTATATGTTATGAATTAAAATCTAACTTTTTATTTTCAATAGTTTTGATTTTTTTGTATGAATTAAGGAATTATAAAAATATTGATTTAAAAAATTTTAAAACAACAATATTTATTTCTATCTTTAATATTATATTTTTTATATTATTCAGCACGGTCTTTGCTCCTTCTGGATTATGGGAAGGACACAACGAATTCAAAAACTTGTTAGACTGGTTTAACTTTAAACATTTAATATGGAATTCTTTAATGTTTTTAACGTTTTATTATCCTGTATTTTTATCTGCAATTTTTCTTCTTTTTTTTTTAGAAAACAAAAATTTAAAAGAAGTGATATATATCAATAAGTTTAATCAAAAAGAATTGCTTATATTTTTAGGGTTAGTATTGGCAAATTTGTTTTCAATTTTGCCATATATTTTAGTTATAAAAAGTTCAATATTTCTTGTAGATATTGAATATACTCCTAGATGTGCTTTTCTTTTGGCTCCCTCAATTTGTTTACTCTTTAGTTACATTTTTAATTTTTTTTACTCGAGAATTGACAATATAAAAATTGTTAAATTTAATATTTGCATAATAATTTTATTATTTTCTATAAGTTCAATTTTTCTTTACATGCACAAATATAATTTTTTAAAATTTAGATATCATTTGCTTGAAACTTTAAAATTGATCAAATTTGAGCCGGGAATTGTTGTATTAAATGGTGATGGAATACCTTATCCAACTATGATTTCAAAAGAGAGTAATTATTTATTTTGGAAAGCCTACAATGATACAAAGTGGGCAACACATATTTTGAGAGATAGACAAATTCCCCTTCCTAAAAATTTTACCAATCCAACTAAAGAATTTTTATTAAATAATGGAAATACAATTTACATAGCAGAAAATTTTGAGTTTAAATGTTTAACTAAAGGAGAAATTGAAACAAAAAGCTATGTTGGTTTTCAAAATATATTTTATAATTTATTTAGTACAAATAAAAATGAGGTTAATATAAAAGTAAAAAGTATAAATTGTAACAATTAGTAATTCAAATTTAATCTAAACAAAAAATTTGAAAATTATTTTACTTCTCTAATTGATATTCGGGCTACTGGGTAAACAAATAACAGATTTCGCTAAATTCCTTGCATTTTTTAAATCTGTTTTGAAACTTTTTTTCAAGTGTGGACTTTCTATCATCAATGGCCATATCACTTTACAGAAAATTTTTCTTTTTATAAGATTTTTTAAAATATCGTCTCTTAACTTAACGTATTTTTTATTTAAAACGATTGAATTTAACCAATTGTTGCTTCTACAGTAATCCGGTGGAGTGAAAAATTTAAAATATTTACTATCTTTATAATGATCTTTGTAAATATTATGAATTTTTTTTTATTTTCAATTAATTTTTTTAGCTTTGTTAATTGAGAAATACCTAACGTTGCTTGGATATTATTCATCATATAATTGTATCCTAAACCTGAAAATTTAAAACTCCACGGATGTGATAACTTACATGATCTGGCAAGACTATGTATTTTCAAATAATATTTTTTACTATTGGTTAATATACATCCTCCAGATCCAGTAGTAATAATTTTATTACCATTAAAACTTATAATACCAATGTCCCCTAAAGTACCTAGATGTTTTTTTTTATAAAAACTACCCATTGCTTCTGCGGCATCCTCGATAATTTTTATTTTATATTTTTTACAAATATTAAATAATTTCGATAAATCATTGCAATTACCAAATATGTGGACAACAATTAAACATTTAATTACTTTTCCTGTTTGTTTGTTTATGCATTTGTTATTTTTTATTTTACAATTATTTTTTAAATATTTTTCAAGTTTTAAGTAATCAATTCCATAGCCCTCATTCATTATATCGACAAAAATACATTTTGCCCCACAGTAAGATACTGCATTTGATGATGCAATAAATGATAAGCTTGATAATAACACTTCATCATCACTACTAACACCCATAGCTAATAAAGATAAGTGTAAGGCTGATGTTCCACTATTTAATCCTACGACATACTTAGACTTGGTATATTTTTTTAATTTATTCTGAAATTTTACTACATTTTTTCCTATAGTCGAAACATAACCAGATTTCATAACAATATTTAATTCTTTCGAATCTTTGTCATCTAACAGTGGCTCATGAAGGTAAATTTTTCTTTTTGAGTAGTTTCGTTTTATACCTCTAATTATAATTTTAGATATTTTACTACTTATTTTATTATTATTAATTTTTTTTTGTGTTAATAAACTTTTCATATTTTAATTATTTGATAATTAGCATGTTATTAACAAATATGTAATTATTAAATATTCTCAGGAAATTTTTAAAGTTGTTAATTTTATTCATTTCTGGTAATTCAAAAAATCATTAAATGATAAAAAAAAATTATTCACCTTATGGGCTTCCAGAAGAAGTTAAATTTTGTAAGAAATGCGTTATTTCCAATCAAAGGCCAAATAGCACAGTAGAATTTAAGTCCAAAAATAACCAAAAACAAGGAATTAACTTTGATGAAAATGGGATTTGTGATGCTTGTAATTATCATGATATAAAAAATAATATTGATTGGGAAGAAAGAGAAAAAAAATTAATAAAGTTATGCGATAAATATAGAAAAAAAAAAGGTTACGATTGTATAGTCCCTGGCTCTGGAGGAAAAGACAGTGCTTTTGCTTCACACTTACTTAAATATAAGTATGGGATGAATCCTTTAACAGTTACTTGGGCGCCTCATATGTATACTGACATAGGCTGGAAAAATTTTACAAATTGGATACATGTTGGTGGTTTTGACAATTTTTTATACACACCCAATGGTAAACTACATAAACTTTTAACCAAATTAGCTTTTGAAAATTTACTACACCCTTTCCAACCTTTTTTTGTAGGTCAAAAAATAGTCGGCCCTTTAATGGCACTCAAATTTGATATCCCATTAATTTTTTATGGAGAAAACCAAGCTGAATATGGGAACTCAATTGAAGAAAATGAAACTCCAAAAATGGATAAAAGATTTTTTTCAGTTAAAGATCCTGATGAAATCTTTTTAGGTGGCGTAAGTATAAGTGACATAATACGAAAACATAATTACAGATTAAATGAATTTCAGCCCTATATTGCGCCCTCTATTGAAGAAATTGAAAATGCTGGTATTGAACAACAATTTTTAGGATATTATGTTAAATGGGATCCTCAAGAGTGCTATTATTTTGCAACAGAAAATACTGGTTTTAAAGCAAATACTGAAAGAACAGAAGGGTCATATTCTAAATATTCTAGTATTGATGATAAAATTGATGGATTTCATTATTTTACTACAATGATCAAATTTGGCTTGGGAAGAACAAGTTATGACGCAGCACAAGAAATAAGGAACGAGAAAATTACTAGAGAAGAAGGAATAGCCTTAGTTAAAAAATATGACTCAGAGTTTCCAAAAAAGTATTTTAAGGATTTTCTAGAATATATTGATATAGATGAAAGAAAATTTTGGGAAATAATAGACAGTTTTAGACCTCCCCATCTTTGGGAAAAAGACAGTAAAAATAATTGGATATTAAGGGAAATTATTAAATAAACTATTTTTTTTTTTTAAAAAATTTATCAATCTTCTTCCAATCTTCAAATTTTAAAGATCTATCATCTATCCAATAATCACCAATTGGTTTACCTAGAAGTAAATAATCAAATTTAATTTTTTTTTTTTTTAACCAATTATTTGTCATATTATATTGACTCCAAGGTCTTGCTGAATAAATAATTATTTTATGTCCCTTTTTTTTTAAACTATCGATAGACTTTTTTGCACCCTTTATAAGTTTTGCTTTAATTCTATTCTCATAATCTTCTTCGGTACATATTGTGCCGTCTAAATCAATAATTATTCTCATAATATTCAGTAAAATATTTAACCATCTTTATTTTTTTTAATTTTATCATCTTATTTATTTTAAGTTTTTTTATTTCCCTTATCATTATTGATGGAATATTTAATCCGGATTTTATTGTTGCTAAAGTTCCACCTGGAAATCTTGGATTAATTTCCATCAAATAATATTCTTTATTAAAAATAAATTGTAGGTTTATCGGACCTGTTAAATTGAGTATTTTAATAATTTTAATAGCTAATTTATTTAATTTCTTATCTTTTATGGTTTGCATAATAATAGACTCTCCCTTCAAAACTTTAACTCTTTCTCTTATAACAATACCAAGGTTTTCTTTTTTTTTTGTAACATAACTATCTACTGAAAATTCTTTACCTTTTATATATTTTTCAATTATATAATTTTTTTTATTTTTATTGTTTTTAATAAATTTATTATATTCTCTTTTATTATTTAATATTTTAATGTCTTTACTAGATGATCCAAATCTATTTTTAGCTATTAAAGGAAATTTTTTTTCGAAATAAGTTGTTTTTATTTTATATTTATATAAAAATTTTTTTAGCTGAAGTTTATCATAACAAAGATAATTAAAATCGTAATCTGAGGTTAAACTACATGAAGGGTTTCTTTTTTTTAATTTAGAAAGAATTAATGTTGATGGGTCTGTATTAGCTGTTACTAAATCAATTTTATACTTTTTTATAATTTTTTCTATATGATTTATAATATCTTTATCATTCCATTTCTTTCCAATAATTATTTTACCTATTGATGATATTGGAGAAAATTTATCTAATTCATAAGAAAAAATATTACAATTTAATTTTAATTTCTTTGCTTCTTCAGTAAATATTTTTGCTAAACTAACTCTATAAGAGCCACCTAACATCAGCAAATTAAAATTTTTTTTCACTTATAAATTTCAATTTTTTTTAATAAATCATCAGATTTATAATTTTTTTTAGATTTTTTTCCCATAATCTTATACCAATGTAATGGTGAGATTCCTGTCCCTGGACGTTTTATTGATAAATTCATTTCACTAAATACTTCTCCTTTGCTTATATTTTTTTTTGCAACAATAGATTTTCTAACAATATTTATGTTTTTTTTTTCACTAGGTGTAACTTTTTTTTTGTTAGTGCCAAGCGTTTTTTCAACTATTCTTATTGAATCTGTCATTATTTTAAAAACTTTTGGGTTTAAGCTAGCTTTGTGATCTGGTCCTTTCATTTTATTATTTAATGTTAAATGTTTTTCAATTACAACGGCACCTAAAGCTGTAGCAGTAAGACTGGCCTCTATACCCAATGTATGATCAGAGTATCCAACATTTGTATTTAAAACTTTTTTCAATGTTTTTAAGGCATTCAAATTTGCATCTTCTATAGGAGTTGGATAAGCTGTATTACATTGCAATACTGTAATATCTCTTTTTTTTGTTCCATTTTTACATAAAATTTTAATTGCTTTTCTAATTTCACTTAAATTTGACATACCTGTTGATAAAAATACTTTTTTTTTTAACTTCCCTGCATACTCCAAATAAGGCAAATTATTTATCTCACCAGATGGAATTTTAACTATTCCTAAATTTAATTTTTTCACTATTTTGAGACCTTCAATGCTAAAAGGAGATGTAAGAAATTTTATCTTTGATTTTTTACACTGTTTTATAATTTTATTATGAGCTAATTTCCAGTTGAGTTCTAATTTTTTAACCATGGAAAATTGGGTTTCTTTATTATTCAGCTTATTTACTTGATATTTAGCTTTTGGAGCATTTTTTGAAATTATATTAGACTCTGCAATTTGAAATTTTACAATATAAGCGCCAGATTTTTTTGCAGCTTTTACTAATTTAATTGCTAAATTCAGTTTACCATTATGATTTACACCAGCCTCTGCGATAATTAAAGTTTTATTCATTAAGGAATTAATTATAAATAAATATATTTCATATATGATATAAAAAATTTAAATATGAGGCTAGCAATTTTTACAACATCCAGAGCAGAATTTGGAATTTTATTACCTTTAATAAAAGAATTAAACCAATCAAAAAAATTTAAAGTATTACTATTTGTCGGAGGTGGTCATCTTCATAAATATTCAGATAGTTTAAATGAAATTATAAAATCAAAAATAAATATTAAAAGGAAATTCAAGTATAAAGTTAAATCAGATAAGGAAACCGATATTGTTATTGCAATTTCATCAGCTATAAAAAAAATCAATAATATTTTTAAAAATGAAATTTTTGATGCAGTTTTAGTTTTAGGTGATAGGTACGAATTAATATCTATTTTATCGAACTGTTTAATTCACAAAAAACCACTTATACACCTCAGTGGGGGAGAAATCACAACTGGGTCTATAGATAATCAGGTCAGAAATATGGTTTCTAAAGTTGCAAGTTATCATTTCGTAAGTTCAGAATTATATAAAAAAAATTTGATAAGAATGAATGAAAAGAAGAGGAATATTTTTAACACTGGTGCATTAAATGTAGATAATATGTTTAATATTAGAAATGATAAAAAAATAAATAAATATTACATATATAATAAATTTAATCTTAATAATAAAAAAAAATTAGCAATATTTACTCTACATCCCGAAACATTAAGTGGTAAAAATAATTCTCACAAGAGCTTTAAGAATATACTAAAAATTTTAAATTTAGAAAATTACCAAATAATTTTAACAGGAACTAACTTAGATCCTGGATATATGAAAATTGTTAACGAAACAGAAAAAAATAAGAAGAACAAGAATATTCATTTTTATAAGTCATTGGGTTCATATAATTATCTCTCAATACTAAAAATATCTGATTTAATTATTGGAAACTCATCAAGTGGGATTGTTGAGGCTCCGTACTTCAGAATACCATGCATTAACATAGATAATAGACAGAAGGGAAGATATTTACACAAGAATATAATTGAATCAAAATCAGATTATAAAAGTTTGAAATTAAGTTTTAAAAAATTAAAGAATAAAAAATTTATAAAAAATCTTAAAAATTATAAATACATTTTTGGAAAAAAAGGGGCTGCAAGAAGAATAGTCAAAGTACTAACAAAACTTAAATTTAATAATGATGCATTAGTTAAAATTTAATAATTAAAATATTAGCCATAAATTGAGATATTTTAATTATTTTATTATTTTGTAAAAATTAAAACTTTTTAGATATATTTTTTTAAAAGTTACTAGTATACAAATTTAATTAGAAAATTATAAATATTTAAACTTATTGATTTAATTATTTTTAAAATGAGCTTTGTAAATATTTAAAATAATAAAAATAAAAAGTTATATTATAAAATGGAAAATTGCTTAGTTGTAACTGACGATAAAAACTATGATCTTACTTTGCTTAAGAATTTAAAAAAAAAATTAAGCAATAAATTAAACATAAACTGTATAATTTCTTTATTTGAAGATAATCAAAATTTTAAAAGTGAATTCTCGTGCACTACCTATAGTCTTAATAAATTGCTTGATGATTATGATTACTTTTCGAACAAAAATAATGTTAGCTTTGATCATAATTTATATAAAAACTATTCTGAAATAGAACTTCACCATAATATAGCAATAACATTTAATCATATTATTGGTCAATTTGAGTTGAGTGAAGTAAGATTAGATTTTATAAGGAATTTGACAATTTGTCTTAAAATACTAGAAGAAAATAAAATTAATAATGTAATTTTTACTAATATCCCTCACAATCAATTTACTGTAGTTCTTATGAAAGTTCTTCAAATTCATAAAATTAGATTTTTGATATTGAGAGAAACTATAACTGGGAATTATATTATTGAGGACTCTACTAATAAACATGAAATTGTCATAAAAAATAAAAACGAAAACCAGGCGATAAGTAATTTCTTAAATTATTTGAAGACTGGAAAAAATAACGTAAACTTCAGAAAATTTAGAGACCATTCGATAACTAAAAATAAAATTTATAATTTAAATTTTTTTTTTAGTTTTTTTATTTTCTTTATAAATAGAGTTTCAAATCTAATTTACGAACAAATTAGAAATATATTTAAATTATTCTTTTTTATTTTTTTTAAAAAAACTAAAATTCATATTTATGATCTACTTAAAAAAAAGAATTTAAACTTCAAAGACTCTAAAACAAATATATTTGAAAGAAGTAATTATTTATTTTTAGAAGACATCAAAAAATTTAAGTATTATAACGAATACAAAAAATTGTGTGTAGATAATATAAATTACAATGAAAAATATATATATTTCCCACTTCATTATCAGCCAGAGGCCACAACTGTTCCTTACGGTAATTTTTATTTTGATCAAATAAAAGCATTAAAAATTTTATCCAATTTAAGCCATAAATTTAATTTTAAAATATTTGTAAAAGAGCATCCTGATACATTTAATATGTCAAGAACAGCGTGGACAGCGGGAACACACGGTAGATATTATAGTTACTATGAAAATTTATCTAAAATAAAAAATCTTAAGATTTTAGATTTGAAATTAAACAGTTTAGATTTAATTAAAAATTCATATTGTGTGGCAACAATTACTGGCACATCAGCTATAGAAAGTTTATTTTTTAATAAGTACTCAATTATATTTGGTGACGCCTGGTATGAAAAAATGTCAGAAGGATTTAAAAAATATGAAAACTTTAATGATTTAGAAAATTTTTTTAAAAAAATTGAAAATATAAATCAAACTGACAGTAATGAATTTTCAAAATTTATAGAAAGTTTGGAGAATAACTCTGTTAATTTATCAAAAAGTGGTGGATATCAAAGCTACATAGAAGAGTTTAATAATCTTGTTGGTTTATTTGAAAAAAAGATTTAAAAAATGAGCTTTATTAATAAAAAAAAAGAAATACTTTTCCTCATATTATTAATTTTTTTTTTTAAGTTATACCATCTATATTTGAATCCTATTGAACATGGTTTTGTTACTTCGTATTCGGCTAATACACTAATCTTTTATAATGCAAAATCATTTCTATTAAAGGCTCAATCATTCAATGATTGGAACCATCCAGGCACACCAATTTACTATTTTGTTTTTTTAATTAGTAAATTTATTGGAGGCTTGCATTATGAAAATTTTACTAAATATGTATTTTCTCATAATATTTTAACATTTCTAATTTACATTTTGTCAATAAATTATTTTTTTAATTATTTTAAAAAAATATTTTCAAAAAATATTCTTATAATATCAATTTTGTTCTTTCACTCTTTTTATATGAGCTTGCACACTTTAGAGTTCATCGATCCTACTAATTACTTAATCCCATTTGGTCTTATATTAACAGTTCAAACGTTTAAAGTTTTGTCAAATGAAATTAAATTAAAAAATATAATAAAATTTTCTCTAATTTTAACAATGGCGATGTTTACAAAATTATCATTTCTTCCTTTTGCCATATCGTGTTTAATTCCTTTTATCCTTAAAATTTTTCAGGGACTTAAAATATTACATGCTATAAAAAATTTTTTATTTTTGATCTTTTCTCTATTTATTTTTACTATTCTATGGAATTTGCCGATCATAGGTAGGATTCCAAAAATTTTATATATGGCAGTTTTTTCAAGAGACGACACTTTATTAAATTTTGAAAAATTATTTACATTTTTTAATAATTTTTTTATTTTTTTTGTTGAAAAAAAATTTATTTTTTTAGTTTTGATATTAATTACTATAATAGCTGCATTTTTATTTTATATAAAATCAGCAGTTTTTCTATTTTTAAAAAAAATTAAACTTCAAAATAGAGATTTTTATATTTTTATATTTGGTTTTTTGCTTTTTTTATCATTTAATTACACACTTTTAAATACCTCTGAAGAATATGAATTATTTAATAATGAACCTGGTGTTGGAGATCTTTTAAGAAATTGTTTCCATTATTCCTTATTTTTAATACCTTTTCTGTATTTTTATAAAAATAAAAAAAATTTTTTATTTTTTTTTAATATTTTAGTTACATTGGCTTTTTTAAATAACTTATATTTTTATGAGAAACATAGATTATTAGCTAAAAAAAACCTTGTAAAACACGAAAAAATTTTTTTTGAAAAAACTGATAAATATTTACTAAATAAAAGAATTGCTATTTTTAGCAATGGCTATCCTTATGGAAGCTTAATTTTACATCATATTGGAAACAATATATTTGCAGGTGAGAGATTTACGGATGAGCTAAATGACTCAAATCCAGATATTAGATTTTTAAGAGTGGCTGATATTTATGATAATATTAATAAGAGCAAAACTAAATCAGAAAATACGTCTAAGCTAAAATCAATGATAAATAATTTTGATGATTTTTTAAAAAGAAATATTCATAATAAACTATATTTATTCTTATCGCCTAACAGTTTTAGAGAAACATCAAATTTTATTGGTTTTGTGAATAGAAATAAAGATTTGTTTATTTCAAATGAAAAGGTTGACTATATTGTATTTAACTCTTCAATTTCTTTATTTAAACGCAAAGATATAAATATAAGTAATTTTATTAGTTATCTCAAAACAAAGAAAAATTTTTCAAATGATCAAATTAATAAGATAAAAGTTTTAAATGATGTCTGGTATTTGATAGAATTAGATAAATAAAGTTCCATATCTTAATAACGCAGTTTTTATTTTTTTTTGATGGGCAGATTTTCCTGTTATCTCATCGTTTCCGTTTAAAAAGAATTGATAAGATTCTTGTAAACTCTCAAAGTTATCTTTTTTTGGTTTCCAGTTCAATTTTGTTTTTGCTTTATTACAGTCAAAAAAGATATTTTCACCATATGCCATAAAGTGATAGTCATGAAGTGGTATTAAATTAATTTTTTGCAATAGATTTGCTAATTTTAATATTTTTGAACCACTTATGTCTTTAATTTTAGAGGAACTTTTATTTTTATTAATTAATTTTTGTAATAATTCTCTAATTGAAAAATAATCATCGGCTCCTATGTTAAAGTCTCCTGATTCAGTTACAAAAATACTTTTAAAAATTGCGTCTGTTAAATCCTCAATATCGATAAACTGATATAGATTTTCTCCATTTTTAAGTACTGGAACATTATAACCTCTAGAAATCCAATCAAACAGTACACTAAAAATCCCAAACCTGTTTTTTCCAATAATTGTTCTCGGCCTAATTATTGAGATACTCAAGTTTTCATAGTTTTTAAAGCATTCTTCTTCAGCAATTTTTTTTGATTCTCCATAAGGTTCTACAGGTATTTTTTGTGTCTCTTCTGTTATTGGTAATGTATTTGGAATTCCGTAAACAGCAGAGGAAGAAATATATACAAATTTTTTTACATTATATTTCTTTGAAACTTCAAGAATATTTTTTGTTCCAATAACATTGGTATCATAAAAATTTTTTTTGTTTTTAGTGATTGGTACCTTTGCAGTATTATGTATAACCACATCAATTTTGTTATTTACGAATACATCCTTTATTTTATCAATATCTAAGATATTTAATTTTAAAGTATTGAATTTGCTATTTGTGTTTGTATCAATATTGACTACGTTATAATTTTTATCTCTCAGGAAATTTAAAAGATGTGAGCCTAAATATCCAGATCCACCTGTTACTAAAAAATTCAACTTATACTCCAAAAATTAATAAACCCAATGATAAAATCGAAGATGTTATTAAAAATTTATCTTTAACAACATAAAAAAAAATATCTTCACTTATTTCATTTTTTTCAAATTTTATTTTAAGTCTATAAAAGTTAAAAAATACTATCACAAATTCCAATAAAAAAATTGTGATATTATTTGTCATTAAGTAATTATTTTCATTTATTTTTGTTTGATCAAAATAAAAATAGTTTTTTAATCCATATGTAATAAAAATAATAAGACTTAACCAAAATAATAAATTCATAATTCTTTTCAAATTATTGATATCTTTATAATTGTAAGCGATAATCGAATTATTAATTTTTAGATTATTTGTTTTGATTTGAATTATTCTTTTTCCAATTGCTAAAAAACTGAAAATAGAGACAAAAAATGCAAAAAATTCATAAGTTAAATTTATGTCAATAATTTCAGCTCCATAAGCGACACGAGTTATATAAAAACTAATAAGCAAAATAATATCTATATACTTTATTTTTTTTAAATAAAAATTGTATATGTAAAATAAGAAAATATATAAAATTAAAAAATTATAAGCGAAATCTTTTATATGGAGTAAAAATAATATCAAAAATATAATTAAATTTAAAATTAAAACTGTTTTTAAAGCAAAAACATATTGAAATTTTTTTAATTTGTTTTTCTTATCGATAGCTCTATCTGTATAATTATTTGTAATATAATTAATTTGGGAAATGATAGAAAAAGTTAAAAACCCTAACAAAAGTTCTAAAGCTATATTAAAACTTAAATTTTGATTTGAAAGAATAGCAGGTATGAATATTAATAAATTTTTAGCGCTACTTAATATATTTTTTTTGATTAATATCACTACGTTATTTTTTCTAAAAAATTATCAATATTTCTTTTGGCTAAACTCATAATAGTTCCTTGAGGGTTTTTTAATAATTTGTGATTAATAATACTAGAATCGTTTACGTATAAATTGTCATGATTATAAACTCTTCCAAAAGAGTCTAAATGACATTTTTTATTCGCTCCTGATTTAAGACCACCTAAGATATGTACAGAAGAAAATTTTAAATTCTTCATATTTATGCTTTTTATAATATTTTCATAATTATTTTTTAATAAATCAATAGGCTCATTATTTAAAACAGTAAGTTTCTTTGCTCCACCATCAAAAAGCACTTTGGAAGCGATTTGTAATGATTTTCTTATAATTTTAATGTTTTTCTCATCAATCCTATAGTCTACCAAAGGATTGTCAAAAATGCTAAATACATTACCTTCCCCAAAAGAATATGTAACATGATATATTAACTTATTTTCCCAATTACTTTTGTTAGGATTTAAATTTGTATTATAAAAATTTATATCCATAAATTCTTTTCCACTCGATGCATTACCGATAATAAAATCTGGATAAAATTCAGTTATTTGAAATGGGTGAACATTTTCATCGCCATTTTGAACTTTATTATCAAACTCTGCAACAATCTTAAGCATTGGATGAAATTTAAAGTTTGAAATTTTATTTTTTAATTTTATTTTGCTTTTATTAAGTAAATGAGCAGTGTAAATAGATCCCGCACATAAAAAAACTCTTTTTGCTTTTAATCTACTTTTTTTATTTTTATAATTACATACAATTTCCCAATATTGTTCTTTTTTTAAAATTTTTTTTGCTTTAACATAGCAACAATATTTTCCACCTTCCTCTATAAACTTCTTTATAAAGGTAGTCGACATACTATTTTTTTTAATTTCGTTTTTGGCTTTAAATGAATGGAACGATGAAAGTTCTTCAATTTTGAATTTATTAATTTCTGCACCCTTAATGAAATGTGAATAATTTGGGATATTTGTTTTGTTATAGTTTAACTCAACATTGCAAATTTTTTTTAATTCATTAAATTTGTTATTTAAATCTGTCTCATCAATTGCATCAACTTCACAATCAAATTTCCAACGTTCGATAAAATTTTTATCTGGTGAATGATAAAGGCCACTATTTATCTCACTTCCTCCTCCTAAGCACGAGCCAGTGGCATAGGAGATCATTTTACCAAACATAGTCATATTCACTCCTCCATTCTTCCACATTCTCAAAAATTCATTTGCTGGATGTTTTTTTTTAAAATTTTGATAATGACCTCCTTGTTCCAGTAATAAAACTTTTGATTTAAATTTTTTATTCAAATAATAACTAGAAATTGAGCCTCCAGGTCCACTTCCTATTACAATTACATCAAAAATATTTTTATTATTTAAAACATTTATATTTGAATTTTTTTTTTCTTTTACTTTTTCATCAGGGTATCGATTTTGGATCAATTGCAACGAATATAATAATTCAAAAACTTTATTTTTTAGTGGAAATAAAATAACACAAGAAATATTGATTATTTGAGACTGATTATTGTTCGGTATATTTTTAAAATTTTTAAAAAATATTAATCTCGATAATATCGATATAAAATTGAAAAAAATTATTGCAAAAAATAAAATTACAAAATTTATTTTACAAAAAAAAATGAAGCTCCTTCTTATATGGCTTTTCCTGGGTAAATCATTTTTAAATAATTTTTGGATTATTTTGTCAAATATATAATATTTATTTGATAACATTTTGTGTGAAAATAAAATTAATATTAATAAAAAAAGAACTAAAAATACTACTTATAAGAATCATAAATATTAAAAGTAAAATTAAAAGTATATAAAGTTTATAAAAATAATTTTTATACTATACTTAAATGTAATTATACAAAATTAAATGAAAATTATATTAATTATTCCCGCAAGACTTAATTCAAACAGATTAAAAAATAAAGTAACATTGCCGATTTTATCTTTACCTATGATTGAACATGTAAGAAGAAGAGCATTAATTACAAAGGCATTCAAAGAAATTTATATAGCAAGCCAAGATAAAAAAATTATTAATTTAATAAATTATTATGGGGGAAAAGTAATCAAAACAAATAAAAGACACCAAAATGGAACAAGTAGAGCCGGAGAAGCAGTAAAAAAAATAAATTGTTCTCACGTTGTAATATTATTTGCTGATGAACCACTAATCGAACCAGAGGTGTTAGAAAAATTTGTAAAAATAATTAGAAATACAAATGTAGATGTTTGGAATGCAACCTCTAAAATAAAAAATATTTCTGAACTTAAAAAAAAATCTATTGTTAAATGTGTGGTAGATAAAAATAATAAAATAATCGATTTAAAAAGATTTATTAATCATCAAATCTATAAAAAAAAAAATTTAAAAATACTAAAGTCTGTTGGAATTTTTTGTTTTAAAAAAAATATTCTTTTAAAAATTTTAAAGATGAAAAGTTCAATTAGAGAAAGGAAAGAAAAAATAGAACAATTAAAATTTTTACAAAATAACTTAAAGATACATTCTGCAGAAATACAAACAAAATATTTTTCAATAAATAATAAGAGAGAACTAAATAAATGTTTACATCTATTCAAAAGAAATTATTATCAGAAGAAAATTTATAATAAATACAGTTAATTTAAAATTTAAATGAAAACTATTACAGTTGGATATGGAAAAGTAAAAAAAATAAAAATTGGTGGAAATTTGCCTTTAGTTTTTATAGGTGGACCATGTGCGATAGAAAGCAAAGATCATGCTTTTTATATGGTGGAAAAAATTCAAAAAATTTGCTCAAAAGTTGGTATTAAATTTATTTATAAGTCGTGCTATGACAAAGATTGCAGATCATCTATTAAAAGTTTTCATGGAATAGGTATAGATAATGGTCTAAAGATTTTGTCTAATGTTAGAAAAGAATTTGGAGTACCAGTGGTTGCGGATTTTTCGGATGCAGAGTGGGCAAAAGCAACTGGAGAAGTCTGTGATTTGGTTCAAGTTCCAGCTTACCTTTGTCGGCAAACTTCTATTCTTAGAGCGGCCGCTAAAACAAGAAGACCAATACATTTAAAAAAAGGGCAATTCATGAGTCCCTGGAACATGAAAAACTCAGTCAGAAAGATTGAAGAGTCAGGGAATGATCAAATTCTCTTAACAGATAGAGGCACCTTTATGGGTTATAATATGCTCGTAAACGATATGAAATGTTTTCCAATCATGGCAGAAACAGGGTATCCAGTATGTTTTGACGCAACACACTCAATTCAATTACCAACATCGATGGGAAATATATCTGGTGGACAGCGTGAATTTATACCTCATCTAGTTAGGGCTGCTTCTGCATGTGGAATTAATGCGTTATTTATGGAAGTCCATAATGATCCAAAAAATGCGCTGTCAGATGCGAACACTCAGCTGAATATTATTTATTTAGAAAAAATACTATATCAAGCAAAAAAAATCCATCAAACAAGATTAGAAATATTTGCTAAGCATGGAGAAGATAATGTACATAAAGAAGACTAAAAAATTAAAAGTAAAAGATACTATGCTAGGATTAAAAAGTTTTCCTATCTTGAGTGAAAAAACAATTTTAAAAGAAGTCTTAGAAAAAATGTCTCAATATGGAATTGGAATAGCTTGTATAATTGATAAAAATTCAAAAATAGTTGGGATTATAACTGATGGTGATATAAGAAGAAAAATATTAAAAATTCAGAAACCTTTCTCAGCTTTGCTTAATGATGATGTAAGCAGACATATAACAAAAAATCCATCGACAATAGATTTAGAAAGTAGCTTAATTAATACTTTGAAGATAATGTTAAAAAAAAGAATTTGGGATCTGCCAGTTAAGAATAAAAAAGGAAGAATAGTTGGCCTTCTACATTTTCATTCAATTATAAACAATTTAATTAAAAACAAAATTATATCATAACAATTTTAAGAGTAGATAGTTTCTCAACCAAATACAAATAAAAGGAGTTGTTAAATCAAGTAAAAATTTTTTTCAGTGCATAAATTAAGCCAATTGAGCTATTAGTACTGGTCAGCTACATGCGTTACCGCACTTCCACACCCAGCCTATCAACGTGGT
>MDTE01058281.1_pt1 | contig 17073 bp, 12 predicted proteins | sample 811231 | NCBI WGS metagenome assembly MDTE01 (sample SAMN05326651, study PRJNA326480) | marine metagenome | isolation source: seawater | place: Indian Ocean: Red Sea | collected 2010
ATGTTAATATACTACCTTCGTACGTGATACTCCCTCTCTCCGCGTATTCCTTCACGCTGTGTCTTCAGGCATGCCCCCCGGTACTAACAGCGCGATGTTGTTCCCGTTGAGAAGAATCTGATCTAGCTTTGTCTCGCGCCTGCCCTCTGGGGTCATCTCACTGCAGTACGAGATCGGAATCAGGTCAGACAGGAATTACGCGGGACGGCGGTATGCCGGGCTACTGTCCCGGAAAAAGGAGGAGAAGAACGCGGGGGCCGGCAAAACACGAAATTGTTCTTGGGGGACTCACTACTCAATCACATCCTCCAGAACCATGTTCACATACACGTCAAAGCCCCTGAGAGTACCAACCATCTCCTTCTCGCCCTTCATGATCACCCAAATCCTCGATCCTACGCACTTGTCCACCAACTCCGACGGCAGGAGTTGGGATGGGTTGGTAGCCATGGCTTTGGTGGGCAACGCCATTTTACTGAACGCACGACGTCACTAGACTGCGCGGAAGTGAGCGGTCCCGAACCGCCAGCTGTGGGAGCGGAGGCCGAAATTTTAGGTCTAAATATTTTGGCCGGCGGGCGGGCGAGACACGCAAGTCACAGAGCAGGGCGATGTAAAAACTCAAGAAAATCTTCACACAACCGCCGCGAGACGCAGGGATTGTTCGACAATGTTAAATGAATCGTATTGAAAGTAAGTGTTACCGAACCACTCTTTGTACTGCGCGCTAGCTACCTAAGCTCACTGGGAGGCAGCCCCAACGCTCGCTTCAACAGCACAAGCTTTGAATCCCGCTTCCAGCTCATCGCGGTCCAGATCCTTCCCGATGAACACAAGCTTCGACGATCGAGCAACCCCATCCTCCCAGGGCTTGTCGGGCATTCCCTCAAACAGGGCATGCACGCCCTGGAACACGTAGCGATCATCGCATCCCTCGATGGCAAGCACGCCTTTCATACGGAAGAGATCCTGCCATCTGTCGTTCAGGAGCATGCCGAGCCAATCATTGACAAGGTCAAGGTCAACCTCGCCGTCCATGGTGAGGCTAACGCTCGTCACTGTGTCATCGTGCACGTGATGGCTATGACTGTGACCGTGTTCGCCGCAAACCTCGCACTCCGCCTCCGACTCAGCCGCTTCGCCGTGGGAGTGGGAATGGGAATGGGAATGAGAGTGGCTCGGGTCGTTACACTCCGGATCCACACACTCCGCTTCGCCGTGTGAGTGTGAGTGTGAGTGGCTATGCTCCTCCTCCTTCTTTTCGCCGATGATGACGTCTTCGACACGGTCGAGGTCGAAACCGCCGACCCCGAGCACAAAGTCGAGATCCACGTTGGCCTTCTCTGCACGCCGGATGCTGGCAAGGTTGTTGATGGTGTGCACACGGTTCTCAATGCTGAGGAGCTCCGACTGGTTCACCAGGTCGGTCTTGTTGAGGACGAGACGGTCGGCAAACGCAACCTGTTCGAGGGCCTCGTTCACTACGCCCTCGGCCTTCTCCTCGTCGAGGTGCATCATGGCATGCTTTGCGTCCACGAGGGTGACGACGCCGTCAAGGCGCAGTGTGTCCAGCAGGTCGGGCTCCAGATAAAAGGTCTGAATGATGGGAGCCGGATTCGCCAAACCCGTGGTCTCGATCAGAATGTGATCGAACTGGCCCTTCCTCTCAGTCACGAGTCGGCCGAGCATATCAACCAGGTCGCCGCGAACGGAGCAGCAGAGGCATCCGTTGTTGAGGAGCATGATGTCCTCCTCTCCATTCTCCTTGAACGCGACAAGTTCGCTGTCGATGTCAATCTCGCCAAACTCGTTTTCGATGACGACGATGCGCTTGCCATGATCACCCGCAAGAATACGGTTTAAAAGCGTCGTCTTGCCGGATCTGCGGACAGGGGCAAAGTGGATTTAGGTCAGTTGCCGCGGCGGGTCGTTGTTTTGGTGTTCCCTAGGGTTTTTTTTGGTTGGGGGCCTCGAGCATGCCGAGAAGATGACTCCATGAGTGCACCGCGTGCGCTTGTGGCACTCACCCCAAGAATCCCGTAAGAATGGTGACAGGGATCCGCTTGTCTTTAATCGCTTCTGCCGGCGACGCCGCGCAGGAAACCTGACGGCGAGCACCGTGACGATGTGCGCGAATTGCGCGAGAGTGAGTCTTCCCACGGAGGCGAAGTATCGCGACGGGTGTCGCCGCAGCCTGCTGCATGACAGTAGACATTGTGCTGTAGAGTGATCTCAAATACAACGACCAAGGAAGGGCCCGAGGCTGCGCGTGTCGACAGTGGATACGTCGCGACACGACACGAAAATATCCCGTGCAAAAAAAGCGTCGTCTGATGCAACCCTGACCCTCGCCTGAAAAAAGTGAGACACTCGGAGACGCAACTTCGCCAAGCATCACATGAGAGTCTTGAGTCCAGCCGACCGCAAGTGCTACGATGCAAGCAATGACTATTAAGAGGGATCAAAATCGTTCGCTACGGTACACTAATGGCGCGACAGCCACCCGGCACACACTCAGTCGTCAGTTTTGGCATTCTTTTGTAACTCATCCCAAACTGCCTCGATGTCAATATCCTCGTCATCCTCCTCCTCCTCCTCCTCCTCCCCGATGAGCTCATCGAGATCCTCAATCCAATTGCTATCCTCGACATCGCCGTAAGGGTTTGTGATGGTGTCCTCGACGGCGAGAAGCTCGGATTTGGTGTATCCACCGCCACGCGCTTCCCTCACCTCCCTCTCGACTCGAAGCTTGTCGAGGAGTGACGACACCCTCTGACCACGCTCGAACGAGTCATCGTACACGAACCTGATATCAGGGGTGAGCCGAAGCGACACCCTCTTCCCTATGTTTCGACGCACGTAACCCTCCATCTTCTTCAATCCGTTGATGGCGTTCTTCTTCCCGCGTTCGTCGCCGAGGATTGAAACAAACACCTTCACAACCTGGAGGTCGCCAGAAACCTCAACATCAGCCACGGTCACCATGCAAGACATCACGTTATCCACTCCCATCCGCTCCTCGGGATACACCATATCGCGTAATTTCTATAGATTGCAGAAACGGCTTGGTCAGGTTGGGGTTGACGCGAGCACGAGCGCATCGGTTTTAGGGTTTGAATGACGAAGCACGCCACCGTCTCAATAGACGCCCGGGCCAGCTTTTTCCTGGACTCACCTTGTCAGTCTGCATCATATTAGAAATCTCTCTGCGCATCTGCTGCTGTACCTTTGCCACACGCCTCTGGTTGGCCATGCAAGTCACGCGGAGAGGCGCCGCGGAGGTCGCACTGAACGCGTGCGTTTTTTTTGCAACCTGTGCGCGACCCATCGAGCGCCCCACAGCCCTGGAACCCATGCTATTGCATCTGAGCCCGGCACACATGCGGGTGGACTGCGCCATGTGGACGTGAAACAACCCCGACGACTGACGCGACGCTGGTGCGGAAAACACGCGCAGGGACAGCGCCCTCACGAAGTATGACGGCTGACGCGAGGAACCGCGCGGATGTTCCTCCCACGCGCGATCAGTCACGTTTTGGCATTTATTTTTTCCGCGTCTCATGGTTAGTAGTCATTTATGGAGTCGAAATAGTTAAATATACGAGATTTGTATGTGATTCAAGTGAGAAACTCCCACCTAAATGATTCAAGCTTGACTGAATCAGTGTGGGAAAATTCATGGCGCGGGAGGTCTGGTCAAGGCGGTCAACAAATCCACGCTTCCACATCTCAGAGTGTCACACACTCGCGGAAAGGCCAGGGCGGTGCACTTTCCACAAATTCATCAGAGGCAAGCGACGAGGGATACACTTCTCGCTCGGGCGACTGTACTTGAGCTGTTGAGAGACAGACTGAGGTATCGGCGCTACCTCTTCCCTGCGCTGGTAGCAGATCGAAAAACGGCCCAGGAGCGTCGACTTCTTCGTCGCGTGCTCTTCAGGTAGACGCGTCTCGGGTGCTCTCCTTCGGCTTCTTGACGGTGGAACTGAAAGTGATCTCAGCGATCTCGTCTACAGGGATGGAAAATCGAGACCTGTCCAAGCGTTTCGGAAGCGCGTGGAACGCTGGAGCACCCGTGGCGTGTCACGCCTCTTCGAACGTCAGCGTCGTCGAAGAAGGATTCTCATCGCGAGTTCGGGTTCGGGTACCAGCCGAGGTGAGCGGTCAAGGTACCGTCGCCGTTGGATCCCCTGCTTCCAGGAACACACTAGCGAGAAGCTCGCCGATGACGTTCAAGAAAAGGAAGCGTCCGCCGGCATTGAGCATCTCGAACGGTGAGTCAAACATCCAATGACTTGAACGCTTTTTCAACCGGTTGCTTCCTGATGGTCGCTCTTCTCTGAACTAACTAAAACCTCGCCATAATCATGTTCCGCATCACAAATCGACAGATATGCGCACGCATGTTAGTGGAATGCAGATGAAGCTCGCGACCGAACGCGAGCTGGAGGACGCAAGCTTGGCCGAGGAGGTCACAGTTGTCGAGGGCCGAACGTTTGCACTCAGCTCCAAGCGAGGAAATCGGCGCTTCTCTTGCGAGGATGCGTATCAAGCTGCACCAGGCCTCGACGGAGATCCGACACGGGGGATATTCTCTGTTTTCGATGGACACGGGGGGCGGGAGGCTGCGGACTATGCCGCAGATAATCTGCACAACAACATCCTCAGGGAGGTCAATGACGTCGGGTCACACTTGGACCATGACAAGTTTATGAAACAGGTCAAGGCGGCGATGATCAAGGGGTTCTTAGCTACCGATCAAGAGTTTTTATCATTTGGAGATTTACGAGGAGGGGCAACTGCCACGACAGCATACCTTTGCAAAGGCAGAATATGGGTAGCCAATGTTGGCGACTGCCGAGCGGTGATTTGCCAGGGTGGACAGGCTGTGGCGTTGACCCACGACCACAGGCCAGATTGCGCAGTAGAACGCGAAGCAGTCGAGCGTCGGGGTGGTGAAATTGTTCGTGAGCGCGTGCAAGGGATATTGGGAGTCAGTCGCGCTCTCGGTGATCGAGAACTGAAGAGTTACATCACCGCGGAGCCGAGCGTATTCTGTGGCACCATCTCCGAGAGCTCGGAGTTCCTCATTCTAGGCACTGATGGACTTTGGGATCATGTGAATAACCATGAGGCGGTCGGGTTCGTGCGTCTGACGTTAAGTCAAAAGAAAGGCATACATGCGGCCTGTCGTGGACTGGTTGAGCTTGCGCGTGCGAACAGAAGCCGGGATGACATCAGCGTCCTGGTCATCGAGCTTCGTTCGTACCAGGCATCTTCCAGATTGATTGAGTAGCTAACTTTTAGCAATTCAAAGTGCCTGTATTCCTTAATGTTCCGCGCGTTACAATACTTCCAGCTATGTGCTACACCATCATCACGAAACCGCGACATGGTTCCAAACTATCGTGTCATACAAATAATCGTGTCCAGGGATTGAACAAGTTTAGATCACGGTGCCGTTGGGGATGATGGCATCCTTGCAGATGACAACAATCCCATCCTTGATGATGTAACCCTTGTCCTCGTGGTTCGCCTCCTGCACGTTGTCCTTGTTGATGATCTTGCAGTCCATGCCGATGCGGGCGTTCTTGTCGATGATGGCCCTCTTGATGGTGGTGCCGGCGCCGATGCCAATGGGGGTGCAGCCGGGGAGGTCCTCACACTCGTGGGTCTCCTCGTAGTAGTCAGCGCCCATGATCATGACGTCCTCGATGACGCAGTCCTCCTGAATGTTGGTGCGGAGACCGATCATCGCGTTGGTGAGCTTGCTCTTCTTGATGAAGCAGCCGTCGCCGATGGTGCACTTGGAGACCTCGGCATCGAGAAGCTTGCTGGGGGGGAGGAAGCGAGACTGCGTGTAGATGGGGGCACCAGTCTGGTAGAAGCTGAACTTGGCCTTCTCGGGGTCGTTGCACGCGAGGTTAGCGTCGAAGAATGCCTTGATGGTACCGATATCCTCCCAGTAGCCATCGTAGAGGAATGCCTGAACGTGCATGCCGAGGTCCTTGGCGTTGGGGATGATCTCACCGCCGAAGTCGTGGCACGTGGGGAAGTCCTCCATAAGCAGCTTCTCCATGGCCCTGGCGTTGAAGACGTAGATACCCATGGACGCGATGTAAGGCATCTCCTTGGCGCGCTCGGCATCGAGTCCGAGGATGGTGGTGTCCACCATCATCGCCTTGAGGGCGTCGCCCGTGGGCTTCTCGGCGAAGTCAATGATCTTGCCGGTGTCATCAATCTTCATGAGGCCGAACGCCGCGGCGCGCTCCTCATCCATGGGCACAGCGGAGACGGTGATGTCAGCCTTGGTCTGTCGATGCTTGAAGATGAAGGGCTTGTAGTCCATGCGGTAGAGGTGATCACCGGAAAGGATGATGTACTCGTCGCACTTGGACTCGTTGAAGAGCCAGATGTACTGGCGCACAGCATCCGCGGTGCCCTGGAACCAGTCCTTGTTCTTGGGCGACTGCTGCGCGGCGAGCACCTCGACGAAACCCTGGCGGTTGTAGGAGCCGACGTTGTTGTTGTACGCCTGAGAGAGGTGTCGGTTGAGAGAGGCGGAGTTGAACTGCGTGAGGCAGTACATCTTGTTGATGTCGGAGTTGATGCAGTTGGACACGGGCAGGTCGATGAGCCTGTAGTTGGCGCCAAGGGGAACCGCGGGCTTGGCGCGGGTCTTGGTGAGAGGATACAGGCGGGTGCCCGCACCACCGCCGAGGATGATGCCGAGGACATTCTACGATGTGAAGAGGACGGATACTGGCGTCAGTCTCGCGGTCGTGTGCTTCAGTGGGGCAAGGGGGCGTTTCTACTGAGGGCAAGATCTGGAGAACAGAAGAGGGCAGAGCAAACTCGCGCACTCACGTCGGTGTTGTCGTTGACTTCGGTGGCGGTCTCAGTGGCGATCTCAGCCTTGGTGGCGACGGCACGGGTCACGCGCTTCACCTGCGTAGTGGGGGGTGGTATGGGAGAAGGTTTGAGTCAGAACGATGCTCGCGTTTTGGGATCGGCTGCCCACGCGGTTTGCGGGTGCCAGGGGAAGAAGAGGAGAGCCCACTCACCTCGGCCTTCGGCACGACACGGCGGGACGCGACGGCCTTACCGCGCACAGCCTGGCGGGAGCCTGTGGATGGGAGGATACCAACGTGGTTGCGTCAGCCAATTGGTCTATGAATCTGTCGAGAGCGCGGTCGCGTCGGGGCGCAACGACGTTACTCCGACGGTCCGAAGCGCCGGCGATTGGACGAGCGAGAGGAAAACCGGACAAAAAAATCGGAAACGCGCGACGGAGAACGCACCGAACTTGGCGGGGGCGACGCCGGACGCGAAAGTGGGCGCCTGGACGCGCATGGAGACAGCCTGCATTTTCCTTGGACAGGCGGGGAACGCGGTGTGTGCTTCGCGCGGATGGGATATGGTGTTTCGGGGCGGTGCCCCATCCCGTTTTTTTTGAAGGCGAAGGAAAAAAAACTGGATAATCCAGTCCAGCTGGCATGCTCAATCATATCCGAGCCTCTCGCGAGGTTTCCGCGGGGGCTCGCGGCCTCTAATCTGGAGAGCGGACAAAAAAAGGGTTCAGGAAACTCAGGAAACAGTGTGATCTTCTTGGCAATGGACAGACAGTTAAAACAAGCGCAAGATTTTTGGAATCGGGGCCTGCGGAAATATCTGAAATTGGCGGGCTTTTTTCCCCACGGTTCCGGAACGGTCGTGTCGGGTTTTGCCTTGATGAGTGGGAAAAATTGGACAGGCTGGACGAGAGCTCAAGAGAAGAAGAAGAGAGGTCAAACGTTTTCCTCCACATAACGCTTCACCCCGGTGGAAGCATGCCAGCCTCGGAGTCGAGCGGCATCGACAAACTCCCCGATCGAGTTCTTGTTTACGCGCGAGTGAAGCCGGCGAGTCCCTCGGGTTCTCGCGAGGTCGCCACACGCTGCGTCGATCACGATGCCGAGGACGCGTCCCCGCGAGACGGTAAATCGTTTCGGAGCATCCGCGTGGTGAATCCGAACGCGGCGGTCGTGCGGAAGACATTCGACATGGATCGATGCCTCGGGCCTCGATCCACGCAGCATGATGTTTACGAGGCCGTCGGCGCGCCCGTGCTGGACTCAGTCCTTCGCGGATGTCACGGCGCCATCCTCGGGTACGGCCAGACGGGGAGCGGCAAAACACACTCCCTCCTCAACCTCGGCGACGGAGGTGAGGCCGGTCTCGTGCCGAGGCTCGCGGTCGACTTGTTCACCCGCATCGCCGCGGATTGGACGCACATGTACGACGTGGAGATAGCGATGATGCAGATTTACAACGAGACGGTCATGGACCTGCTCAAACCGAACGACATGAAGCGCACTCCGGGAAACTCCGAGCGAGGTCTGAGGGCATGTCAGAGGAAGGCGTCAGCGGGTGGAGGCTGGGAACTTCTGGACTGCACGTGGTACAGGTGTAAATCGCCCGAGCATCTCTTGGACTGCTTTCGACAGGGAAGGAAGGGGCTGGTGTATGCCGAGACGATGATGAACAAGCACTCCTCTAGGTCACACTGTGTGCTCCAGCTCAAGGTCAACCGTGTTCCTCGACCAGACAACACTACTGTGATGCCTCAGTTCAACTCCAGTGGATACAGGCGAACTTTGGAGCTCTTACAACACCAGGGCTTACTCACGGTGGTAGATATGGCTGGCAGTGAACGGGTTAAGAAGACGCTATCCGAGGGAATACGTTTCTCGGAGGCAACAAACATAAATACGAGCCTGCTTGCCTTAGGCAACGTGATGCAAGCGCTCGCCGAGAAACGAAATCATGTTCCGTATCGAGACTCCATGCTCACGAAAATACTCGAGTCGTCCTTGTCAGGAAGAAGCAGGACTGCACTGCTCGTCTGCCTTGCGCCCGAGTTGGAACACTCCCATGAGACGACGACTTCCCTCGAGTTTGCTTCCCGAGCTATGCGAGTAACAACGGTTCCAGTGGTTCACTCTGCAAATGTTGAATTTGACCCGGCGGACCTCACTCGAGAGCTCGCCGAGGCTGCGTCTAATTCAGCGCTTCAGAAGATGGGCGAGGAGGTATTGAGCTCAAGACAAATGCTCGATCGAGAGAAGGCTGAGCGTGCGGAGAAAGAGGACCATTTGTGTGATCTAATCACCCGGGAACGAGCAGAACGTGCTGATGTTGAAGAAAAATTGCGAAGAAGGCTGGCCGAGGCTGAGGCTGAGATCGCATCGCTGAGCATCAAGCTTTCAGATGCCAAGACTGAGGCTTATAATCTGAGCGATGAACTTGCACACGCACGGATTGACATCACCGCTGCGGAAGAATGTCGCACGAAACAGAGAATTGCAGCAGAGGAGCTTGAGCGGGAGCTTGCGCTGGAGCGAGAAGCGTCGCGTGAAGCAGCCCAGAACTTAGCAGACTCAATGAGAGCACTCGAAAGAGATTTGGTCGCGCGCCAGGAGGCTGAAAAGTTATTGACTGAGCAAAGGCTACGCGATTCTTTTGAGTCAGAGAGAGCGCAACATGGGGCCAGCGAGGTTCAGCTTCGTCACGCACTTGAGCGAGAAAAAGCTGAACGAATGGAGATGGAAACAGAGCTTCGAGGGACAATCTTACGCGAGCAGAAACAGCGGATCGCCACGGAAAACGAAATGCACGAGTTACTGCGCCGTGAAACATCAATTTTTATGGCCACGCAAAGTGAATTACAAGAGGCTTTAGACCTCGAGAAATCAGATCGTGTCAAAGTTGAGAGCAATCTGCGCCAGAGGCTGTCAGAGCTTGAGGAGAACATTTTGACAGTCAAGCAACAACTTGCAGATGCGGCAGCCGACAATGCTAAATTGAAAGAAGATCTCACGAATGCTCAAAAGGATGCAGCTGCAGCTAGAGAGAGGTTTCATGAACAGAAAAAAGTCACTGATGCCCTTGATTGTGAGTTGAAACTTGAGCGTGAGGTTCTTCAGCAATCCGCAGCTCGATTGTCAGAATCTGCGGAGGAGAAGGAAATATTTGCTCAGCAGATCTGCACACTAGAAGAGAAACTGAAGGAAACGTCCCTGGCAAAGGATATTGCCGAGTCTACTATTGAGAATCTCGAAGCATCCCGGCAGTCTCTAATTGATGAAATGAAACTTCTTCGTGAGAATTGGCACAGTGGCTTGGCTGAGCTTCAAAAAGCGTCAACAGCGGCGGTGGGTCAAGTTGAGACAGCTGCACGACTGCAGCTAGCCGCAGGCGCCGCAATGTTTAAACGCGGGCGAAACGGAAAGATTTATAGGAGGATGGTGCGTTGTAGTGTCGACACAAATACGTTGGAATGGGCCCCACTCGGGGAATTTCGAAAGATGTCAGTAAGGGGGGCTCACATTGACTGGATGCCAGATGGATCTGGGTTTGTTATCCGGGGGCCTGAAAGAGACTTACGGTTGGAACTCACAGATACTGCGGTCGCTTCATGGGCACGTGCACTTGACCAACGCCTCCCAAGGAGTGAAAGCACCCGACGAATCTGCACTCCTTTGCGGTTTGGAAACCCCATGCAGAAAGCGTTTGGTAGCTTCATGACACCATCGCGTAAACTCACTCCAACGCCTGAATCACAGCCGATGAGTCCAGGGGGAGCTTGCCGAACCACTGCGGAGCTTGCCGCGCGACAGCTTGCTAACCTAGGAGCACCTAACAAGGTTCTATTCAAATGAACAGGCGTAGCATAATACGTGTTATTCAGAGCAAAATAAGTAGTCAATCTCATTTTCGATCCATAATTCCTCCTGACCAGATGTCAGGTCGCCAGTTCGCAAGACCTGTTCCTGGCCTTAGCAGAGTTCCTGCCCCCCCGCCTACTAGACACCTCACCGCCTCCGATGCGGTGAGCATATTATGAAATTTAGCCGAAACCCAGTCGCCCAAAAGCGACCTCACTTTGCGCACGATATTTTGTTCAGGTGGATCCGGCTCGGCAGCGTCAAGGAATCGCTCAGTGGCTGCTTGCCAAGTCAGACGGTGAAGGTCACCGGGCGATATAGGCTCTGGCTCACCGTGTAAAACCTCGCGCACGCACTCAGCAAATTCGTCCGGATTGGAATAGGTTCGGCAATTCTTGAAGGTCGAAAAGAACTCGTTGGAGGGGTGCCGAGCACAAACCACAAACTTTCCCATCGCCAACGCCTCTGCTGTGGTTGTGGCTACAACATCAGACAACGATGGATTGATGAAAAACTTGTAGCCTCGAATCACGTCGCCCGCGTGGTCCGCTCGCCCGTGGAATGTCAGCGCAAGTTGCTGGCGAGCTGCTGAGTCCTTCACCGCCTTAAAGTCATCGCCATCCCCAAATACATCCATGATGAGCTTGTCTTTTGAGGCAGCTGTTGCGTTGTACTCCTTGACACGCTCAAGGAGCTCAAGGTAGCCTTTCGCCCAGACGACCTTTCCAATGAAGTACCCGACTTTACCCTTGCCGAAAGTGCTGCCAACTTTCTCCTCGCTCTCAGTATTATCCTTCGCAGCAGCCGCAATTTTGCGGCCCACGTCGATGAAGTGCGGTGAAACGCCGTGGACATTGACAGTGACGGACCTCGCAAAATCCTGCACAGCATCCGAGAGTTTGATGATTTTGTGACAGTGCGCGCGAGCGACGAAGGCGTTGACCCCCCTGAGGAGGACCTCCTTCTTGTCGCCGTCTTTCTCTCTGCGCGCATACTCAAGGTAGTTGGTGTGGATGATTCCGACGACGTGTTGAAACTTGTGAGTCCATCGCTTGCCGTGGTGGAACCATGTCAAATGTTCTGGCTCCTCGAGCACCGCAACATCAGCTTCATTGTCGGGGACGTAATCCGTGATGTCTCCCACCGGGACAATGCTCCCTTTGTCGATGGCGTATCGTCCTGGATAAAAGTGAATCTCAAACTTTGGGTCAAAGTCGACCCGTCCAGCAAGCCAACTTCGGATATACTGCTGCTGCTCTTCAGGGGTTTGGAACATCGCGTTTGGGTGCACCAGCTTCTGATCACAAGGTGCCAACCACGGAACCAAGAGGGTCACTCCGCATTCGTCTCCTCGGTTCGCCATGTACGCCGCGCGGAGAAGGGGGTTGACGGAGGTTCCGGTCATCCAAGGAAGGCTCGCCGTCGTCACGATGGTGAAGTGCCTATCGGGGTCTCTGAGTGTTGCTGGCGTTGCACGAGACGCACCCGCGCCGCTTCGGGAACGACCACCTCGCCCCATTGGCCTGATGATATCATACGGATGTGAAAATGCTTTTCCTATTGCGACATCTACCGAGTGAATGTGATAGATAGAGACTCGCAGTACAACGCGGGAGCGATCGGGTTCAAAAAGCTGGTTTGGTTGGGTCCCGTGCGAATCACGAATCAAGCTTGGTCGTACCGTCGGTGAGTCGAGCGATACGATCGCTTCAGCGACAGATCAATCTCACGAGCTTAGCAGCACGCTTATTAGTCTCCCCTATCGTTAGGGAAGATGTCTGGCTGCCTCTCGTGCCTAACGAGCGGCCTCCAGTGTCCTCACCTATCGGCTGGAAGGCTCCTTTATCCCAAGGTAAAAGATCCACAACACTTACGCGTATCATAGGTCCAGTAATCAGAGTGTAAAATAAGGGTTTAACTTTTATCTGAGAGACTGCCGGTGCAGGGGCATCGAAACTTCTGTCATGTGTTGCACAGGCGCGAGAGAGCTGCTAAGCCCAGTGATAGAATCGCCCCGCAAACCTCGAAGCCCGAGCCGGCCGACGGGACGTCCGGAAAAGTCGACGCACCTTCTCGTGTTCGACTTTTACCCCTCTCAAACGATACAGAGCTGTAATCGAGAGCCGCCTTGACATTGTGAGTGGTACTCGCTGGCCTTTGGGCGAATCCTGTTCTGCGAGCGGAATCCATATCTGTCAGGATGCCACCCGCCACGCGCCCCAAGAAAGTGAGGGAGGAGAACGTGGTGAACGATGATAAAAACTGGAGGCTGAGAATCAAGGAAGAGACGGAATCGCAGAGGCACTTCGAGTCGGAGTGGGGATTCTTACTTCCAGACTACGATAGTAGATCGGAGGCGACAAGGGGACCGATCGAGATGAAGAAGAGTGCATATTACGACTACCAAACAAGGCAATGGACTGTGCTCGAAAAGCGTGTCACTGCACCCTCTGCGCAGCAGTCTTCGGAGTCCGACGAGGTGGTGGACTCGAAATCTGTCGCAGGTGTGACGGCTGCGACACACCAGACCCTCATGGATTCGATCCCGGCGAACACCGCTTTCCTGACAAGCAACCGGGCCTATGGCGCCCGTAAGACGCTCGAGTGCTTTGGGACGAGCGAGTACGGGGTTAGGGCGATACAGAAAAACATGGCGAAATCGTTGGAATTCAGATCGATGCATCCGTTCTGAGGGACGCCGGGGAAGAGGAACGACACTGTGCTATCCCTGAAGTTCTTTGTAAAGTTACGCTCAACTAAGATTCTGCCATGCGTGGGTGATCCACTTCGTGACCTCTGCTGCAAGGATCCGTTGTTCAGTGCTGTCCTTCTGTGTTCGATCAGGATGAAACTTCAGCATAGCGCGTTTATAAGCACCAGCCAATGCTTTTTTCGTCCTCCCTGTGCCCTCCACAGTGATACCGCACCGCTGCAAAAACAGTCGCAAATCTGCGTTTCGCGCCCAAGCAGCAACCTGGGAGGCAGCATATTGTTTTGCACTGGCTTGAGCACCCTCGTCAGCTTCCCGCTTTGCCTCCTCGTTGCGAAGCTCAGCCAACTTTTTCCGCTGTCTCGCTGCGATCTCTTCCTCTGCACCCCGCTTTCGCTTTCTTACCAGCCACGCTTCCTTGCCGTTATCCCTCTTCGCTGCAATGGACTTGACAAACTCAGACTTCTCTAAACATCCAGTAACATCAACACCCATAGCTATGGCGATCCTCTTCAGCTCGCCAGCAGGAAAGACATTCAAGTCAGCGGTTTGTTCAACAAGTTCCCAAGCTTTCACTTCTGCTTGAAAGTCCGTGGCTTTGGCTTCTCCATGACGCTGATGCGTTGAGGCATGACGCTGCCTTTTCATGGTCAGGATAGCGTTGTCCAACTCTTCCACAGCACGTTTGTATTGAGCAGCAATAACTGTAACTTCTGTGATCGCTACATGATGGAGCCTCATGAGTTCTTCAACAGCGGCACCGACACGAGTCACATTGATGAGTTGCGCTTGGTATGACGAAGACCCATGGCTGAACATGCGCCCTTGCGCAACAGCAACCCGGTACTCCTCCTGCTTGGCGCGCAGCATTATCAAGAGCTCGTTGCTACGCGTGTGCGCTGCTTTGAATCTTCTCCACGTCGTCAGAAGATTCGCTCTGCGTGTCGTGACCAAAGGAGTGTCATCATGATGATTGGGTGCAGGCTCAGGGGGCACGTGTGGAACACCATACGGCGCGTGTGTATGGTTTGTGAATCCAGTGCTTGACGGACCAGCCCCTGCAGCTTGGCTTGTGTTATCTTGAAAGCCACGCCGTTGCCCAGATTCCTCACGCTGAGATTTGGGAGGGTCACGCTCAGGTTCCTTCGATTTGCTCTTTGCCTTCTCTTTACCACGTCCGCCCTGACCTCTCCCTGCTGTCGTTTTATCAGCGCTTCTGCCACCCTTTTTGGTTGTTGTGCCGTTGTTTCTCGCCTTGCTTTTCTGATCTGGTTCCGAGATGACGACCTCATCATCGGAGGACAGCAGCTCACATGGATCATCTGCGGTCCCCTTTCCCTCATTTTCTGCTTTGGGCTGAGACGGTTGGCGTTTCTTCTTTCCTTTCTCGCTGGTATTGCGCTTTGCTGATTGCTCGCGTGCTGCTGTATCAGTCGCCCCACCTTCGCCGTCACTGTGATCATCGAGGAGATCAATGCAGTCTTTACCCTCCCCCGTGGGAGCATCAGCGGAGGCTGGCTCCTCATTTCCACGTGCGTCTGAAGCCTTTCTCGTCTTAGGCATGCCTTCAGTGAGGATATACCCATACTGTGGTAATTTGTTACCCTTAGTCGCACACAAGTACAGAACCTCTCCCATCTTCAGATAACCTATGAAGTTTGCCTTGAGCATCTTCAGCACCCCGAAGCGATCCTTAACGTAGACAACTTCACTCGCTCTCAGTTCGACTGCGACCACGGGGCTCAGGGTGAGCCTACATTCCAAGTGCTTCGCGCCAATCTTCGCATTCGATATCCCCAGCCGCTCGCTTCTGCCGACGACGACAGTTTCGGACTCCCGCAGCACGATTGGCTTCAGGCCTTTGCCCTCGACCGGTCGAAGGTGGTAAAAACGCGGCGGGGGTCGATCCTCCTCCCCCTCCTCCTCCCCCCCATGACGCCCAGCCCTAGCCCGACCTGCGCTCGACATACGACACGACGATTCTGGCTTGGCTCACTTCATCGAGAACCCGGTTGTTCCTGCTGATGACTTCCTCGCGGCGCCTCTCCTTGAGACGGGAGCGGCCAAACTTCGAATAAACTTGAGTGCCGAACGAACCGCCCATCTGCCTGTTGCGCAGTGCATAGAGTAAAAGTTATGGTTTGGGGACTTTTGGCCGTGGAGGTCTTCGACGGCAGACACTGAAAGTCTCTTGGCCGTGAGAGATACCTCACCTGTTCGCTGAGGATGGGACGCGACTATCGGCGCGAAGACGATATCCACGATAGGCGCCATACCGACAGGGGCGAGGAGCGAGGACGCGAGAGGATGCCGAGTCGGGACAGGCGTCACGGGGGTTCTCCGCGTCGGCACCGATCGAGGGATGTTGACGCTAGGCACCGGCGTGGAAATAGGAGGTCCTCGACTCCACCACGACATCGCTGGAGGCGTCGATCGAGGTCAAGGTCGCGCTCGAGGGACGGTAACAGGTAGGCAGCATTGCGAGAGTCGCTAATGAGCTCTCCTGCTAGCTCGGTTTGAGTGGAACACCCACCAAAATCAACTGTGCCATAACTGCTGAGAAAGCGCTGATCGTTTCCCGTCCTATCATGACCAGGCGCCGACGCCGTCGCAGTGCGAGTTCCAGTTCTGACTACGGTGGGTATGTTCCGAGACAAAGACACAGAGGTAAAGGTAACCGAGCGAGTGGTGCGGCAAACGGCGGTGCTGCCTCTCAGTCTTTAGGGTTGGACAATCCGGCTGCCCAAGCAGATCCCGCTATCACTCAAGCTGAGCGCCAGCGGCGAGCGCAACAATGGATACTGGAGCAGCAAGCTGCGAGCTTGAACGTGGTCCGTGCAGATGGATCGAATGAACAAGGGGGGAACAGACTCGCCCGAGAGGTATACGTCGGCAACTTGCTCGTGGGTGTTGTCAACGCTGAATCACTCAGACAGTTCTTTGATAGTTCGATGGCGGTGGCCTTTCCAAGTGACAATCCATTTATGAAGCCCGTCATTGATGTGAGGATGTCGCATGACCTGAAGTTTGCATTCGTTGAACTGCGCACTGAGGAGATGGCGACGGCTGCACTTCAACTAAATGGGACAAACCTTTGCGGACGAGCGATGGTCATAGCCCGCCCATCAGGGTACGTTGACTCAATCGCAGTAGCCCAGTTAGCTGCCAGCAAGCTGGCAGAGAGCGAGAGGCAACAACATCAGCAGCCGACCACCGCTACAGATGTTGTCGATCGTCAACCGACGGAGAAAGCAAAATCCGAGCAAAGCCCAGTAGAAAGTTGTGTGGTCTGCCTGGGAAATCTCGTCACGGAATCTGACCTTGTCGCAGAGGAAGAGTACAAAGACGTCTGTGAGGATGTGCTGCAGGAGTGCTCGAAGAGTGGACAGGTGATCGAATTGCGTATCCCTCGAAATTCCATCGACGCAAACATAAAATGCAACGCCTACGTTAGGTTTGCAACAGCCGCTGAAGCAAAAGCCGCTGTTAACTTGTTTAACGGGAGGAAGTTTGATGGACGATCAGTCACTGCTGTGCTGTGGCCAGAAGAAAATTTCGACGAGTTGCCCCCCGCTAGCCTTAGCTAGCTAGCTAGTAGCTAGTACCTTCGTAGCTAGCTACTCTAGTACCTTCGAATCTATAGCAATACTCTTAGTA
>MDTE01183872.1_pt1 | contig 17072 bp, 11 predicted proteins | sample 811231 | NCBI WGS metagenome assembly MDTE01 (sample SAMN05326651, study PRJNA326480) | marine metagenome | isolation source: seawater | place: Indian Ocean: Red Sea | collected 2010
CGCGCCGCTTACCTTTGACGCGGGCGATCCTCATGTTGTCGTAAGCAGTCGTTTGATGGCGTAGCCAGGCGACAACCGCAGACTCGGCCCGTTTCTCGATCGGTATCCGCTGCGTCCTGGCCACGGTGCCACTGCCTACGGGCGTGGCTTGCTCCGTCACTGCCGCGGCAAGCTGACAGGCCAGGCCCATGTAACAGGGAGCGAAGTCCAGAAACGCCAGAACCGCTGCGCGGAAGTCTTCCACGTACTGCACGTGTTTCCGATCACGTCGAACCCTGTCTGCCCCTCTCCGTTTCGCATAGGCGTCGGTTGAGCGTTCTGTTTCCAATTCGGCGCGAATCGAGGCGATGCGCTCTGCTGGAGCCCAAACGCCCCGTGAGAAAGTCTTGCGGCCCTTCTTCTCCTGGACGGTCCAGGCAGGACCGGCTTTCTTCAAACGCCTTGTCAGAGCAGCGTCACCCGGCGGCAGTAGCTCCCAGCCAGTGGGAACCTGAAGTACGAGTCCATCCGCAGTTCGGACGAGATGGTCGGTGGGGCCAGGGGTGACAATCCTTGTCTCGTTTGGCATGTTGCGTGCCGATCTTCCGTATCCGAGCAGCCAACAGCAGTCGTACTGCCGATGTATTGGAGCCGATCTGTGTGGGCCGTGGCAGGTAAATGAAACCACACGCCCCCGTGGAGCAGACGGTTGTCCGATGTTCTGGGTGCTTCCTGTCCCAGATTATAGAGTGGCTGGGATCCGGAGTGTGCTGCGTTCCCGTTCGCTTGTTGGTTGGGTTACTCCACAAGCTCAGAGGACGCGCGGATTTTCGGATCCGCGCGAGGCGGCAGGAGCGACGGCGGCGTAAGAAAAGAAACTACTACTGTTGATGAACTCAAAGAACACTGCAATCACGAATGGCAACGCAACAGTCAGCATTAGAGCACTTGCTCGAAACGGTCCTTTGCCATTTCTGAGAGTCAACAAAGCTGAAAATAGCTGCAGAAACAATGAACAAAACAGCGGAAAAGCCAAAACTAGAAAAAATCATCCTCATGTTTAGCTCCTTCGGTTGGCGTATCCAGACGCCAATAACATAGAGGCGGTCGACCCATTGCATAAGCAAAGGCTTGTGATAAAAACTCGCTGATGTGTTTGCTGATTTGAACGCGATTTCCTGAGGAAGAATCATGACTCGATCCGTTTTCTGGTGTTTCGTTGTCTGTCTACTAATCACACCATTTGCCACGGCCCAAGATGAAAATGCTGAACGGAGAAAGCGGCTGGAAGCGTCACGGGAGGCGCTCGCCTCCTTGAAGCCATTTCTGGGCCAGTTCGCATCCGAGGTCTGGACCAATCAGGAGAACAAGCACCACGGCCAGGGGGTGACAGACGGCTATGGCTTCATGGGTGGAGCCCTCTTGGTTTTTGACACTCGAATTCGGACAACATCCAACGACAATCAGCTCCAACAAATTAGCGAAGTGCCGTTCAGCCGCGCCTTGATGCAACGGACTATTGTGTTCCATGACGCCAAGCGAGGCCTGGTCTACCACCGACTCCATGCTGGGTGGGGCATGTATGACCACGGAACCGTCAAACATGAACCCAACGGTACGCTCACCTTTCTCTCCTCGGAACCGCCGACGGGCTACTTTGGAGACCTCAGACGCGTTCAATGGAATCTGGCCGGGGACACCCTGGAAGTACGCGGTGCGCCCGCTTCCGAAAAGTTGCCGGAGAAGCCGAACTGGAGGGTGCACCGTGTGGCGGACGAGAGTTCCGTCCAGGCAATCCCCTTGGACCGCAGTCGCCTGAGACCACCAACAACGGTATCCCCGGAAGAACAGCAGAAACGAGCGGAGGCTCGCCAGCGCGTGGCCAGGATGTTTGAGCCTTTCGGCCACTTGTCGACCGATTACTACGAGACGTCCGTTCAGGAACATTTGAATGCCCGAGGAGAGAACCGCTTTTTCGGGCAGTTCCTCAGGTTGGTACGACTGTCTCCCTCCAGGACCAGCCTCACGTTCAGTTTCAATGTGCGCAGACAATCCGCGGAGCTGCCGAAAGAAGACCTTCTGAAGAAAAACTACACCAACACGGGACGGGTGTTCGTTATGGAAATGATTCATTGGAACCATCGCAAACAGCGAATGCAGGAGACTATTCTGAACCCGTTTGACCCGTTTTTGCACGGCGCATGGGTGCGTGATGTACAACTCACACCGGAACACAAGATCGTTGTGTTACCCGGCCAGGCACCCTACAACACCATCGCAACTTTCACGTTCCATCAAGACGGTTTTCGGATTGAGCGAACCGATAAGGACGGCAAACCAGAACCCATTGCCAGGTCCTGGAGGGCCAAGGAGACCTACAAAGTTGTCCCGGCGGAAAAAGTGACCGGCTTGACGCCAAAACCCTAGGCTTTGCTATTTCTCGGCCCTACCGTGAAGTCGGACGGTCAGCGGTGCTCTGCTGCCGAGAGTCACCGCCGCCTCCTCTCCCAATTCCGTTGGCGGCGGCACTCTGGCAGCATATGGCGCGTACAGCGTGTGGCCAGTAACCGAACCCGCGCCGGCGGCAGCAGGCGTCGGGGCGTTGGCTACATACTGGACGCCCAAAAGCTTTCAGCCGTACTTCCCCGACGATACGCTCTTCAAGTAGCCCCACCCTCAACTCCGCAGCCCGGTTCAACTCGTTGTATCGCCCCATAGCTACGCCACGAGACGATGAAGGGTTTTACGTTAGAATGACACATTCCCCCGTCGACAATCCGCCGATCGGTGACAAGTCCTCTTGCCCTCTTGAATTCAGCCGCAGACAAAAAAGTCCAGATAGCAGATCCATCACGATGCGCACATCCATGCTGGTCTTCATGCTGACGCTCTCTCCGACTCTGACCTTGCCTATCGGCGCTGGCGATGAGGCTCCGCCACCAGTCGTCGCTGGCCGGAAACTGGTCTTGAAAAAAACAACGGACCTTCCCATCGAAGGACAATTCCGCATCGACACGAAGGCGGAAATCGCTGTCAGCGACGACCAGACCGCCGTCCTGGTGGATCAGTGGAATGCCGGAAACATCTTCATCTCATTGCCGCCTGGCGTGGCACGGGTTCATCCCATTCCGGTCCGCGGCTGGAACCGCCCGATATTGATTCCGCACAGCACGAAAGTCGTCACCAAGACGTGGGACTACGTGATGGTAAATGCGCCTCGCCAGGCCGCCATCCACCAATTGGCGGCGCTGCCGCACGAAATGGAAGAGGGAGACTGGATCGATCCGGTTGTCAGTCCTCGTGGCGACATTCTCGCAACGAGGCCAACTATCAACGAGTTGCAGTTCTGGGACCTCAAGACTCTAAAGCCATTGAGCCCCCCCATCCAACAGCCCGGTCGAGTCTCTCGAATCAGCTTTTCGTCGGACGGCAAGTACTTTCGAGTCTATGCGGGGGACCGTCTCAGCATCCTGCATCCGAGAACTGGCGAGATGGTCGCGGGCCCGTTCCAAACGGGTCCGTTCCGATACTACCCTTATTCCCCCGGGATCGGCTATGAACGCCCGCGTCCTCGCGCTGCGTACGAGCCAGCCACGGAACGCATCGTCTGTTTTCATAACGCGGGAAGGGATGCCAGCCTGAGTTGCAAGGCAGTCGTTCGCTCGTTGAAAGGCAAATCAGAACCGGTCTCGTTTGAGCTTCCAGTGCATGCCTATCAGGCCAGTTGGATCAATGCAAACTACCTGTTGGTCCAGGCAGGTCGCCAACTCGAAACAAACTGGTACAACACCTACCCGCTGTTCTTCGTTTCGCTGAAGAACGAGGCGCCCACGGTCACGGAGTGGCACCGCGACATAGACCACTATGGAATCGCTCCCGACGGCCAGCACCTCGTCGCCACCATTCGACGTGGTCCGGTTGGGCGAAGTGTGTGCTGGAAAGTCGGACAGCCGAAACCGCTTTGGACTGCCGCTGGATGCTTCGCAGGTTTCGGAAAGGACGGCTGGGTGCTTACGCACGACCGCGGTCAGACGGCGACCATTCGTTCTGTTGATACGGGGGCCGCGCTGTGGGAACAGCCAAAAGTCATGATAGCTCAGCCTAAGGGCCAGCACGTCTGGCTGTTCTTCGAGCACCGTTTACAGTCATGGAAGGCCGAATGGCGTATTGCTGGACGGCCGGCTAACGAGCCCTCAGGGAATCGGTAATCACTCGTCAGCCGTGACCGATGGTCTCCTGCATGCCAGTCTTCAAATGACGATGACCTGGCACGACAGCTTGCCCATACCGCACACATCCGGCGCATCTTCGCCCCGCAGCGCCTCTCCCTGCACACCCATGTGTTCTATGACATCGCGTTGTAGCATGTGAACACAGCACTTGATTCAATCAGCCATAGTCCCTCATCGCCCACTTTAAGGACGTGCTCATTTCCTCTGTTTTCTGTTTCCTTCCCTGGCCTTCCACCGCAAAGGACTTTGGGCGTTTGGTTCAGGCCCCTTCTTCTTTTTTATGTCGACCTTCTCGTCTGTTTCCGGCGGCTGCTGACGTGTGCGTTGCTGGCGTGGCAGCGTGTGGCCAGCAACCGGACCCGTACCGGCGGTGCGCCCCGTAATCGCACAAGCAGGGCATCGCGGCACGACACGGACCTTCGCGGAAAACGGTATTGCGCGTTTCACAGGCTATTTGCACCCTACCTGTGAATGGCATGGGCACTCCCATGCGTGTGAACACCGCTAATTCGATGTCTCCACAGGCAGGCGTGTCACCCCAATGTCTTCCTTGTTGATCGAATAGATGACGCAGAGCTGGTTTTTGAAGACGACCGCGTGGGGATACTGCCAACCGTTGGACTTTCCCCTGCCACTAAATCGGTGCGTCGCTGGCTCGCCTCGCAGAACAAACGCTCGGTCGAACACTCTGCCATCCTTACTGAACGCGATCGTTAGCAGGGTCCGATTGCCCGTACCAAAGCGACGACTTCGACCGGCGCCTGGATTGCTGATGATGTAGAACTGACCGTCTGGCAAGCGTCCAGTGCAAAATCGCGCTCTGCTGTCAGCAAAGTTGGTCCTTTGCGGTACGCTCCACGAAACCCCGTTGTCCTTGCTGACGCTGGCATAAAGGTAGCCGCTTGTATTGCGAAACGGAGCTACGATCGTCCCGTCGTGACGGACGAAAGGGCATGGCTCACTCCAACGGAAGATTTCCTCTCCGATTGGCTTCGCCTTAGCTGGTTCGATTCGGCCTTCTTTCCAAGGACCCAGGCCATTGGGGTTATCGGAATAGAGCATCAGCATTCTTGATTTGTCAGTACGTCTACGAGGTCCTGTGGCTTCACCGGTGAGCAGTAATCTGCCATTGGTTAAACGTATGGGCGACTCCATAAATGAGCCGCTGGCAATACGAATCGGCTTGCTCCAGTGCGTTCCATCGCGAGTTGTGCGGGCGAACAGCGTGCTTTCGGACTCTAACAGACTAAGGATCGGCGTACCTTTTCTATGTGTGTAGTACGCCACCAGCGTCTGTCCGTGAACATGAAATCCGCCAGCACCGGAGGATTCCATTTTCTTGTCCTTTGGTTCGAACAGCACGCGAGGTTTTGACCAGTTGGATCCATCCGAGCTCGTGGCAAACATGACTCGCTGACCGGGATCGTCTTCATGTCCTTCCTTGCCGTTGGACCAACTGCAAAACAGCTGCCCTCGGAAGACGACGAGGCTGGGATGGTGCGAGTAGATTCCAGTCTTACTATTGGCTCGATAAACGATCACCCGTTTACTCGGCAGCGACTCCAGTCCCAACGTCTTCTTGTTCTGCAAGTCAAACAGCCCATCCGCGGCACGCAATGATGGTGTGACATCATCGCAGTACGCGAGACGGGTCAAACTAGCCAAGGCAGTTAAGGCCACACAGATCGTTCTTATATTCATATTTACACCATACCCGAATCAACGTCGCTCCGCACAAATCGGGGCCACTCCGCGCCTGACCGATTTCCGGCCCAGGCCTTTACTGAAAGTGTTTGTTCACCGAATGTCCTGTTTGCATTTCCAGCGCACCCCCGACCTGGAAGGCATCGCCACGGCAAGAGCGTTCTCCCAATTCGCAGACAGCGTTCAGCCTGGCAATCTTGTCGCCTTCCTGCGCACCGGACACGCGAAAAACCGAAGAACACGGCCACGCGGCGCAGGGCCACGCCTAAGGACCCGCACCGACGGCAGGAGGGGCGGCAGGGCTTGTTGTGTGCATCCACAAACCCGGAGTTCCCACGGGTTATTTAGAGGCACAATCGCGGAAAAGGACCCGCGGTTTTTCGGACCGGCACCAGCTGCTATTTCCTGAGTTCCGCCGTCAGCCGCTGGGCCAGGTGCCGGCAAGTTGCCGACACGTGACGACTCACCGCCATTGGTGTTCGCCCGATGGAAGGGATGCGGTACGCTTTATCCTCACGCTGGCCACCGTCCCAACTGCCCCTACCAGCAGGTTCTACACCAATGCCACGGCTCAGACGAAGCATAATTAGTAAAGGCACTCACGTTGAGATCTCTGCTGGCACCAGGATGTGCAACTGCTGCCGCAGGCAAGCCAAGATCCAACCCGACGACCGCTTTTTGCTCATTAAGAAAAAATCGGGCTATTCGAACTACTGCTCCGACTGTGCGTGGCAGGTTTTGGATGATGCATCACATGAGATTTCCAAGCTGACCATCGACCTTCACGAAATGTGCGACACCGCCACCGGCACGCCACGGCTCGGACGAAGCATCATTAGCAAAGGTACTCGCGTTGAGACGTCTGTTGGCGCCCGGATGTGCTACTCCTGCCGTAAGCGGGCTAAGATCCAACCCGACGACCGCTTTTTGCTCGTCAAGGGAAAGTCGGGCTATTCGAACTATTGCGTCGACTGTTCCCCGCAGGTTTTGGATGATGCATCACATGAGATTTCCAAGCTGACTATCGACCTTCACGGGATGTGCCGTACCACGACCAATACGTCATCTGTGGAGCATGCCGAAAACGGCCAGAAGGTGGAAAACACCAGGAGCGCGGGACTGCTCAAAGCAGCGATCGACTACCTGGCTTCGCGCACCGACAGTGCGCACTGCAAGGACGGCCAGGGTTTTAATGCCGCAGACTCTGCCCTCGGGCGCAACCTCGCTGGTCTCAGTGAAGATCACTGGACACCCCGCGATACACGCAAGGCTTGGCAAATCCTGCACACATACACCGGGCAGTTGGCCGACGCTGGAATAGCCTACGCAGAGATCCCCAAGCCGCCAGTTGTAGCGCCACGGCTCATCGACATCCGCGACAGCAAGTTCGTTTTCGTGTTCGAGTATGACGCTATTATCGTTAACGCCATACGAGAACTTCCCCGGCGTTCTTTTGACGGCGACCGTAAAGAATGGTCCGTTCCCGTGTCGCCGCGAACAATTATCCCGGTAGCCGCTTTTGCCGACAAGTACAGCTTTGAAACAAGCGATGACGCAAAGCGTGTGCTCGCAGAGGCCGCAGACAAGACGCCACTCGCCGACAAGACCATCCGCCTCGCAGATGGCACGTTTGTCTTCGACTTCGATTACGATGCGAAGATCGTGAGCTCTCTGAGAGCACTCCCCAACATAAGCTTCGAGCGAGATCCAGAGCCCCTGTGGCGCGTGCCAGTTACCGCCACCGCCGCGACCACAGTGCTCCACTTGGCAGAGGAGTTTCACTTCACCTTACAGGATGGCGTCAAAGAGGCCGCCGAGCTTGCCTCCGCTGAAGTCCGAAAGAACATCGCAGCAAGCCGGGCTCACACTTCGGATTTCGATGTTGCGGGCCTGGGTGGCACCCTGCGGCCGTTCCAACGCGCGGGTGTTGCTTACGCTGCTGAAATGAAGCACACCTTCCTTGCTGACGAGATGGGACTGGGGAAAACCATCCAGGCTCTGGCAACGCTAGAAGCGACCAGTTCGTACCCCGCCTTAATTATTTGTCCCGCGTCAGTGAAGTTAAATTGGCTCCGGGAAACACAGTTCTGGCTCCCCCACCGAACCGCAACTATCTTCAGGTCATTCCCTCTCACGCACCAAGTTACGATCATCAATTATGACCAACTATCCAAGCTCGTAAACAAGTCCGATCGCCCGCGAAAGGAAGTCGCAGGTAAGCTCAAGGCGTGCGTTCTGGATGAAAGTCAGTACATCAAAAACCAGAAGGCGAAACGATCCGCGCGCGCAAAGGCCCTGGGAAGAGGCGTGCCGATGCGATTGTGTCTCACCGGGACACCTGTCCTCAACCGCCCGCAAGAGTTGATTAGCCAACTTGAGTTCCTTGACCGCCTCAACCATTTTGGTGGTTTTTGGGGATTTACAAAACGTTTTTGCAATCCCAAACAAAACACTTACGGTTACGACTTTTCCGGCAGCGACAACCTTGAAGAACTAAACACACGGTTGCGTGCGACTTGCTACATCCGCCGCCGCAAAGCTGAGGTGCTCACAGAACTTCCGCCGAAACAGCGAACGATCGTTCCGGTCGACATCACAAACCGTTCCGAATATGGCCGCGCACGAACTAAACTGATTGCGTGGATTCGCGAGAACGCTGCGAAAGATGAAGTGTTCTTGGCCAGCATCGCACATCTCCCAGTGGATGAGATGCAAGCACGGGTTCGTGAACGGGCAAACAGCGCAGCTGAACGGGCGCGGCGCGCGGAACAATTGGTGCGCATCGGAAAGCTCAAACAACTTGCTGCCGCCGGCAAAATGAATGCCGTACAGCAGTGGGTGGAGACTTTCCTAGAGAGCGGCGAGAAGTTGGTTATTTTTGCACACCACCAGACAATCCTGGGTGAGCTGGCCGCGCGGTTTTCAGCGGACTCAATCAGTGGCAGCACTTCTCCCGTCGAACGACAGCAAGCGGTCGATAGGTTCCAAGAAGACCCCACTAGAAAGCTCATCGTCTGCAACATCAGGTCGGCCGGCGTTGGCATCACGCTCACCGCCGCGAGCAACGTCTGTTTCGTTGAGCTCGATTGGACACCCGCTGCCCATGACCAGGCAGAAGACCGCTGCCATCGTATTACCCAGGAATGCAGCGTGAACGCCTGGTATCTGCTCGCAGAAAACACGATCGACACAGACATTTATGAACTCATCGAAGCCAAGCGAACTATTGTCGATGCTGCTACCGAGGGTGACGGAGACGCTTCTGATTTTTCTATCCTCCGTGAGCTCAGGGAGCGGCTCACACGCACCGACCGCACTGGATCTGCCCGCGCCGTGAAGTAGACTGAAACTCATGGACGTGTATTGCTCCGCAGCGGGCTTTCTAATCGGCTTCACCGCAGCGGCTGATGACCTATCCGCCGTTGCTTAGTGCCGATGATTAGCCGCCGTCGTCGTCCCGCAGAACCTTCGTTTCTAACACTCCGGGTCGCGGCCACGACGAGCTCCCGTTTCCGCGGGCAGGAACGTGCATTTTGCCATCTGCGAATTCACCTTGTCCGTATCTCCTCATCTTAGCGATCGGTGCGAGTGCTATTTTTCCCGAAGTATGCGCACTCGATCCGAATCCTGCCTCGGCTATTTCCCCGGTCCTCGAATCTTCACGTCAAGTATCTTTTCGCGGTTGTCAGTCCATTGTTTTCTGGCGTGATCGTACGGGATTGCTACGAGCCGGTCTGGCGCAATGCGGACCACGGTTACTTCGGTTTGATCCCGTGGTGAGGGGAACTGCACAAATTGAAACCCGCGATAGCGATGAACGGTTGCCTTGTGATAGTGACCGCCGAGTACGAGAATCACGTTGGCCTTGCCAAAGGTGTCAATCAACTCATCCCGGTTCGTGATTGCGTCAAAACAAAGATGCGTCGCGACGACAATTGGTGTACCGGCCGACGTTCTTGTCAGCTGCTTGCGCAGGAAAGCGAGCGACTCTCTGGTCAAGGGCTGGGCCGGTTTCGCATTCGGATCGAACTGAGAGAAGAGACTAATGAAATGAACTCCCCCCTGGTCGAAGGTGTAGGAGAGACCACCGTGGCGTTTGATAATCCACTTCTTCATGGTGTCACTGGCAACTTTGCCCCCGTCATCATGATTACCCATGATGTCGTAGCAGGGGAAATTAAGTCGCTCGGTAATCACCTTGCTATAGCCACGAACTGCCGCATGCGTTGGCCATTCGGTCACATCGCCACAACCAAAAACGAATGCGGGTCGCCCCACCTGTTGGCCAATTGCCCTGGGGAAATGTGTTCCCGGCAGTTCGTTCATCGCGTCGATTGCAGCCACGAGATGCGAGACATCCCCGTTGGTTTTGACGTGTTGATCTGACCAGCCAAAAAACGTCAGGCCAAGCTCCGCGGCATTCGCGCCCCCAGACAGGAGTAAAAGGCAGGCCAACCAGGTCATCACAGCGCAGAGTTGGTTTCGGAGGAGTTCGATCATGGTTCGATCCTTGTGGTCGCTGAAAGATTACCGGTCGATTCAAGGGCAGCCATGCTCTTAGTTACCGTGCGTTAGCTGGCAATTCCATGGGCTGACAGAAGAAAATTCCAGCAGGTTCCGCTCCTGGACGGCCTGGCTCAGCGCCAGCCAGTGCAGCGTTTCGCGCCCTCCGCGAAACGTGATCAAAAAACGCGTCCCCGCCCAGGTCGGCACCTCGGCCGGGCTCCTTCTCCAACCGGTTGAACATCCGTCACTGAACGCCAGGCATCAAACTAGCATTTCAAGCTGTAATGGCAAGCCACATTGCACAGCGCACCGCCGCCGGCAACCGGACCCACACCGGCGGTTGGAGGGGCGGCGGAGGATCATGAGACAGAGGGCGTTTGTCAGTAGAGGTCCTTCCACGGCTTGGGACCTACGACGCCATCCGGTGTCGGACCATATTGGTTTGAAGCGTGGCTTTGTTCCATGAAGAAGACGAAGAGAGGAATTACACCAATGCATGACAAGGCAAGTAGCAAGATCCACCCTGACCTGCCTGTATCGTGTAGCCTCCTTACTGCGACAGCTACCCAGGGACAGAAAATCGCAACAGGGAAGATGTAGCGCGCGATTCCCGCGTCTAGCGCGTCAATGAGAATAGAATTCACAATCCCAGTGACAATCCAGAACGTCCAGAATTCTGCGCGACGTGCCCGACCATAGAAGTCGGAATACTGCCTGAGGCATTTGAAATACAAGGTCAACGGCGGATCCTTAGGACGTGGTGTGACTGAGACAGAAACGATTCACTTCACGTCGCCATAACGCCCGCTTTGGTTTGCGGAATTTCTAGGCAGAAACAAGCGCAGCAGACCCCGCAGACGTTTGACGTGCAGCTCCTTCGGCAAGCGTATCCAGACGCACGTAGTGTACCTGGAGTCCGTTGTTCTCAGTTGGGGTGTGTAAAATTCGAGAAGTTTTACACTCGCCTTGTGCCCTGAGGCTGGCGTACACAGCGTGTGGCCAGCAACTGGACCCGCACCGACAGCAGGGCTATTTGTCAATATTGCAGTTCGGAAGCACCTTTCTCAGTTTGGCGATGCCCTGCGTCGGTGACCTGAGTGACCCAGAGGTAGAGCGGGCTGAAGTTCGTCAATCGCTATGATCACCCAATTCTGTCGTTTGTCTTGGCGAAAATCTTACAACTTGACTATCGATAGGCCACGTGCAGTTCCACAGAGCGTACGCGGACTTCCTTTTCTCTGGCCGGGTCTGCCGCGGTCACCCGGAAGGAGAGGCTATTATCGCCGGCGCGGTACTGCCTGGGACGATACGTAACCCAGCCGTCTTCCGAGACCACGCTGTTTGGCGGCACCACCTCGCCGTTGACAACCAATTCCACCTCATCGCCAGGAGCGCGCGAAACGAACTGCACACGCAAGGTCGCGTTCTTCAGATTGCCGTTCGCGGCCGCTGTGGCAAGGTCGTCGCCGACAGGCAGGTTCACCTCTCGCGGCTTGCCGGCGGAGTCCAGCGCCACGGGCAGGATCTGCGACTGTACGACCCCCTGCTCGAGACACCCGTAGTCTTCCTTGACATTGTCTATGCCGAACACTTTGTCGAGTCCGGCCAGCGTTTTCGGATCGCCGAGTGTCAGCAAGACGGGATGTTTCTTCCCCACTTTCCCGTCGGTCCCCTGGGCCTGATCAGGAAAGGCAAACGTATCCTGTTCAAAGGAGTCTGCGGGAAACCAGTTGAAAAGGTTGATTCCGTCGGCGCCGGCCCGCCAGATATTTGAGGCGGCCGCGCGCCAGGGCTCGATGCGCTTACCCCACTGCTGCATTCCCGAAGCGCTGATGTTCGGATATACCGGCACATCGTGCCGGTGACCAATCTTAACCAGGTCCCCCGAGGGCATACTCAGAGGCTGGTACCCACTGCCGATGACCAGGATGTCCACAAGATCGTCCCGCAGCCAGCGTTCCAGGTCGATTCCCACGTGCAGGCACCTCTCCCGGCTCATGGGCACGTGTGCGGCGACGAGGATGGGGCGGCCCCGGCGGCTTCCTTCCCGATAGGCCATCTCGCGCTGGCGACGCTGGAAATCGGTCATGATCTCAACCTGAGCAGGCGTGGCCGGTTTGTACTCCAGGTTCGGTCGGAAGAACAACGGGTGCCGAAAGTAGTCGAGTTCGATCCCGTCGACATCATAGCGTTGGCAAACCTCTTCGGTGATCCGATACAGGTAATCCAGCACCTCGGGATTCTCAAAGTCGAGCGTCGACCACATGTGTCGGGGATGGGTGACCTTATACCGTTGAATGTCCTCCGGCTTGCCCATCATGTACTGCGGATTCTCGCGTTTCCAGTTACAGAGGACCGCGTCGGTGAAGCTATCATGGATGTCGTTGATGCGATGGGTCCAGAATACCTCCAAGCCCGCCTTATGCACGCGCTGGGTCACCAACGACAGAGAGTCACCGCCGGCCCGGCGCAGCATACGCATGTTGGCGTGTCTGTTGATCGGCCTGAGTTGTTTGAAATTCATTTGCTCTTGCAGATCGTCGAAACGCTCGGCGACGTGGGTGTCGTGATGGAAGAGGGTCGACACTCCCGTACAGTAGAAGACCGTGTCTACCTGCGTGCCCAGGGCCGGGACGATGCGATCGGAAAGGAAGCGTTCTGGGTTCTCGTGCGGCCCGGCCGATAGATCGTTGCCGTCGTTATTGAAGATCAGGCGCCGCCGTCGCCACTTCGCTTCCTGCCGCATCCGTGCCAGCTCGGCGTTCTCCCCTGCAGGAGCCGCGTCATCCCCACCCCCGACGATCCCCAGCACCAGTAGCAGCCCCAGCAAACGTTTCATGTTCAGCTCCTTCGGTTGGAGTATCCACGCGCCACCAATATAAAGGCTGGCGTGCAGAGCGTGTGGCAGCAACCGGGCCCGCACCGGCGGCAGGAGGGGCGGCGGGGCTCCCCTGCCCTCACTCGCAGGCAGCTCGGCCGATGAACAGGTTGCTAGAACGCACGTCCTCAGGCAACGCGTCCCAGCGGTCTATCACCATCTGGAGGTCGGGAGCATGGGTCGCAAGATCGCGGACGATTGCGCCTCTATTTACACCACCCTTTTCAACAAAGGCTGTTTTCCCCGAGTGATTTACAGACCGTTCGAGTCCTAGCGGTGTAGCTTTTCAAAACGTGAAATTCTCGCCGCCATTCCAGTTAACGCACGGCGCCGAGAGTGGCAGCTCCCGGAATTTGTCGTTTTCGCCGTTCTGGCAACAACTTCCGACGCCCTCTCCGTCTGAGAGAGTTCTTTGTCCGTCGCGCGCACGTCGTCATGAAGAGAGTTTGGCACCGGGAGGGGCTGCAATTGTAGAGTTGCACACCCTGAACTGATCACAGCGATGGATTGTGCGGGAAGCGACCGCGTCTTTCTGGTCCGATCGGCAGAACGAGCCGGACTCAGTCTTTCAGTGCCGCTTCCATGAGGCCAATGTGCTGTACGGTGGGGAGCTTTCGGTTTGGCGCATTGCTTTCACCAACGTACCAGACTCGCGCGCGGCCGTCCTCGATGATGATCTTCGTGGGGTGGCAGGAGTGGTTGTTGCTTTTCCGTCCGTCGGCGGAGTCGAAGCGGCGTTCTGGCGGAGGAAAGCTGAGCACCGGCTGACCAGCGTTAACCGATGTCCAGTCGAAACCGTTCTCGCTGGTCGCTGCCGACAGGACCCACAAGGCACCGCCGCGTTTCGGCCAGAGGCCGCGACTGTACATCATGTAATACTTCCGACCATCGCCATAGACCGAGAGACCAAGTTGCTGGTCGTGGTCCCCAGCGAGCCCTGTGGCCCACTTTCCAGCATGCGTGCGACTCCAAGTGACGCCGTCCCGACTCTCCGCCGACCCGATCTTGTGGTGAAAGCGATCTCCGCTGTAGCCGCCATACCACATCTTGTAAATCCCATCGAGTTTAACGATGGAGACCGAGTCGACCTGGATCGTGTCCATTGCGTCGCGACTGGTACTGAGATTCAGCACCGGCTTGCCACTGTTTTCGCGAGTCCATCTAATTCCGTCCCGGCTCGTCGCGAGACAGATACGTTCAATACGTACGTGCCGGGGCCGAAGCCCAAGCGAACCAGCGTTGTTCCCATCAATTGCCGAGTACCACATCCGGTAAACACCGTCGTCGTACATCACAAACGGGTGTGTGACGCCTTTCGCATCAACACTTCCCTTCGGGCCGAGGTCTAAAACCGGCTGGCCCTCGTTCGCAACCGTCCAGTTGAGTCCATCGGTGCTGGTAGCAAGGCCTATTCGTTCATAGTAGCCGTAGGGCGCGCGGGGGTCGTCGGTCTTCTGGCCGCCAACGAACCACATCCGATAGGTTTTCCCATCGAACTCGATGGACGGAAACCCGACGTAGTCGCCACGCCAGCCTCCCGGCCTGCCGGGCCCGAGTACCGACGCTTTTTCGGCAGGCCCCTCGACACGTTCCCAGGTCGCTTTCGCGAGTTGCTCGACAGTGACGCGAGGATCCGCAACCGCAACGCCATGCTGGCCAAGAACACAAAGGAGCAAACCCGATGCGAACCACCGTTTCGTGTCTGTGATCTTCGACAACAGGGGAACTCCTGAACTTCCAAGCACCGGCGGCGGCCGCATGCCTGGAAACGCAAGGGTTTAAGGCGAGTGCGGATGAGAGGATTCGAACCTCCACTCTCTTAACGAGAACTGGGTCCTGAACCCAGCGCGTCTGCCAGTTCCGCCACATCCGCAAAACACCCGGCGAGAGCCTTGTAAGAAACACCGGGCAAGAACTGAATTGGGATCATACATCCTGTGCCCAGGTGTCACAAGGTGAGGGCAGCAGGCGCTGTTACCGCGACCTCTTGCCGGACGAAAGATGCCACGCTCCATCCGGCGCATGCCATTGGCGCGACCACCCTCATGTTCTTTGCGCGTCGGTCGGTTCCACCCCCGTACGGTATGATCGTCGGGCGTGAAGCACACACCCTTCGCCCTCACTCTGGTTTGTTCCACTTGCCCTGCAGGCGACGAGCCGCTGCCGCTCCAGTTGTGGCATACCACACCGAACACCACTCTGCCGGCGGAACATTACCAGTAGTGAGAGTGGTACCTGCCGCTTGACGGTGTCACCGTGCCCATCAAGTCACCGTGCCCATCAAGTCACCGTGCCCATCAAGTCACCGTGCCCATCAACCAAAAGCGTTAGTCGGAACCGTGTTGCCGCGAAAACGTCTGTTGCAACCAGGCGACATACCGTTGAAACTCAACGAGCACGCGTTGCCGTTCGTCGCTCGTCAGCTCTCGCTGCGAAGCAAACTCCAACCGCAGGCGACAGGTCGCTGCCGGCCAACCGACCACACGGGCCAACAGACTACGGTCCAGAATCTGCACCAGTTCCGACCGCCAGGAGTCCAGCGGGGCAGCAGGAATCGGCACCACACCCCCGCCGTCATTGAAGGCCGCCACTAACATGTAATGATGGTCACCACCCGCAGGACTCCGACAGGCCATCGCCAGGGCATCGGATTTTGTCCTGTCCCTGTCCAACCAGCGTAACGGTGGCACGTCAAACCAGCCGACCGCCACCGGTGTCGGTGACTGCCAATTCGCCAGTGGCAGCTCAATCGCCAGACGCATCTCGAACTCGGGAGCCTCAATCCGCCAATGATAGGACTGCAGTTGGGAAAAACCACTCGCGACGACTTGCACAGGGCCCGGCTCGATTGCCTCACCCTGCCATTGCAGCCTCGGCAAGGTCCCCTGTTTCCAGGCGGCATGAGGAAACGCTCCGCCTTGCCGGGCGTAATCCCGTGACAAAACGAACTCAGGCTGCCACCGCAAGACGGATTGGAAGCCGGCTAATACCAGTAACACAGGCACCGTCAGCCACCAGTGCCGCGCCACGCCGCGGTCGACAACCACGAGTTCCGCTACCTCAGGCGAAGCGGTAGCGGAATCCAATCGGTCCTGTCTGGCACGACGCCGCAGCAAGACACCCAGGGAGGCATCCACGGCAAACAAGCCTACCGCGCTGCCCACTAACAACAGCGGCCTGCTATCACCCGCAACCGCGTACTCCCACCGCTCCAGAAACACCACAAGCACACTGACCAGCACGGTAAATGGAATGACCGCTGCCAGCAGGAGTGTCCGCGGAAGCCAGTGGCGCGGTCGACGGAGTACCAGAAAGACGCCCACCGCGATCGATAACATGGGTGCCGTCCAACTGGTACAGGCCATTTCCAGCAGGGCATGGTCTGTCGGTACGATGGCGCCACCAGCCACGAGCTGCAAACCGAAATCCGCCAGGCGCCCCACCAGTGTTTCAAAACCAATCTGTAAACGCAAATCCCAACCCTGTGGCAACGGAATCACCAGCCACAACAACATCCACGGCAGTGCCCAAGCCGCGAGTGCCGCACGGCCGGCAGCACGCAGCAGCAAAACACCTGACATACCCAGCGAACCAGCGACGGCAAGTTCAGGGGATGGCACCGCCACGCCAGCAAACAACAACAACACCGTAACCAGTGCCAACGGGCTCTCCAAACGCGAGCGGACTGCCACACCGGTGTCTTTCGAGGTCGGACAACGCAACCAGAAAAGCAACATCGCGAACACCACCGCCAGTGGAAACAGCTGATATTC
>MDTE01169879.1_pt1 | contig 17071 bp, 17 predicted proteins | sample 811231 | NCBI WGS metagenome assembly MDTE01 (sample SAMN05326651, study PRJNA326480) | marine metagenome | isolation source: seawater | place: Indian Ocean: Red Sea | collected 2010
GCGCGTAGCTTAGTTTGGCTGGAGCACCCGGCTGATAACCGGGAGGTCACAGGTTCAAATCCTGTCGTGCCCACCAAAATCATCCAATGAAGCAGTACTAAATTCGACAACAAGCATCATGAAGGAGGTTCCCCGCCCTGATACCAAATGCCTGTTCTGAGCGGGGCCTCAGGAGTAGAAGCTGCAAAGGCTCTTGCTCCGCTTCTTGGGATGGATCATATCGCTCTTGAAAGCAGACGATTTCCTGATGGAGAGGGGTATGTTAGAGTACCCTTAGATTCTATAGATCCAGTCAGATCGGAGGATGTTATATTAGTATCAAACACTTATCCAGATTCTGGAATAATACAAACTATTCTCTTACTCGGAGCAATAAGGGATGTTAGAAAGGGAAGAGTTTCAAGCCTGAAAGAAGAGTTTGGGGCAAATAAAGATGATGTAGGGGGCGGTATTTTCTTGGCAATACCTTACTATGGATATTCTCGCCAAGATAAAAGATTCTCAGCGGGTGAGTCTGTTTCTGCTAAAGTAGTGGCAGATGTATTAGCAAAGTTTTGTGATGGGATAACGGTTCTTGATTTACACTCACCAGATGTTCTGGAAGATTTCTCTTTACCTATCGAATTCGTAAGTTCGATGCCGGAAATAGCTGATTCTCTGCAACGAGAGATTTCGCCAGACTTTATTCTCAGTCCAGATAAAGGAGCTATCTCTAGGGCTTCAGAGGTGGCAGGGCTAATTGGCTGTGAATTCTCCTACCTAGAAAAAACTAGGATAGATGCACACACGATTGAGCATTCACCAAAGGATCTTGATGTCTCGGGAAAAATTGTGGCTATAGTAGACGACATGATTAGTACTGGTGGAACAATTTGTAGAGCTAGTGATGCACTTAGGAGGCAGGGTGCCAAAGAGGTGTATGCTGCTTGTACTCACGGATTATTCACTGGAGGTGCGTTGTCAAGATTATCTAATCACGTGGATGGCGTCTTCACTACTGACTCACTGCCCAATCCGAGAGCTAGTGTTTCCTCTGCACCTGCACTATACAGAGGGCTAGTGAAACTGATGTCAAGGTAGTGGAACGTGCAACTGGGTCAAAATACGCTGCGTTTATATCAGTCATGCCGTGCGGCGGTTTACAAACACGAGGAGATGTTCCAATGAGTGTACATATTGTTTTCGAAACACCCCAAGACGTACAAGAGCAAGTTTACGAGTTGGTCAAGAGCCTAGGTAAGGATGGAAAGGGCCGCCTAAAGAAAGGAGCCAACGAGGTGACCAAATCTGCAGAAAGAGGGACTGCTCAGATGATAGTTATGGCAGAAAACGTAAATCCTGGAGAGCTATTAGCTCATATCCCTATGATCTGTCAGGAGAAGGAAATCCCATTCATATATGTCGAGGATCAATCATATCTTGCAGAAGCAGCGGGAATGAGTAATGGTACACGAACTGCAGCAATAGCGGTAATGCAGGTCGAGAAAGAGGGAATGGATAGATTCAATGAAGTCAAGTCTCACTATGAGACTCTCTCATCAAACTAGGAGGTTTGAGGTATGTCAACCGAGGCTTGGCCGGCAGAGGTAGTTGAGATTGTGGGTAGGACAGGTCTGACTGGAGAGGCAATGCAAGTAAAGGTACGAGTTTTAGACTCAGATAACCCTCGAGACATTGGCCGAATTATTACTAGGAACGTTCTAGGGCCGGTCAGAGGTCCAGATCCGGTCTCCGGCGAGGGTGGAGATATACTGATGCTCAGAGATACGGGAAGAGAAGCCCGAAGGATAGGCTCACGGTGATAGAATGCCTGAGCAGAGGATTTGTAGTTTCACAAACGAGGAGATTGAGCCCGGCACTGGAATGATGTTTGTGAAGCGTGATGGAACTGTATACTGGTTCAAGGACAGTAAGTCTAGGAAGAACATGCTCAAATTGAAGAGGAATGCTAGGCGGCTAAAATGGACGCGACGCTATGAGAAAGGCGGAATCAAGTAAGCTTATCCTTGGGCAGTAATCCTGTAATCTACTCTAGCTCTATCATTATCGTCTTCCGGATCAAGTAATGTACTTTGATCGGGAGGTTGTGCTTCTCCACAGTCTGAATTATCGATAACGGTCACATATGTACCCGAATCTACTGTTAATTCTAGGCTCGCTCCGCCAGTGTCAGGGTCACTGAGCTGGGAAATATACACAAAGGCGTCGCATTCTTTCCATTTCTCGTAGTTCACTGGAGTCATAGTGTAGAGATCTATGTTAGGTCCTTCTTGTCTATCAAGCACGATTCTAATTGTTGCAACGGAATCAATTGTCCACTCAAGCCCAAGATACTGATCCTCGTCGATGAATGTATTGTCGTCAAATAACTCTCTCTCTGGATTTACTGTGTCCTGAACTGCGTCGGTGCAACCGGGAAGAGTCAGGCAGACTGATATCAGAAAGACAAGTTGTATTCGCATAACTACCCGAACACTAGTAGGCTCATCAAGGATTTGTATTGGTGACTTCGTTGAAATAGGGGGGGTGTTTCGGCCGATCATGGGAGAAATGCAAACTACCTTCGTAATGATAAAACCAGATGGAGTACAAAGAGGCTTAGTTGCTGACATCATAGGCAGGTTCGAGACCAAGGGTCTACGATTAGTCGGACTCCGACAGTTGACTCCTTCTCTTGAGCTAGCAGAGGCTCATTATGAGGTGCATCGCGAGCGCCCATTCTACCCCGGCCTAATCGAGTTCATCACATCTGGGCCTGTGGTGGCTATGGCATGGTCTGGAGTTGAGGCCATAAGCGTGGCTCGAAACATAATCGGACCAACGGACGGTCGAGCCGCCGCTCCTGGGACTATCAGGGGAGACTTAGCATTGGACATCGGCCACAATGTAATTCACGGATCTGACGGAGAGGAAACCGCAGCGTTCGAGTTGGGCCTCTGGTTCCCAGAAGGTCTGGTCGAATGGGTCCGTGACGCAGAGATGCACATCTACGAATAAATATTAATTCTGAAGGGGAAGGAGTATGAGGTGGTTAGAATGTCAGCGCGTAGACAGCCCATCGTCGCGGTTCTAGGTCATGTTGATCATGGAAAAACTTCACTTCTAGATCATGTTAGGTCTCTGGGAGATCAAGGACGTTCTTCTGTAATGGATAGAGAGGCCGGTGGCATTACTCAACACATCGGTGCAACTGAGGTTCCTTCTGAAATTCTTAACGGGTTATGTGCACCACTCCTTGGTGGAAAGAAATTCGACTCACCGGGACTTCTATTCATCGATACCCCTGGTCATCACTCATTTTCCTCTCTTCGTGCCAGAGGTGGATCATTAGCAGATATTGCAATTTTGACAATTGATGTAATGGAAGGTTGCAGACCTCAGACTAGGGAATCACTTAGAATCCTTAAGCAATCAAAGACCCCGTTCGTAATTGCTGCTAACAAAGTGGACCGAATATATGGGTGGGAGTGTAAGGCTGGGCGTTCCATGGCCAGATCTCTCAAAGAGCAGACACGAGAGGTATCAGACCTCTTTGAGAAGCGTTACTGGGATCTTGTTGGTCAGTTCGCTGAAGATGGGTTTAACTTGGAGAGATATGACAGAGTTAAAGACTTCACGAAAGATATTGCATTGGTTCCTATCTCTGCGAGAGAAGGAGAGGGGATTCAGGACCTGCTAGCAGTAGTAATAGGTCTGGCAGAGCGTTATCTCTCTGAACAACTTATGGATATTGATGGAAGAGGAGAAGCGACTGTGCTCGAAATGAAGGAAGAGAGAGGCCTCGGGAAAACATTAGACTTGATTTTACACAGAGGATCCATCAAGAAAGGTGACGAAATAGTACTGGTAAGTCAGAGAGGAGCTACGAGCACTCACGTAAAGGGATTATTCTCTCCACGCGGAATGAGTGAAATGAGGGATGCTGGAGACAGGTGGGATGACACAGAAGAGGTGTTTGCAGCAGCTGGAGTAAAGATCAGTGCACCATCTCTAGAAGGCGTGCTTGTAGGAACGACCCTGAGGGTGGTAACGAATGAAGAAGAGAAGATGAAAGCATTGGAAGAAGCAAATATAGAGGCTAACCTTTCAATCGATTTGGAAGAAGAAGGTGTGTGTATCAAATCGGATACTGTTGGTGGTCTCGAAGCCCTAGCCAAGGAGCTTAACGAAATTGGTGTCCCCATAAGGGATGCAAGCATAGGGAAGGTTAGTCGAAGAGATGTTCGCAGTGCTGAAGCTTCTTCTGACCCCCTTCATAGGACAATAATGGCATTCAGTACTGATATTCTCGAAGAAGCAGAGCAGGAAATTGGAAATTCTGATGCTGGTGTGAAACATATCGGATCGGATATTATCTACAGAATTCTTGAGGAGTATGAGAGTTGGATTGAGGAGAGGAAAATAGAGCTTGAAGAAGAGAGGAGAGAGATGGTAGTGTATCCTGGTAGGATAATGCTACTCCCAGACCATACTTTCAGAGTTTCCAAACCTGCTGTGGTCGGAGTTAGAGTAATTGCTGGAAGAGTACACATTGGTCAGGGCCTGCTTAAAGATGGGGGGAGAATTGGCCGAATCAAGTCAATTAGATCCGGACAGGAAAGTATGAAGGAGGCAAGGCAGGGATCTGAGGTTGCAATTTCAATAGAAGGAGTCACGATTGGAAGGCAAGTCGATGAAGGCGATGTGCTTCTAGTAGATATTCCCGAGTCTCATGCGAGAAAATTGAGGAAGATGGAGATGACACAAGCAGAGATGGAGGTTTATGAGGAGCTTCTAAGCATCCATCGCAAAGAAGACCACTTCTGGGGAAGGTAGTCGATTCATTAGTTGTTCACATGCACCGAACACTCAAGTAGTCATTGAATGGGGCAGTTAACAACGAGGGTTCAGTATGGCGATTGCTCAGGGAGGTGGATCTAGTTCTAAAGACCTGATTAGGTCTGTTTCGGGGCATGCAAACAACCTAATGAGCGAGGTTGCCAAGGTCATTATAGGAAAACCCGAAAACATAAGAAAAGTAGCAATCGGGATTCTGGCGAATGGCAACATTCTGATTGAAGATAATCCTGGTCTTGCAAAGACTCTGATGTCAAATACATTCGCAGAGGCTTTGGGATGTAAATTCAAGCGCGTTCAGTTTACTCCTGACTTACTTCCAGCGGATATCATAGGGACATACATGTACGATCAGAAGTCTGGTGAGTTCAGACCCAGATTTGGGCCATTATTTACAAATATCCTTCTTGCGGATGAGATTAATAGAGCACCACCAAAGACTCAGGCTGCACTTCTAGAAGCAATGGAAGAGAAGCAGGTCACAATTGAGGGGATTACCCATAAACTTCCAGCTCCGTTCGTTACTATGGCAACTCAGAACCCCATAGAACAGGAAGGAACCTACCCTTTGCCTGAGGCTCAAATGGATAGGTTCCTGATGAAGATGAGTATGGGTTACCCCTCTATGGACGAAGAGAAGGCAATTCTCCAACGAAGGAAGCTTAGAGCTAAGGATGGATATGACGTGGAGCAAATCGTTGAGCCTCGTAAGGTTGTAGCTATGCAGAAGGCTCTAGAGACCGTGCATATTGACCCTGCAATTCTTGGCTACATTGTTCAGGTAGTGCAGAGGACGAGGGCCGATCCAAGGATCGAGGCAGGTGCTTCTCCAAGGGCTAGCCAAGGTCTATTCAAGGCTTCAAGAGCATCTGCAGCTATAGATGGGAGAGATTACGTGATTCCGGATGATGTCAAGGGTGTAGCTCTTGATGTAGTGAGCCATAGAATTGTACTCAAGCCTGAGTCAAAAATCAGAGGCGTCACCGGAAGAAGGGTCGTGAACAAGATCTTGAGTGAAGTAAACGTTCCAGTGATACAGTAGTTCGGGCAATCCCAATTAACCGTACGTCCGATTCGATTGTCGTGGCACTGGTGATATCATGCGTCAATCACAAAGGTGGTTGTGCTAGAACTACTACTGCAGTGAACCTAGCATCTGCTCTAGCAATTGGAAATGAAGAGTACGGGATTAGAAGCAGAAAGGTACTGCTAGTAGATATGGATCCAAAGGGGAATGTTTCTACTACTTTCGGTGTGGATAAGAGTGAGATTGGACCAACGATGAATGAGTTTTTTTCCAGAGGAGTAGAAGACTCATCCCTAAGAATAGAAGACTGCATCCTGAGCTCAGCTATTCTGTCCAGATCAATGAAATCTGCATGGAAAAAAAATAATCCTGGTAAAATTAGAGGTCCTCCTAAGCATATTACAATTCAGAATCTGTGGGTACTTCCTGCCGATTTGGACCTATCAGGGTTAGAGGTTGATTTAGCAACAAGAGTAGGGAGAGAGAATAGGCTGAAATTGGCACTTCAGGAAGTAATGGATGATTTTGAAATAATTATTATCGACACGCCTGCATCTTTGGGACTGCTTACAGTCAATTCTCTTACAGCATCAGAATTAGTTCTAATTCCGATTCAAGCAGAGTTCTACGCTCTGGAAGGGATGGGGCAACTAATCTCCGCAATCAGAGATGTTCAAAATTCTGTAAATCCTAAATTAGGATTATTCGGAATTCTGATGACTATGGTACAAACAAGGAGTAAGTTGTGCGAGACGGTTTCAGAACAGGCAAGAAAGCACTTTGGAGAACGTGTTTTTGGAGCTCAAATTCCTAGATCTGTTGCTATAGCCGAGTCCCCTTTGGAGGGAGCCCCGATAGTTATCGCGCAGAAACCGAATAAGTCAAATCCTGCGAGCAAGGCATACTGGGATTTTGCAAAAGAAGCAGATGAGAGAATTAGGAGTTTTACTAAAAGATGATTACTTATCCGTATTGGATTTCTCCAAGATACTTTGTCTAGCATCTAGAAGAGCTGCTTCCATCTTTACCTTTATTTCTGACTCCATTGTCTTAAGCAGCTTAGAGAGTTCTTTGCTTTCCATTTCCCCTCTCTTTGTTAGTTGCTTCTCTAGATTGGACATCATTTCTGACTCGCGATCTTTGACGAAATTAGATACTCTTTGTTCCATCTCAACCTCGCTCTCAAGAGCGAGTTCTTGTCTTCGTAGTGTTAATGCAGCCTCTGTACTCTCTCTTTCTGCCCTGAACCTCCTGTCAAGCTCTGCTAGAGCAGCTCTTTCAGTCTCTTCTTGCAATGACTTTATTCTTACCTGGATATCTGAAAACATCTCTTTCTCCAGAGAGTCTTTCTCGTTTTCAAGTTGCTTCTCTAGTTTTGATTCGTGCTTTCTTCGCATTTTCGAGATGTTCTCCCTCATCTTTATTTCCTGCTCTAATCTATATGATTCAGCCTTTCTATGAACTTCTGACTCCATCGCTTCCCTGAGGTCCATCTCTACTCTTCTTTCCATTCTCTCTATTGCCTGAGATGCTTCTAGCCCCAATCTTTCTTCCAAGAATGACCGCCTTCTGGAGAATTCGGTTTCCATTTCTTCCCTGAGTCGGTCTCTGACTCGCGAAGTATGAGCCTCAATCCTGCGATCTCTCTCAAGATCAAGTTGATCTCTAAGTCTATTTTCCTCTCTCCTTAGCCTGTGAAGCATCTCTTCCCGAAGTAGCCTTTCCTCTCTTTCCAAGGCCTCCTTCTCTAATCTCTCGAGCTCGTCTTCCAATTCATCTCTTAGATCTGCTTCGATCTGTTGTAATTGTTCTTCAAAGAGAATTTCGTTGGCTTTTCTCATTGCTCCATGCATTCCAGAAACTCTCTCAGTCATTTCTGCAATCCTTATTCTTCTTTCTCGTCGAATTCCGGAGCGTAGAGAGGATTCTTCGTCCAAGCGCTCTCTTGCCCTAACAGCAGCTGTAACTGCTGGTGAATAGAGAGCGTGCTCTGCTCTAAGAGCCTCTAGTTCGTCTATACCTTCGGAATCGTCAGTATCTGTCGACTTGCTCTCACTCACCTACCCATCCCCAGTCCCGGGCACTTTTCGGGGTATTTGAGACAAGAGGGTTGAATTCATCATCAAAAAGCGGTTTTGGGGGTTCTTACCTATTGGGCATTAGAATGTGACATTGAATGAATTCTGACATCCCGGACAAGTCAATTCTCTTTTTCCCGGACGAGGTCTGATTCTCAGATTTGCCTCGCAAGAAGGGCATTGAATCTCAACCTTAGCGATCTTTTCCTTGAGTGTGAAAGCTCCTGAACAAGCTCCACAGGTTAGATCGACTGGTCTTTGGGACGTTCCTGCCTCCACTACCGTCATACAAATTGGACACTGTACCTTTTCGTTGAACAGCGCATCTACTGTGGGCTGATGCGTTACTCTACACATCGCACCACAAAGAACACACTCAATTTCTCCTAGGCCTTGAGGGAGCATTCCCTCGCACTGAGCACAATTGACTAACGGAGGAGCAATCTGTGACTCTACTTCCGGTGGTGCCATGATTATGCGAAATATAACCACTTAATCAAGCGGTCGACGATGTGTCTTCTGGCAAATTATCAACAAATGCACTCCAAATCTCTGAAATATCGGATAATACATCAGTTGCTAAAGCCTTTAGATTTGAAAGCCTACTAGCCTCAGAACCAGATACCCACATTCCATTAAGTATGACGATGATAACGCTGGTCTCGTGCAATGCTATCCCTAATGCTAAATTTATCTCGAATCCCATCAATACAGTAGAAACTAAGAAGACTGTTACCAAAACTGAGATTGCAATATTTGCAAATACAACTCTTCTGGTTCTCTTAGCGAGGCCGACCATTTTTGATAATACTCTTGGATCTTCTCCGGGTATTAGAATATCAGCAGCATCTAGATTGACCTGATCGCCACTTCCTACTGCTACTCCAATATCTGCAGCAGCAAGAGCCCCGGCATCATTGAATCCATCGCCGGCCATCATCGTTTTCTTTTCAGCTGTTTTTTCCGTGACATATTGTGCCTTTTCTTCTGGGTTCACGCCTCCCATGCATAATGCTGGGTCTAATCCAATTGAACGAGCAAATTCTTCCACACTGGATTGCTCATCTCCACTGAGTAACTCTACAGTAACCCCTAGTTGGTCGAATTCACTAATTGCATCTCTTACTCCTTTTCTGGCATCGTCATGTGCGAATTCAAACATAGCGACAACGGAATTGCCGATTGAAAGAAGGCTTGCACCACTTCCTGATTTCCTAGTTTCATTCAACAAATTTTGAATTTCTTGTGGAATACTGATTCCTTCTGAAATAAGCCAATCAGCTCTCCCAAAGATTGCAGTTTTTTCTCTAATTTTTCCTGTAACTCCTGCTTCTCCATCTTTAATTTGGGTTATCTTCATTGGCTCCAGAGATCGCTTCTCTGATTCTTTGATTATTGTCTTCGCATATGGGTGATTAGAACGAGATTCTAGACCTGCTGTGATTCTTAGAGCTCTTTCCTCAGTTTCACCCTTTACTACAAATATATTGGAGATTGTAGGATTCCCGGTAGTCAAAGTTCCAGTCTTGTCTAGTAAAGCTATCTCTATTTCTGCAGCTGACTCCAGAACGTCTCCGCCCCTAGCAATAAGTCCGAATGAAGAAGCCGTAGTCAAGGCTGCAGCGTGAGGGACTGGAGAAGCTAAAAGAAGGGAGCAAGGACATGAGACAACCCAAAGCAATAGCGTGGTAAGAATTGCCTGTTCAGGAGAAGATGGATAGAATAGAAATCCGATGGCTGGAGAGGCGAAGACAACCAATGGAGTCCAAATAAGAGTGAATCTCTCGATTATACTCTGTGTTCTAGTTGGCTTGTCCTTGTAGTGTCTGACCAATTCTATCAGGCTCGAGAGTCTAGTTCCTCTCCCAACCGCCTCTGATTTCACTATAAGTGGACCTCTGGTTAGCGTTAAGCCAGCCTCAACTCTATTTCCTTTCTTTACAGATTTTGGAATTGGCTCTCCGGTCAGAGGTGCTCTATCTATAGCCCCTTCTCCTTCAATCACCACTCCGTCTACTGGGATTGTCTCTCCAGATCTGATCTCTACTAAATCTCCTACTTCTAGTGCTTCCACGGGGATTAATTCATCTTTTACAAAATGAGAGTGGGGGGTAATTTCCTCAATAGGCACAATTACCATCAGATTTCTATCCCCAGATTTGATTTGATTACCTAGAGTCGATAGTCGTGCCATCCTTGGTAGTCGATCTAGCCCTCCTTGCATAGATTCTCTAGCTCTGATAAGTGCTCTATTTTCAAGATGGGATGCAAAGGCTACCAACGAAACCACTAGAAGAGCCTCAACTAACTCTCCTAAACAGAATGCCCCGATTATAGCCATAGAAACTAGTACTTGGAATCCTACAAGACTATTCTTCAGACTAGCTAATGCCTCTTGGAATAAGAACTGTCCTGCGAAAATAATTCCAACCAAAGCTATAATCCAGGCTATTTCATCTGGTAAAAAATCTGTATTTTGTAACAATGAAACTAAGAAAATTAGTGGGATTACCAGAATGGATGAGATTAGTTGGATCTGGTCCTTTCTGAATCCTGAATTTTTGAACCGCTCCAGAGAATGGCCATCTCCTAGAATTTCATCCATTTTTTGTTTGACTGAATTTCTCAGCTCTACTTGTTCTATCTGAACCTGTTGGATTTCTATTCTTTCGTCAGTAATTCTTACATCAAGGACACTCGGAACATTCAGAAGCCAATCTCTCAATTCCTTAACGTCCATCCCATGTCTGGAAGAAGTTTTTTCTGGATTCTGTCCTACAACCCTCAGCCATCCCAAATCAGGCTCATGACCTAAGCTAGAGAGTACCGATGAAGCTCTTGAGATTGATCCGACGGAGACATCTAATGTTATTTCCACGGTCCCGTCAGAAACCGAAAAATTACTTGACTCGACGCCTGGAAGTCTCTGCACAGCCCAGTTTGCCTTCATTGCACAATCTGGACAGTCCATTCCTGATATTGGCCATTCAAACTTGTGAATTCCGTCTAGAGAAATCTGGAGGTCTTGGTCACTAAATTGGTCCTCAATTGGAAATTTTTCGTCATTAGATTTTTCCAAGGAGCTTCTCGAAATACCGAATTTGGGTAGTCTAAATGTGTCTTTCTTCCTCACATTTTCTGAATTCGTCTCTTCCTCTTCGTCATCTAGGATTAGAAAGTCCTCGAAGTCTTCGAATTCTTCTGGCACGATTGCCCGAAAATTTACTATCGCTTGAACATAATGTTTCTCTGTCGATGGAATCTTGTACGCATGTCAGTTCGTAGTGCCATGATAGAGATTCCCGATAAGAAAAACTGGGATATGATTGTATTTGATGTGGATGGAACTCTTCTAGACTCAAATGGATTCCACGACGAATTAGTTGGATTGGTCAAGAGACTGGATAGAGAGGTGATGACAGTTTCTCTTGCGTCAGGGAGAACTCTGCCAAATGTTACCCCTATAATGCAAGCAATAGGAGCGAAGGGATTCATAATAGCTGAAAATGGAGGTATGGTTTGGGATAGCCTGGAAGGACATCCAATTCGTTCACTTTCGAATGGGAGGAAAGCTAGAGAGGCTGCTGAGTGGTTAGCGACTAAAATTCAAGGTTTGGATCCTAAGGGAATAGAGTCAAACAGATGGAGAGAAACCGAATGGTGTCTGAAAGAAACAGAAGAGTTTGATATTATGAAGAGCTTGTTGTCAAATAGCGAGTGGTCGGATTTAGAGGTTGTTCCGACTGGCTTCGCAGTTCACATAGCCAAACCCGGGATAAACAAGGCAAATGGTCTGGAAATAGCATTTCGACAACGAGGGGTCGATCCATCGAGAGTCATTGCATGTGGAGATGCCCCTAACGATATTCCTATGTTCGATTTTGTTGGTTACTCCGTAGCGGTAAATGATAAGTTCCCAGAGGTTGTTGATTCTGCAGATTGTGTGACCCAACAAAAGGGCTTGGAAGGCGCAATTGAGCTGATTAGGGCTCTTTTGGACTAGTATACACGTTTTGGTGCAGGCGGCAGGATTCGAACCTGCGAAGCGCTATGCAGAGGATCTTGAGCCCTCCCCCTTTGACCACTCGGGTACACCTGCACCCACCGGAGAGTAGTCGTAGATTTTATTCTCGCGGATGACGAACTTTTGTTTTTCTTTAGGAATTGTTGATGTATCTCCTCTGTGGGATGCCCCATTGGTTGCGAAGATGATTTCCGGTTCGAGCCCTCGAAGGCTGTCAAAAAGTGAGCTTGAAGCCGTTCACAAATCATTGATTGAAGTCACTAGAAGACAGAAGAGTAGTGATAGCCCTGTGGAGGTAGCTATGCCTGATGGAATGAGCTTTTGGGATGCAGTGGGTCAGCTACTGAGGAATATGGAAACCGAGCTTTCTGAGACGGTCAGAGACGAGGGGATGACAGTTAAGGCTCAGCTTTTATCCAGAAGACTTGGAGTGGCTAGGACCTGTGTCAGGGATCTGACTAGAATGCGTTTGAACGCATTCACTCGTCACTCTGTTTCTTCAAGTCTACTAGATTCAAAAAATACCGAAAGAGGAATGAATAGCTTCCAGACACTGGATTGGAGCAAGTTTGATCCTTCAGAGAGGGTATTCTATAATGGAATCAAGGAATTGTCGGAGAAGTACAAGATTACAACGTCCTGGTCTTCGATGTTAGGATTCTCTGAATCAGATTTGGAGTCTCCGATTTCAGAAATTACGGATACCTTGAGTGATTTCACCGATAATAAATTAGAAGATCCGGAAAAGAGCATTCGTATTCCCAGTAAAGAGGTAGAATGGAGAGAGCCAGATTTCGACGAAGAAGATCGAATCAGAGAGATGGATGATTTTCCTGAACATGCGGCCTCCAGTGCCGAATCCCGAAGTTTTGATGATGATAGTATTGACAAAAATAGTGATTTATTACGAATTAAAGTTCTCAAAGATGTCGAAGATCCAATCCTAATGGCTGACGGTTCTGAAATCAAACTTACGGAGGGAGACATTGAATCATGTCCTTCGTTGATTGCGGAGATTCTGATTTCAGCTGGACTAGCAGAAGCTGCCCCTATCTAATTGGGACAATTACTAATTCTCTCCGACCTCCGATGGTTGATTGGTGTGGTGAAGAATTTGAATGAAGGAGTGACTGGTGCAGAGATTAAGAGGTTTAGACAAGCTTTCGATTCTGACCCTTCTGCGAGAGTTGCTCAGAATGCGATAAGCAATACTACTCTGACATCTCTAGCTCTAAGTAGAGAAATTATTCAGAATACTGACTTTTCATTCAGCACGAAATTGGATGAGTGGAGCGTTACTAACCAAAGACGAAGTGGGAGATGCTGGCTATTCGCTACATTGAATCTCTTCAGAGTTGGTGCTATGAAGAAGATGAATGTCAAGAATTTTGAATTTAGCCAATCACACATTCATTTTTGGGACAAACTAGAGAGGTCTAATCACTTCTTAGAGGCGATTCTGGAGACCTCTAATCTTCCTATCGATGATAGAACAATCCACTTTCTTCTTAGTGACCCTATTGGAGATGGAGGGCAGTGGAACATGGCAACAAACCTAATCAGAAAACACGGATTAGTCCCAATGTCTGCTTATCCAGAGTCTCACAGTAGTAGTAATACCAGGGCAATGAATACAATTCTGAAAGACATACTCAGAACAACAGCCAGTGAAATTAGAGAGATCATAGATAGTAATGGATCGATGGATGTAGCTCGTTCTCACAAAGAATCTAGGATGGAAGAAATTTGGAGAGTGCTATGTATCCATCTAGGAACCCCTCCAGAGAGGTTTGACTGGCAATGGCACGACAAGGACAAGAAATTCCACAGAAAGGGGGAGATGACGCCGCTAGAGTTCGCCAAAGAGTATGTTGAGATCGATTGGGAAAACTATGTTTGCTTAGTGAATGACCCAAGGAACGAGTACTTTCGAACATATACGGTGGATTATCTCCAGAATGTTGTGGGAGGGCCTCCAGTAGTATACCTAAACGTACCATCTATGGAGATGAAGAAAGTTACTCAGCAGGTTCTAGAGAATGGTACTCCTGTATGGATGGGTTGTGACGTGGGTAAGCAGATGGAGAGAAAGAAGGGCCTTTGGGATGCTAATTTATACGAGTTTGAAGGTTTATACGGAGTTAGTTTCGGAATGGATAAGGCTAATCGTTTACGCTTTGGTCAGACAATGATGACGCATGCAATGCTGTTTACTGGAGTCGATGTGGTCGAAGGCGAACCGAGGAGATGGAGGGTTGAGAATTCGTGGGGCTCTGAAGAGAGTGGGATAAAAGGATTCTATACAATGAATGATAATTGGTTCGATGAGCATATGTTCGAAATTGCTGCGCCAAAGAAGTTCTTGAGTGCCAAAATGAAAGATGGTTTGAAACAAGATCCTGTTGTACTTCCCGCTTGGGACCCGATGGGATCGTTAGCCAGAGAAGAGGCGTTAAACTAAGTCAGTTTAGATTCCTGAGAGATAGTTCGATGGTTACAGAATCTGGAATTGGGATTCTCAGGACCTTCCTAAGTGATTTCTCATCTTTAGCAGAGTTTGTGACCAATTCTAGTAGTCTCTTGTGAATTCTCATCTCCCAATGATCCCATGTTTCTGAACCCTCACCATCCGGGCTTTTCCGGCAAGGGACTACTAGTCTCCTGGTAGGTAGTGGAATGGGACCTCTTAGATCGACTCCTGTCTCGTCTGAAATAGCCTTAATCTGTTGGCAGACCAAGTCCACGTCCTGATGATTTTCGCCAGTCAACTTGATAGTAGTGACGACCGGCATTAGTTTCACCAGTCGTCTACTTCTTCTCGATCTTCATGCAGACGCCTGCAGCTACTGTCTTGCCCATATCACGGATTGCGAAACGAGATAGTTCGGGGAATGCATCCATCTGCTCGATTGCCATTGGCTTTGTTGGTGCGAATCGGACTAGTGCAGCATCTCCTGTCTTCAAGAAAGCTGGATTGGCCTCCTTAGTCTTGGAGTTCTCCAGTAGTTCAACGAACCTAACTGCGACCTGTGAAGTATGTGCGTGGAATACTGGAGTATATCCTGCTCCGATTGCTTTGGGGATGTCCATCAATTGGATCTGTCCAACGAATGTCTCGTCGTGTCTAACGAAAGCAGGCTCACTGTCAGAGTATCCAGCTACGTCTCCTCGACGAATGTCCGTAGCAGCAAGACCACGCACGTTGAATCCTACGTTGTCGCCCGGTTCAGCCTTCTCATGGATAGTATGATGCATCTCTATGCTCTTGACTTCAGCAGACTTCTGACTTGGATTGAAGACTACAGTCTTCCCTGAGTGTAGAATTCCTGTCTCTACCTTACCTACAGGGACTGTACCTATTCCGCTGATCTTGTAAACATCTTGGATAGGCAGTCTCAGAGGCCTGTCTGTCGGCTTAGGTGGCATCTCAACACCATCGATTGCCTCAAATAGAGTTGGTCCATTGTACCATGGCGTGTTATCACTTTTGTTGAAGATGTTGTCTCCAGCTAGAGCGCTGCATGGGACGAATGGGATATCAGCTGGGTTAAATCCTGCCATTTTTAGTAGATTGGAAACTTCCTCAACTGCGCTGTTATATTTGTCCTGAGACCAGTCAACTCCGCTTATGTCCATCTTGTTGATGTTGACTATTAGTTCCTTTACTCCGAGAACCTTAGCGAGGAAGGCGTGTTCCTTGGTCTGTGCGTTAACTCCATCATTAGCCGCGACATTCAGTACAGCTGCATCTGCTTGACTGGTTCCCGTAATCATGTTCTTGACGAAGTCACGGTGCCCTGGTGCATCGATTACTGTGAAGTAGTATTTTGGTGTGAAGAACTCTTTGTGAGCAACATCTATGGTGATTCCTCGCTCTCTTTCCTCCTTCAATCCATCCATAACGTAGGCGAATCCGAAACCGGACTTCCCTCTCTCAGATGCTTCCTGCTCGAACTTATCGATTATGTGCTGTTCTATATGGCCGCTGTCCAATAGAAGTCTTCCGACAGTCGTCGACTTTCCATGGTCGACGTGTCCTACGAAAACGATATTCAGATGCGGCTTGCTCTTGTCTTCCCATTGTGAACCCATTGTTTACACCTCTAAGGTAGGCCCGCCGACCGGAGGGGCGTATATGAATCGTTCCCCAGTGTTTTCGATACACTAGTGCTAGAATTTCGAAAAACAGGGAAAACGGGGGCAATAGGCAAGTTTACCTGTACTGTAGTTCTATTACCAACTGGTTTACCTCTGTATTGTGAGTCTCTGCATTCTCTAAATCTAGTGTCCAGTCTCCGGGAAGTTTGCCCCTTACAGTAGACCCTCCAATAACCATCCAAACGCAATATTCCTCTCCTTGGCAGTCGCCTGCGTCTCTATTATCGTTCTCGATTCCCGTTGTATTTGCTACCTCGTCGTCAGTGCTATTGTATATGTAGAGATCTAGCCTGTTGTTGGTAGTTGTGCCTCCCACGCCTCCCAATGGCTGGTCATCATCTTCCTTGGGGTACGAAAGCTTGGCCCTCATGTACCTGATTCTATCCTTTGATTCTTGATCATAAGTTACTGGATAGTCCCATGTCATAATTATCGGATTGTTTGGAGTGGCCCTGTCGATTACAAATTCCTTCCAGACTCCCCTGTAATTGACGTATACCATAGAGGTTGTACTATCTTCGAATCCGTTGTTGTCCACTACGGTTAGCTTGACCTCCCATGCTCCTGTAGTCCTCTCCTCCCATGAGTATGTCTCTCCACTCGCATCTACATCGTTGTCAGTAATGCCGTCCCCATCGGAGTCGACGTATGTATCAAGATCCCAGCGCCATTCTACAAGATACTCTTCTGCGTAGCAATTTGAGTCGTCCGGATCGCATCCTGCCCAGGACTCCGACGCATCCAGATTAACAGTGGTAGAGACTTCCACCTGCCTGTCGTTCACATCATTGTCCTCATCACATACCCATACGATAACCAAATCTCCGCTAGCCGTTGACTCCTCTCCATCACAGTCATCGTCTTTGCTTGGAGTTATCTTTGCCTCGGGCTCTCTTGCAGACGAGTCGACTACTGTGATTGACTTACTGGTTGTTACCTCGTGTGTCC
>MDTE01046178.1_pt1 | contig 17070 bp, 13 predicted proteins | sample 811231 | NCBI WGS metagenome assembly MDTE01 (sample SAMN05326651, study PRJNA326480) | marine metagenome | isolation source: seawater | place: Indian Ocean: Red Sea | collected 2010
GATGAAATATTGAATATTTTACAAAATGGAGGTCGCTTATTGTCAGAAGCAGGCCCTGGTTTAGGTAAATCACTAGCATATCTATTAGCTGCATGCCATTTTTCATTAAATAATGGAGAAAAAGTTATAATATCAACGCATCGCAACAATTTACAAAATCAACTATTTAATAAGGAATACCAATTGGCTAAAGAACTAGTTAATGATTTATCTAGCTTTAATGATTTACGAGTATCAGTCCTAAAGGGAAGGCAAAACTATATTTGTTTAAATAAATTTTCAGAAATTCTTAGCAAATTAGATGAACTTGACTCCGATGCATTTAGATTTTATTCTCGTATTGCTGTATGGATAGAAAATACTGAGCACGGTGATTATTCAGAGATTAATTTAAATAAGAAAGAACGTTTTTTATGGTCAGCACTTAATGCTAATGATGCTGATTGTTTACAAAATTCAAAGCGGCATAATATTTTTGGTCAATGCTTTTTATATAAAGCTCGTTCTGCAGCTGAAGCATCTAACATTATAATCATCAATCACTCTTTGCTTATAGCAAATAGTATTAATAATGAAAATGTTCTGCCATATTTTGATAACTTAATTCTTGATGAAGCGCATCAATTACACAATGTAGCAGCAGCTCAACTTGCTGAATCTATAAATCTTGTAGACATCCAAAGACATATATCTAGGAATATAATTCCTGCAATGATGGATTTTAGGAAAAATATCTTTGACGCTTCTTTAGCTGGGAGTGACCCAAAAACATTAGAAATATCTGTTAAAGATGCCCAAGCTCAATGTGAAGATGCAATAGCTTTCTTAAGAAGTCAAATTAAGTCTTTGCAAGAAAATTTTGATAGATTAACAAGGAATTTGCAATATTATAACTCTACTGAACAAGAGGTGCCTATTGTCAATAACCTAATTTCTCACACGCAATGGCTTGATAGTATTGATATAGCAAAAAAAGTTGCCTCTTATCTCAATAAAACATCAAATAAAATTAGTACACATCTTAATACTTTAGAAGTAAGTAACTTTAAAGACAGTACTTATAAAAATAAGCTAAAGACTTTTGGGCTTTTGTTAGATAGCAAGAGCTCATTAATTGAGGATTCAATGGTGCCAAATAAAAAAAATTATTTAATTTGCTTTAGCTCCTCAGTCCATAATGTAGGTTTTACAATCCGACCTAACGACATTTCAGAATCAATTGAAAATCTTGTTTATAATGAGAAAAATGCCATTGTTGCACTTAGTGCCACTCTGAAAGCATATAAAGGTGATACATATGATTATAAGTTCATTGCTGAAGAAATAGGCTTACAAGACGCAAAAACACTATCTATACAGTCACCTTATGATTATAAATCAAGCGTCCTAGCGCTTGCTATAAAGAATATTGCTGAACCAAGCAATCGTGATTATGTAAATGATTTAGCAGAATCAATATATTCAATTGCTAGCATGTTAAAAGGACAGTGCCTTGTATTATTCACTTCTAATGACACGCTAGAAAAAACTTATCATAAGCTAGTAGAGGCTGGTAACAATGAAGTTGTTTTCTTTGCTCAAGGAATAGATGGCCAACCATTTCAATTGCTACGCAAATTTCAAGATAACCCCAATAGTGTTTTAATGGGCACTGCCTCTTTCTGGGATGGAGTAGATATTCCTAATAATTATTTGAAATGCGTTATCATGACTCGTTTGCCTTTTAGTGTACCAAGCGATCCTATTGTTTTAGCAAGCACAATGAATATGGCCACACCTTTTCCTGATTATCAGCTACCATCAGCAATATTAAAGTTTAGGCAAGGATTTGGACGACTAATAAGAGGGTCGAAAGACAGAGGTATTTTTGTTTTATTGGATAGTAGACTTTCATCCAAAAATTATGGTCATGCATTTGAAACCTCCTTAGATGATGTAGATCTCTTAAAAATTGATAAACAGGAACTTTCAATGTTGATAGAAAGATGGTCCTCAAATGACGACTAAGTTACTTGATTCATCAGATAATGAATTATCTATAAAAACAATTAATGATTATGGTATAAGCACATTTCTTATTTATTATGATAATAATACCAAAAAACATAGTGCAAAATTTTCAACACGTTTATCTAAGCAAAGCAATAAAGCGTTTATAAGAAAGATATATTTTTCATCAGATTATGATTGGTCATTGTTTGGCATAAATGGAGTTTTAAAAATTGAATCTATGTTAATGAAATTAAAAGTAAAAAACATTGTTATTCAAGCTTCATTGCTTGATGGACTGGAAGTATACTTTTGGACACGATGCGGATATAAGCCTATTTTGAACAATAAAAACAAAAAATATTTTTTAATGCAAAAAGTTTTGCTCTCATAGCTTATAACCCCAAGTATTTAATAAATTAATTGCACCTTTTGCATTTTTCTCTTTTTTAATTAGTTGAATTTCCTTATTAATCGAATATTCTGAAAGTGACGAAGTATGTTTTACCGCACTAGTTATCAATGATTCTTCATTTGGAGTTATTGATAAGTTGAACCTAGAAATATATCTTGCTGCTCTAAAAATTCTTTTAGGGTCATTTATGTATGACTGATCATGAATAACACGCAAGGTTTTCTCTTTGATCGCCTCAAGACCATTATAGGGATCAATAATATCATTGATATCAGTATCAAATAAATTGATAGCCATACTATTCATTGTAAAATCTCTTCTTTTTAAATCATCGATAATATTGTCAATAAAAACAATTGATGCTTCATGAGCATCATTTGGAAAGTGTTCTGATCTTAATTGAGCTATGTCAATATTCACACCCTTGAGCGACAATGTAATCGTATTGTATTGTTTAAAAAATTTGATTTGATTGGAAGTTATTTTAGTTTGCAAATATGTAAATAATTCATACACATTACAATCGGTGGCTAAATCGATATCATTGCTCCACTGTCTTACTTGTAAGTAATAATCACGAATTTGTCCCCCTACAATCCACATACTTGAATGATGCTCGGAAATGAATTTTGATATATAAGCAAACTCATAATCAATATTTGTATTTTCAATTTGAGAAAAAAACTTCTTTCTAATATTTAATGCAGTTGACATAGTGTTGTTCAATTTCTTATTATCCTTTTAAACCTATATTTATTTTAATTTATTCTTGCAGCGGGGTGTTATCTGGAAGAAGATTAAAAATAGTGAGTATTAAAAACAATAAAAATACCGATAACAATACTTTCGCTGACTCTCTGTCTAAAAATCAGTCTTCGTTTCTTCAGAAATTAACTATAGACCCAAAGAATCATTCACTATATATAACTGCTTTTACTCATAGTTCATATTTAAATGAACAGCAAGATGAATCAATTATTTCTAATGAACGATTAGAATTTTTTGGTGATGCGATTTTAGAGTTTATTATTTCTGAATATCTTTATGATAACTTCAATGAATTCGCTGAAGGAGTATTAACTGCTTGGCGCTCGCAACTTATTCGAGGCAATACTTTGTCTGCGATTGCAAAAAATCTTGGATTAGGTGATTGCTTGATACTCGGTAAAGGAGAGGAAAAAAATAAGGGACGCGAAAATATAAGCATACTAGAGGGTGCAATGGAAGCATTGATTGGTGCTGTTTATTTAGATTTGGGTATGGAAAATACCAAGATTTTTGTCATTAATTCTTTATCAGATGAGATAAAAAATTTGACAGAGAATGATGTAATTATTGACGCTAAAGGCGAGCTTCAAAAAATATTTCAATTAGAAAATTTAATGCCTGAATATATCTTGAAATCCACTGAGGGTCCTGAGCACTCTCCTAATTATCGAGTTGAATTAATTTTACCTAATGGAACGACCGTTCAAGCTTCAGCAGGAACAATACAAAATGCTGAAAAGTTAGTTGCTATGCAAGCACTTGAATTAATTAAGGAAATTTAAATGTATCTAAGAAAATTATCTTTACATGGTTTTAAAGCATTTGCTAGCCCGCAGGAATTTGATTTTACTTCAGGCACCACTGCAATTATTGGGCCTAACGGTTCAGGAAAGTCAAATGTTGCTGATGCTATTCGTTGGGTTTTTGGTGAACAATCAAACAAAAATATCAGGGCAAAGAAGACCGAAGATGTAATTTTTATGGGCTCAGATAGCAGGCGCTCAATGGGAATAGCAGAAGTAACGGTTGTGCTAGATAATGCAGATAAGTGGCTACCATTGGACTATGCCGAGGTTTCAATTACTCGAAGAGCTCATCGTTCTGGAGATAACGAATATTTCATTAATGACAACAAGGTTCGCCAGGGTGACATTCTTGCATTAATGAGTCAAGCAAATATGTCTCAGAATTCTTATGCATTTGTTTCACAAGGCCTTGCAGATAGGATTATTGAATTAAAACCCTTAGATCGTCGTATACTTATTGAAGAAGCAGCGAACATAGATCAATTTCGAAAAGACTTAGTAATCACGAAAAGAAGAATAGATGAGACTAGGGAAAACATTCTAAAAGTTGACTTAATTTTAAAAGAATTAAAGCCTAGAGTTAAATTTTATGAACGTTTTCAGAAAAAAACAATTAAATTTAATGAGCTTACAAAAGAAATAACCATTCTTTTATTTTATTTATACGATGCTAAATTAAAAACTTTAAACGAACAAAAAATTAATTTTAATGATACGTTGATTAAAAACAATAAAGAAATTGCAAATAATCGTAATAATTTAGAAAACAATTCTAAAGAGCTTAGTTCGATTGAACTTAAACTTGCTGAATTAAGTGTAACGAAACAAAATATTCAAACTGAAATTGATCAAGAGACATCTGAAATAAATAAACTCGATAAAGATATAGCAATTGCTAATCAAAAGAACTCTGATTTGAAACGTCAAAACGGATCTTTGTCGGATGATTTAGACAATTTAACTAAATTGCAATCTTCAAATGTGCCTGAAGGGGAAATAGCTGATACTACTGTGGCAAATGATCAGATTAATGAATTAACAATTGAAAAAAATAAATTAATTGATGCCATAGATGCTAATGAAATACAAATTAATAATCTTATTCAAAAGAGAAATGTTTCACAGCAAAACCTTGATAAAGAATTTGATAGCTATGATGAAGCAAAAGATAATCTATTTAATTGTGAAAAATTGATTCGGGAAATTGAATTAGAAATAAGCCTTCTTGATCAATATTATAAAGAAGCGCCAATTAATAATGATAATATCAATAATTTATTAAATCAATTTGTTAATGATCCTTCTGTTACATCAAAGCCTAATATATTAGGTCCATTGACTAGATTAATCCAAGTTCCAGATAAGTATGAACATGCAATCGAATCGGCATTAATTGGCTTTTTAAATTCTATTGTTGTTTCTAATGCGAATGATGCAGAGTTATGTTTTGAGTATTTAAAAAATCACGATTTTGGTTCAGTTAAATTATTACTTTTAGATCATATATCTACCGCTCCGCCATTAACGATCATCAGAGAGAAAGGAGTAATTGGCATTGCATCTAAGCTTGTTTCAGTTGATCAAAAATATCAAAAGCTTGTAGATGCGCTCTTAGGCCAAACAATTATTGTAGAAGATCTGTCTACCGCAAAGTCTATATTGAGTAGAGGTATTGGCCAAGTTGTTACACTAGATGGCACGTTGTTAGTAAATGACTTCATTTATTATGGAGGGTCTGCTCAATCTTCTGGTAAACACTTCTCTATACAATCAAGGCTAGATGATCTGCAAGAAAGATTATCTACAGAAACAGAAAAAATACCGCAATTAAAAACAAATGTTGTTAAAAATGACAAAGTAATAGACGAGTTAAGAAAAATTATTACTAATACTGAACATGACATGAGTCGTTATGACAGTGAAAGAAAATCTCTAAATAATGCATTGAGTAAAGTTAATGACAATATATCTACTCTCAATGCTAGTTTAGGCATTATTGAAAATGGTGGATCAATTTCCATTGTTGATAATTCAGAAACTGCTAATCAATTAATTAATGAAAAGACTAGTGAGTTAAAAAGCATAGAAATTGAGCTTAATGAAAATGAATCGATCATTCAAACACTAATTCAAAAATCCGATCTTATCAAAAATAATAAACAATCATTGCTCTCAAGACATCAAGAAATTTCCAACAATATATTGGACCATGAAAAAAAGATTGCTGGTTTTATGCAGTCAATAAAAACTGCAGAAAAATAAATTCAACTATTCGAAAATAGCAATTTTCAAATTAAGACTAAGCAAGAGCAAAATACTTTTGAATTTAACACTCTTTTAGAAAAAATAGAACAAGATAGTTTTTCAATAAATGAAGATGGCTCTATTGCACAACAGTTCTCCAATTTAGATGAAGATACTCTTGATGTGATGAATAAATATAAGGTTAAGTGTTCAATAGATTCATGGTCAGAACTAACTTCTTTAAATTTAGATTCATTGAATACAGTTACAAATGATATGAGAGTTCAGATTCTCAAGCTAGGTTCTTTGGATCAAGAAATTGAAGCAGATCTCATTAATGATAAAAATCGGTACGATCAATTGATTGAACAAACAGGCGATCTTATAAATTCAGAGGAAGAACTGCAGGCAGTAATTAAGAAATTAGAATTTTCAATATCTGAAAAATTTACTGAGACTTTTGAATTAGTCAATGATAAATTTAATCATTATTTTAGAGAAGTTTTTGATGGAGGCAATGCAGAATTAAAAATGATAAGTGCTGAGAATAAAACAGAGCAAGGCATAGAGATTATTGTAAAGCCTCCCGGAAAAAGGCTTTCAAATCTTGCTGCCCTTTCTGGAGGCGAGCGTTCAATGACCTCTGTAGCATTAATGTTTGCATTAATGTCTGTTAATCCGTCTCCAATATGCGTCTTAGATGAAATAGATGCAGCTTTAGATGATGCAAATGTGAAGCGTTTTTTACGTATCTTAAATGAATTAAGTCAAAATTCTCAATTTATAGTAATTACTCATAACAGAATTACTGTACAAGATGCTGAAACTGTTTATGGTATATCTATGGAACAGGACGCAACTTCCACAGTCTTATCATTAAAAATAAAAGATCTCGTCAATTAACTTGATATAATGATTTAAATGAAAAAATTACTTCTACTCATTTTAGGTTTTATTATTTCTTGGAGTTTAATTTCAGGAATATTTTCTCAAATAGATGTTGATATTGTCATAGAGGCAATTCTCAATGCAAATAAATTTTATATTTTTTTAGCATTGTTATTCTATTTATCAGCTTTAGTAACACGAAGTGAGCGTTGGCATCTACTGCTTAAAAAAGAATTTATGCAAACAAGACAGCGTGTATTAAGAGTTGTCGTTATTGGATATGTGATGAATTGGTTATTTCCAATTAAAATTGGAGAAGTCGCAAGACCCGTTCTCTTGGCAGGTCATGAAAAAAATATGGTTCCATTAGCAGCAGGGACAGTTATTGTTGAACGTGTCATGGATGGAGCAATTCTGTCAATACTTTTTTTATTAGGAGCAACTGGTTCACTAGATATTATTTATGATGAATTTGGTAGTAAAGGCCTGTGGATCCCTCTCGGAATTATTATTTTTGTTTTTCTGCTATTTATAGCTTCAATTTATTTACGACGATATATGGAAAGCAGAGATAGTCGTTTATCTAGAGTGACTTTTTTCGTACCAAAAGTAAAAAATAAGCTGGATAGTTTTTTTCGCGGATTGACTATTTGGAAACACCAGACATATTTTATTGGCTCAGCTTTATTAACAATTTTTTCTTGGTTACTAGAAACAATTTCATATTGGCTTATTGGATTATCTTTAGGGATTGAAATGACTATTTTACAATTCTTCCTTGTTCTTTGGGCTGCAACATTTGGCTTTATTATACCGAATGCAGGAGCAGGATTAGGAACTTTTGAATTTTTTACAGGCGGAATGTTAGCAATATTAGGTTTAGATAATTCAACTGCAACTGCTTGTGCTCTTTTACTCCATGCATTAATTTTATTTCCCTTAATTATTTTGGCTATTCCATCTGTAATTTATGAACGTGATAAAATTGATAGAGTTAAATCATTGTTAAGTGTTTGAATCAACTAAATCGGTTTTTTATTTGCTCATTTGGCAATTGAATATATAATGTACTCAGGTGACTAATGGTAGATAATTATAACAAAGAAAACATATTAAATCTCCTAGGTTCAGCGACTCCTGATAATGCAGATCTTTTAGAAACACTGCATAATATCCAAGAGCATTTTGGATATTTATCTAAAGAAGCATTAGAAATAGTTAGCGAGAAGTTATCACTTTCAGTTGCGCATGTTTATGGTACTGCCACATATTATGCTGATTTTAGGTTTGTGCCACCACCAGAGACTATTATTGGATGGTGCAGTGGCCCAGCTTGCTTACTGAAAAATGGGGTAGGTATTAGAGATGCCATGCTTGCTGTGTTCGGTACAGAATTAGGAGAGCAACGCGAAGATCCATCTGTTGAAGTATGTTTAGCACAATGTAATGGTACATGTGAGCAAGCACCTCAAATTTGGATTAACAACAAAGTTGTTGGAAAGCTAACTGCTGCACAAGCAATAGAATTAGCAAGATCAATAAAAGAAGGTAATTAATGGAAGATTATTACAATTTACGCGCCCAAGCTGATATAGAATACAGTATTTGGTCAAAGCCAGAAAGACCTAGAATTGATTTTGCTTATGATACATCTAGTATGGCAAGCGGTATTGAGAAAATAATAGATAAGACTCATGAGATTATTAATAGTAATAACTATGCAATAGATACGGGCATTGTTGCTGGTTATGGTTTTCAATACCTTAATCCTTTAGCTCAAATTACATTCACAGATGGAACTACAGTTTTATATGGGCCTATTAATACTAATAATTTAGATGATCTTGTAAATGAGGCTCTTGGTTTGAATAGAAATCCACTTGACATAACAATAGGAATGCTTCATGGATACAGAAATGATATTCAGTTAATTAATAAGCATCCATTTTTACAACTTGAAGAAGAACGCCGTCTGTTAAGAAATCTAGGATATATTAATCCAAATGAGATTAATCATTACATCGCTCGTGACGGATATTTAGCAGTAAATTCTATCTTTGAAAAAAAGTTAACTGATGAGGAAATTAGAAAAGAAATTAGTGATTCTGGATTAGCGGGGAGAGGTGGCGCATTTTTCCCAACGGGTGTTAAATGGGGATTTTTATCTTCTGCTGGAAATGAAGATAAATATTTGGTCTGTAATGCCGATGAAGGGGATCCTGGCTCTTGGGTAAATAGAATTATAATGGAAGGAGATCCTCATTCAATTATAGAAGGAATGATAATAGGCGCATTAGGCACTTTTGCAAACAAAGGATACATATATATTCGAAGTGAATACCCATTAGCTATTGAACGTATGCAAAAAGCTATTGACGATGCGTACTCTCTAGGCATCTTAGGAAAAAATATTTTACAAAGTGATTTTGCATTTGATTTACGTATCATAAAAGGGGCAGGTGCTTATGTTTGTGGTGAAGAAACGGGACTTATTGCCTCTATTCAAGATTCAAGAGGCATGCCAAGAATAAAACCTCCATTTCCAGCAAATTCTGGTGTATTTTTCAATCCTACAAATGTCAACAATGTTGAATCATTTGCTAGTATTCCTATGATAATGCGTAATGGTTATGATTGGTATAAAGAGTATGGTGTTGATAGCATCTCTGGCACAAAACTTTTTTCTATGTCAGGCGATATTAAAATGACAGGAATCATGGAGCTACCTTGGGGTGTAAAAATATCAGACGTACTAGAGACCTGTGGCGGAATTATTAATGGGAAGCCATTTAAAGCCTTGCAAGCAGGTGGGCCACTTGCCGGATATCTTCCATCTAGTATAGCTAACAATTTAGAGCTTGAGCCCAATCAATTTAAAGATCATGGCGCCCTTGTGGGTTCTGGAGGTCTTGTTTTCATCTCTAATTCATCTTGTAGTATCCAATTGAATTTATTGTTTTCACAATTTGTAGAAGACGAATCTTGTGGGCGCTGTACTACATGTCATGGAGGCAACCAGAGAATGACAGAGATTTTCCGTAGAATTTCAAAAGGCAACGGAAGACCAGAAGATAAAGCAAACTTAGATATAATTGGGAACACTTTATTATATTCAAATTGCGTACATGGACAAGCAAGTCCCACAATTATGAAAAATACTGTTAGCCATTTTGCTGATGATTATGAAGATTGCGTAATAAATAAAAGATGCAGCGGAAATGTTTGTTCGTGCCCGGGACTCACGAAATTAATCATTGTTAATCAGTTTGATGAGAATTTAGATGCTGCAATGAATATTTGCCCGACGGGGATGATAAAGAAAGATAATGGTAAATATGCCATTGATATGAAAGACTGCATAAGATGTGGTGCATGTATTGAATTAGCCCCTGATGCAATTAAAAAAGTATCAGATGGTACAGTTCAGGAAGTACCAGACTTTCTTCCAAGAATTTTTAGTGATAACCATAAAACGCTCTCACCTCATACAACTATTATTGATCCTTCAAGTATCACAACAAATGTTCTTGTTAGAGGTGAGAAAAGTTTATCTGGAATGGAAAATATTACTATTTAGTATTATGCCAAGAAATAATTTTCATAATTGCTTTTGATGCACGCTCGGATGAATCAAAAAAAGGCACACCTTTTTCGAGTGCAAGACAAGCAAGATTATTTACTTCATCTAAAGAACCCTGTATTCGGCTTCTATGAATAATTGCTATTGGTAATTGTAATGTTTTTTGTAATGATTTAAATGTTGATAAAAGTAATTCAAAAGATTTATTTTCAAATTCTTTTTTAGCAAATAATTTATTTAAATTAAATCCACCTATACTGCTTAGTGAAGAGGCTTTTGTATTTTTATCATTCATCCATGGCATTAGGCCATATGAATAAAAAAAACAATCTACTTTTTTATTTTTGGATAACGTTCTAAATAACTTCTTAAGTAGATCAATTTGATTTGCGCCAACACCAAAGTCAATTGGGTTAAAAATGCTTGTTCCTGCTAACGGAATAAATGAGCGTAGTTTGTTTTGCACGTTTTTATCTATTGTTGGTAAATGAAGTCCGGATCTTGCAATGGTATCGCTTGATAATACAGAGTTGCCACCCCCACTAGATATTGATATAACATTGTGATTTTTAATATTAATTAAAGATGTCTTCATTGCAATTATGATATCTTGTGCCTCTTCAATAGAATCTACTAAAATAACACCAAATTGCTTGCATAATGATTCAAAGATTTCTGCTGAGCCAGCAAGCGAGCCAGTATGAGAGCTCGCTGCTCTTGCTCCTTCTTCCGTAAGGCCACCTTTGATTATAATTGTTGGTTTTGTTGAGGCACATTTTTTAAGTGCTTTTAAGAAGTCTTTACCATTATTAATGCCTTCAATATATGATAGTACATACTTTGTTTCGCTATCATTAGCAGCATAATCCAAAAAATCACTGACACTTAAATCAGCACCATTGCCAAAAGACACGACTTTAGAGAATCTTATGCCTCGAGAACCTAATCTAAAAATAAATTCTGCAGCTAAGACGCCAGATTGAGATGCAACAAAAACGTCTCCAGCCTCTTCAGGAGGAGCCTCTTCAGTAAATGATATCTGTTCTGAAGGAACATACAATCCCATGCAATTTGGACCTATAACTCGTATCCCTGCCTGTTTTGTCATTTTTAATACTTCTGTTCCCAGTTGTTCACGTTCCTTATCTCCAGTTTCATTAAATCCTGCAGTAAATAGATGTAATGTTTTAACATTTTTTTCTATGCACTGTTTAACCAGTTCTGGAACTAAAGGAGCAGGTACTCTAGAAATCACATAATCAATATCAGTAGGACACTCAAGAATACTTGGATAACATGTAAAATTTTTAATTTTATTCATTTTAGGATTAACAGGGTATAGCTTGTGATTCTTGTCAAAGCCACTATTAAGTAGTGCCTTGAAATGCCCACCATCATTTTCATTTGATGACACGCCAACTATAGCAATATTTTTTGGATGAAAGATAAAATCTAGAGGATGTTTATTGTGATTTTTATACATTTAATATTCATTTTTAATTATTTTATGTAACTATTTATTCCACATCTTTTCAGCCCGACCATCAAAATTGATATGTGTAAATCTTGCTAGTACAAATAGATAATCAGACAAACGATTGATATATACAAGTATATTCGTAGAAATTTCTACTTCTTGTGAAGCTGTAACTATTGAGCGTTCAGCTCTTCGACATATTGCTCTAGATAATTGAAGTTGTGCAGCAGGCAATATACCAGTTGGCAGTATGAAATTATCAAGAGAAGGCAAAGAATCTTGCATCTTATCTATTGCAACTTCAAGATCAATTACGTCGTTATTATTAACAAAATTTTTAAATATTCCTGTTTTTTCTTTCTTGTTAATTTCCTCTGGAGGAGTAGCAAGCTCAAATCCTATATTAAAAAGATCATTCTGTATATTCTCTAATTGCTTTATTATATTTTTTCTTATTTTGCCTCTAGTAAAATATCGATACCACCATTTGCTGCCATAATTCATATTTGCGTTTGTTAAGTAAGCCAAGGTTATTCCTATTGAAGAGTTTAATTCATCAACATCACCATATGCTGAAACGAGTAAATCATTTTTCAATACACGCTTACCACCATAAAAGGATGTGCTGCCTTCATCGCCACCTTTAGTATAAATTTTCATAATTATCTCCATAATGGTGGAGCCGGTGGGAATTGCACCCACGTCCAGAATATATTTTGTCTCAATCTGCTACGGGCGTAGTCAGATTTAATTGCACTAATTGAAACTATCTGACAATAACAATTAGCAAACTTTGAAAAAACTTAGAATTTTATCATCAAAGCAGTAATAAAATTTTGCATCCTAGCTAATTGTCGCTTGATATTTCTCACTAGGAGAAGAAATAAAAAACGTCACTGCTTAAGCAGCGAGAGCGAGTTGTTTTTCGCCTTTTAAATTTTTGTCGAAGATTAACGAGTTTACGACGTACTCGACCCGCAAATGAGATCAATCCATACCTGTCGAAACTAGGCGGCCCCAAATTTGCACCTATTTAAAGGTAACTAAAGTTTATGCATAATTTTGTTATTGGTGAATAGCGAACTATTGAAATCTTTTAATACTTTTTTTTATTGCTGCTTGTAACGATCTATCAGATTCACGTTTTTTTATAGATTGACGTTTGTCATATTTCTTTTTACCACTTACAAGGCCTAGAGAAATCTTAATTTTACCACGTTTAAAATATATTCTTGTAGGGATTAAAGTTAAACCAGGTTTAGTGTTAATTTCATGCAACAATTTACGAATTTCTTTCTTATGCATTAACAGTTTTCTTTGGCGCAAAGTATCCCATTCCGATGTATCAGTGCTAGGCTTTGTAATATGCAAATTGTTCAACCAAATCTCACCATTTTCTATTTTTGCATATGATTCATGCACTGTTACCTGAGCGCTTCTAATTGATTTAACTTCACCGCCTTTTAATACTATTCCAGCTTCGTATTCTGATAATAGGGCATAGTTATACAAGCCTCTTTTATTTGATATTGTAGGGCTTTTATTTGGTACATTCTTGCTAAGTTTTTTTCTTGTCAATTTAGTACTTTACATAATTAAAACTAGAGAATACTTTTTAAATATTCAACTGCATCAATTATAACAGTATCTTTCCGATTCGTAATATCGTCAACGCTGACTTTTGATTCAATATCAGGCTTTACTCCTAGTTTTTCAATAACTTGTCTTGTAGGGGACAAGTAACGCGCTGTAGAGACATACAAGGCACCTCCATTAGATAATTTTTTTACTGTATTTACAGTTCCTTTACCAAATGAAGTTTCACCAATCACTATTGCTCGATTATTATCTTTAAGTGCTGCAGCAAATAATTCTGAACCTGAAGCTGACATTGCATCTTGTAATATTACAACAGGGAGGTCTGTAATCGTTCCTTTTGATGCTCTAGTAACATCCTCATTTTTATTTCTATCGACTTGTATAGTTATAATACCTTCATTTAAAAACATATCTGCAATTTGTAATGTTTCATCTAATAAACCCCCTGGATTTGCTCGTAAATCAATAATGAATGCTTCAACACCAGAGTTCTCTTTATCCCTTAAAGCTTTTTTTAATTCATCAGGGGTATTTTCAGTAAATGATTTGATTCTTATATAACCAATATCATCGACAATATTTCCATTCTTATCATATATATTTTCAGATCTATCCAGTGAATTAACATAAGTGATTGATGGGACATCTATGTTGTCTCGAATTAATACGACAATTCGAACATCTTCGCTACCAATACTTTGAATTCCTAATGTTACTTTTGTTCCTTGGGGCCCACGAATACGTAATGCAGCTTTTTCTGTAGACCAGCCTTTTGCATCCTCACCATCTACAGAAATGATTTTATCTCCATTTTTCAATCCTGCTTTTGCTGCAGGGCTTCCATCAAACGGACTGACAATGATTACATAATCATCTTTAAGAGAAATTGTTGTTCCAATACCTTGAAAGGTGCCTTGAAGATCAGATTGAGCAAAACTAAATGATTCAGGATCAATATAATTTGTATGAATGTCATCTAAAGAACGCAAAATGCCAAGAATAGAAGCATTAAATAATTGTTGTTTGTCTATTCGTTCAGGTTCTACATAGTTGTCTTTAAGAACATCATATATTTCGCCAATGACTTTGAAGTCATTAAGTTCAGTTATATCTTCAGAGCCTTGAGATATTGATTGATGTATTTTATCAATCTCTGCTTGTGATATTTCAGATTCACCTGAAATAAGCATATGTGAAATAAAACCAATAGATATTAGAAGTATTCCAATTAAGCAACTTATAATTCCTATAAGTACATTATTTAATATTTTATTATTCATACCACTATGTATTTTAGAATATTCCACCGTACTGTCTATATTATATGTTAAATTATTTTTAAATAATTATTATGTAAAGTACATCATAACACATTACATAACTAATATAGTGCGACATTAAATAAAAAAAATTAAGTATCCCTATCCTATAAACTATAAAATCATATAATAAAAAAATTAGATGGTGTATTGGTGATTACATTGAACAATTCTGAATCTATAAATAATAATGATATAGAAATATTAAAATCTACTAATGATAATCCCAGCCCTTTCCCTATCTTGTATTTAAATGATATTGATCTAGATTATTCATCATTTAAAACTGCTTCAAGCTTACTTGCTTCAGAATATATGGTTTTGCTACATAATCCATATAAAGATTTATCAATCAATACTAATGAATCAATTGATTTTAATGTTATTTCAAGAAGAATAGTTGATATTCTGGATGAACATAATATAAGTTCAATTCATATTATTGCTCATGGCTTTTCCTCTATTCTAGCAAACAATTTCTCAATTAATTATCCTGATTATGTTAAGTCAATGATATATGAAGATTTTTCTACTGAATTTAATGTCAATAATAGAATATATAATATAGATTACTCAAAAATTGCATGTCCGACATTACTCCTGAGGGGCTCTAAATCAGATATGATGCTTCCTCAACAAAATCAAGATATAGTAATGAGTAATGATTTATTACGTTCAAGCTCAATAGAAAATGTTGAAAAGGATGGGCATTTTCATAATGTAGAGTCATATATTAGCCAGGTTACTAAATTTATTAGTTTTTATAGTTGATTTCATTTATCAATTTAAGTAAATTAAACTGGTTTGATACTTGAGTGATAATAAATTATGACTATAATTTAGATTAATTATCTTAATCCTTGGAAGAGATAAAATTAAATGGCAGAAGATCTAATTGTTCGCTTTGCAGGAGAAGGAGGTCAAGGAGTAGTAACTGCTTCTGAAGGACTTTCTCAAGCTGCAGCACAAGTTGGGTACCACGTACAAACTTTCTCAACCTTCCCTTCTCAAATTAAAGGTGGACCTACTTTAGGTCAAACTAGAGTTTCTACCCTGCCTATTTTATCTTCGGGTGATGGACTTCATGTTCTTGTTGCTTTAGACGAATATGCATATGAAAACAACAAAGAGGATCTATTTCCCGATGGCATCATAGTTTACAATTCAAAAGAATTTTCATTAGACCTACCGAACGCAATTGGTTTTAATGTTGATGAACTTGCTCGTTCTACCGGCAATCCTTTATCTGCCAATATGGTGATGATCGGCGCTGTTGCAGGCTTAGCAAATATGCCTGCTGAATACTTTACTGAATTCATCACCAAACGCTTTGATAGAGGCAGAGATAATGACAAAGATATTATAGATGCTAATATTAAAGCTCTTGAGCTTGGCATGGATGCAGTTAAAGATTCTACTCAAACTTTACCCAAGCTTGATGCTCCATCAAAAACTTCAGAAGAACGCGTGCTGATAAAAGGTTTTGAAGCTGCTTGTCTTGGTGCTTTAGCTGCTGATTTAGATGTATTTATCGGCTATCCAATATCTCCCGCTACTACAATGTTAACATTTATGCAACGTAATCTTATTGGAGACGGCAAGCATGTTGGACAAGCTAGTTCAGAAATTGAATCTATTACTTCGATTCTTGGTTCTGGATATGCAGGAAAACGTGCCATGACTTCTACTGCTGGTCCTGGTCTTTGTTTAATGAGTGAAGGCATTGGGCTTGCATGGATGGCAGAGGTCCCGCTAGTAGTTGCAAACGTGCAACGTGGTGGACCATCAACTGGCCTGCCAACCAAAACTGAACAATCAGATCTATTAATGGCGTTGAATCCAGGTCATGGCGATATGAGAACGCCTGTTATTGCACCAGGCACTGTTGAAGAATGTTTTTTTGCTGGCGCGCATGCAATTAGTTGGGCGGAGACATACCAAGGTCCAGTAATTTTGTTGTCAGAAGCTTCTTTAGCTGAACGTCA
>MDTE01066530.1_pt1 | contig 17070 bp, 19 predicted proteins | sample 811231 | NCBI WGS metagenome assembly MDTE01 (sample SAMN05326651, study PRJNA326480) | marine metagenome | isolation source: seawater | place: Indian Ocean: Red Sea | collected 2010
TCTCAAATCAATGAATAATAAATTGCCATGATCTCTAATTGTGTCTGCCCATCCAGATAAAGTAACTTTTTCCCCTAAATTATTAATAGATAAGTCTGAACACAAATGGCTGCGATATTTATTCATTCTGATGCCATCTACAGTATTTCCTTTATTAATGGTATCGTTAATTGTCTTTTTTTTTCGAGAGATAAAACATCTAACTTATCTACAATATCATGAATACCTTTATAAGATCTTTCAACTCTTCTTAGAATATATTCAAAAATATCATTACTGTTAACTATAAATTGTTTGTCTAAAAGTAATTTTGTTAAAACAGTTATTAACATTTCATCATCTGGATTATTTATTTCTAAAAAAGAAAAAGTTTTTAAACGAGAAGGCAAATCATTAAATTGAAAATTAATGTCATTAATTTTAAATGGAGATGTAATTAAAATTTTTAAATTATTTAAAATACAATAGTTAACTAAATGAAAAATAATTTCTTGATCAAAAGAATGTAAATCATCTATAAGAATATTATCTTTTTTCTTTATTATTTCTTCAAAATTATTTGATAATTTATTGGCATTGTACTTATTTTTCCAAATATGCGCTAAAAATGATTTACCAGATTTTTTTGGACCGTATAAAAATGAAAATAATGATTCTTGATTTATTAATCTATTAAATGCATCAAAATTAGTTTCATTAACAAAGAAGTTTGAATCATTGATATTATCGTTAAAAGTGTAGTTTATTATTTTTTGTTTATTCACTTTAGTCTAATTACACATTTATTTTTGGAGTAATTGATATCTAATTTATTCATTTTAAAAATATTAGTTAGTATTTTTAAGTTACCATAGTAATTTATATCATATTCATTAGTTTTAAATGATAATGATTTTATATTTAAATTTTTAATAATAGAAATTTTTTTTAAATTATTTCTTATCTCTTTTAATTCAAGATTATTGAAATAAATAATCTTACAATTAATCTTATTTAAAGTAATGTTTTGAATTCCATTGATAGTTTTCCAAATATTTAAAGTTTCAAATTTTAAAATTTCAAAAAAAACTTCATATTCATTCTTGTTAAGTGTAAATTCTTTTTCTATAATTTGATTTTCAGAAATTAAAAACAAATTATAATTAGTTTTATTATTTGAAGAATCTGCTATTACAACAATGATTTCCTCTAAATTATATTTTTTTGAAAATTTAGATATTTTGTCATAATCTTTACTCTTGATATGTTCTTTCTTTAATAGATATCGGTCATTAATATCTAAATTTGGAATTTTGAATAATTCATCTTGTTTGATATTATTCTTATAATAAGAGTAGAAATTATTATTTTTAGAGAAAAGATTTTCACTTAGATGATTCTGATCATATATAATTAATAGAAATTTTTTAGGATAATATTCAACATAAGAAATTTTATTTTTGCGGTAAAATTCAATTATATTATTTTTATTAAAATTTATCTTTATCTTAGAGAAATATTTATTACCAACAATTTTTTCTTCATTAATTATAATATTTTTTATGAAACTATTTATTAAATCTTTGGATAAAACAGGTTTTAATTTTTCGAATTCTTTATTATTTAATGTTTTGTTTAAAATATTTATTAGGCTTTCTTTTTTTATATAATTTATTTTAGTGAGTTTAGTGTTGTCGATATTATTTGAAACAAAATTAACGTCATAAAATGATGTAGCAAATAAATCTTCAGAATATGCATATTTATTAAATAAAAACAGAATTATAAGTATGATAAATATTTTCATTCTTTTATTGAAATAAAGCTGATATCAATTATTATATACTTGATGGATTATAATAAAGATAATATCGCTAAAGATAAGGCAAAAACATGGAAAATATTTAATAAACTCACTATTTATACAATAATATTTGTAGCTTTTATTTTGATAATTATTTTTTCTTTGTTTTAATTAATCAATAATTTCAGTTTCATCAAAAAAATATTTTATTTCAATTTCAGCATTTTCTTTAGAATCAGAACCATGAACAGAATTTTCCTGAATATTTAAAGCAAATTGCTTTCTAATAGTTCCAATCTCTGCATTATCTGGATTTGTTGCACCCATAATTTTTCTGTATTGTTCTACAGCATTGTTACCCTTTAAGACCTGAATTATAACTGCACCTGATGTCATATAATCAATTAGATCTATAAAGAATGGCTTGTCCTTATGAACTGAATAAAATCCCTCTGCTTTATCTTTAGATAATTTTATTCTTTTTTGTGCAACTATTATTAAACCATTCTCTTCAATAATTTTATTAATTGCCCCCGTTATATTTCTTTTTGTAGCATCAGGTTTAATGATTGAAAATGTTCTATTCATAAATCTCCTTATTTTAATATAAAAAATGTTTCTAATTTAGCAATTTGATTTTGTCTATAATTTGATCAAATTTAAACAATTCTGAATAAAAAGAGTGGTAAGTTTTTTTTGATATTTTATTAATATAAATATATTGATTATATTAATAAATAATATTTTTGATGAATATTCATAGAATAAATACATATCTAATCATTCAGATCATTAAAAATTTTCTTCTTATTTTGTTTATTTTTTTTTCTATAGCATGGGTACTTCAAATTACTAGACTTATAACTATTTCAAATTTTTTGCACATAGAAATAATTGAAATATTTTTTCTTTCATTATTTTTAGTACCTAATCTAATTACTGTTATAGTCCCATTTATTTTAATTTTTACAGTATTATTATGTTTCATACGATTAAATAGAGATAATGAATTAATTGCAATTTTGTCACTAGGGTTAGGATTAAAACCTTTTAAAACCGCACTAATTTTATTTAGTACTGTTATTTTATTAATTTTTATATTTTTAAATTTTTATTTTGCTCCAAAAATATATGAAATTTATAAAAACAAAGAATATGAATTAAGGAATACTTTGGATTTTAATAAAATGGCATCATCTAATTTTTTAAATTTAAATCAAAGTACTGTTTTAGATTTTAATAAAATTAACAATCAATACGTTGACATATTTATTACTTATAAAGATGAAAAAGAAAACATTGTTTATGCTAAAGAAGGAAATATCTTTAGTAAAAATAATCAATATCATTTTCAGTTGATTAATGGCTTTAAGATTAGTTTTGATAAAAATGAACAGATAGAAAAATTAGAATTTTTAAATTATGTTCTAAAAATAGATAATGATAATGTTAGAATTAATAATATTACGGATAAAAATACTTTTACAATTTTTGATGACTATATTTCAAAGAATTATCTAAATATTTCTTTTAAAATTATTGATATAATACTAGTTTTATTTATTATTTTTTTTTTTTACACAAATAACCTTAAATCATTTAACTTAAAAACTTCAAATAATATTTATTTCTCATTATTCTCAATATCAATATTAATTTTTAATCAAATTTTAAAAAATTCTGAAATTAACATATCGAATTATCTTATATTCATATTCTCTGTTTTATTTTTAACTTTATTAATATCAAAAATTAGAAGTACATATGTATAAAATTAATAAATATTTATTTAATTTAACCAATAAATATCTAATAATAAATTTTTTAATAATTTCATTTTTTATTATTTTTATAAACTTATTAGAATTATCAAGAGTTATTTCAGAAGAAAATAAAACATTTATAAATTTTTTTTATCTTTCATTTTTAAGATATCCAGCAATCTTAAATGAGATAATTCCTTTTGTGACAATAATAAGTGTTGCATTTTTGATAAGAAACTTAATAAATAATAATGAGTTAGTTTCGATGAGAAATTTGGGTTACTCAATTTTTGATATTTTTATACCTATATCAATTGCTATTTTTTTAATGGGAATTTTCTTTTTGTTTTTTGTAAATCCTATATCGGTATTTATGGAGAAAGAGTACGATAAGAAAATTAATAACAAAGATGAAAGTTTATATTCAATTAAAATATCAGAAAATGAAATGTGGATCAAAAATCATATCGATAAAAATAATTCCAATTTCATAATAATTGAAAATATAAACTTAAGAAATATGGTTGCATCAAGTATTAAAATTTTACTAATAAATGATCATAACAATAAATTTTTATTAGCAAAAAATGGAGTAATTAAAGATAACGTATTTAATTTAAATAATGTTAAATACTATGACCTTAATAATGAGGATTTTAAAAATTTAAAAAATTATAAATTATTTATAAATTTCAATGAACAAAACATTATTAATTCAATTTCAAATTACAAAAGCATACCATTCTATAAATACCTAAGTCATTCAAAAACTTTATCTAAATTTAATTTATATTCTTCAGAAATAGGATTATATTATTTATCAGAAATATTGAAACCTGTTTTTATTGTTGTATTATCTTTTGTTATTTTAGGTTTTACAGCCAAATTTCAAAGAAATGAAAACTTTTTTAAGGTTTTATTTATTTCTATTGCTATCGGATTTATTATATTTTTATCAAAAGAAATTATTATAAAATTAACAATTAATCTATCAATAAATTTTTTAATTTCATATTTAATGATTTTTTTAATTCCTTTTTTTGTAGGATTGTATCAAATAATAAGAATAGAAAATGAATAAACAATATAAATTAAAAATTTTAAAATTATTGATAATATTTTTAATTGTAAGCTTACCTAATTTTAATTATGCAAAAGAATTACTTATATTTGCTGATTCTATATCATATGATGAAGAAGAAAATATTATTGCTAAAGGTAATGCAAAAATCTTTCAAAATGATGAGCTGATAATCTCTGAATTAATAATTTATAATAAAAGTGAGGAAATATTTATAATACCAGGTGAATTTACTTTTAGAGACAATAATAAGAATTATTTTGAAGGAGAAAATGGTACATTTATTAAAAATCTTAATTTTGCAGAATTTGATAATCCAAAAGTAAAATTGAATGATGGATCAAGAATAACCGGAAAAAAATTAAAAAGAGATGGTGGTATAGATATCGTATCAAAAGGTGTCTATACACCATGTAAATCAAGAATAAAAATTGGAAACTTTATTTGTCCAACCTGGCAATTAGAAGGTGAAAAAATACTTCATGATAATGAAAACCTATTTTTATATCAAAAACACTCTAAGATGAGAGTTTTAAATACACCAGTATTTTATGTGCCATATATTGTTACTCCATCTCCACTGAGAAAAGAGAGGAAATCTGGCTTTTTGTCTCCGTCAATATCATTAAATTTTTTTGACACGCAAACATCTCAATCAGCATCATTTCCATATTATTTTAATTTATCAGTTGATAAGGAATTAACATTTACACCGATTTTAAATTATGGTGCTGGAGTTGATTCATCACAAAGATTTATGTTTGATTATAATCAAATATTATCTGGCGGCGTCTTGTCAACTAATTTGATCTTTGATTCTAATTTTGAAAATGAAAATAATAATAAATGGTTAAGAGATGCTAGCTTAATAACTAATTATAATCAGAATATTAATAATAAATTTAAATTATCTTTAGATTCTGCATTACAAACATCACAAAATTATATTCAAAAAACTCAACCTAATAATGATCTAAGCTATAGTACTTCATTATCAACTAAACTAAAATTACAAGGTTATTACCTAAATAAAAAAGATGATTACTTTGAAACATTTATAAGCACCTATCAAACAAATCAAAAAAATGAAGACAATAAAACTACTCCTATAGTGTTACCGAGTTTAAGCTACTATACTGGTACAGAAAAAATCAACAAATATAATATAAGCGGGATATACAAAAGTTATAATATTTTTAGAGATAAAAATACATCTATTCACGCAAAAAATCAGCAAAAGTTTGCACATACCTTAAATTTACACAGAGATATTTATAAATTTAATTCGAAATTTATGTTAAAATCAGAATTACATAATCAAATCTTCAATACAGAAAAAATTTTAATAAATACTAATAAATATCATACAGGTACTACTTATAGATTTTTCCCAATTCTAAGTATGGATATTGAAACACCATTTAAATTTAAAGAAGATAAATATAATTTTACTCTAAAACCAATAACACAGATAGTGTTAACACCAGGAAAATCTAATACAAATAAAATCTCTAATGAGGACTCTTCAATAAATAGTTTTACTTTAAATAATTTTTCATCTTTAAATAGATATAGTGGAACTGATAAGATTGATAATTCAAAAAGGATTAATTATGGAATTAATATAAGCAATGAGAAAATAAATTTTAATATGTCACAAACATATGAATTTACAGACAATAGTAATTTTCATTACGAACAAGGTAATGATGATCATCTAAGTGATCTACTAGGTTCATTAAAATATGATGGAAATAATAAAATTTCGTACAATTTTAGATATGATAGTAATGACAAATTTATGAAACAACAAAATATTATTTTTGACAAAGAAAATGATATAGCTAGTTTTAATATTTCGTATTTAGATAAAAAAAGTAAGACAGATGAACTAATTACTCAAGATACTGAAACAATTAATTACAATGTGTTGAGTAAGAAATTTTTAAATTTTTCAAGTATCAGAATAAATGGCCTTTATGATTTACAAAAAGAAATTAATACAGAATACAGCTTAGGATATGAATATTTTGATGAATGCTTTGGCATTAATTTAGATTTTAATAGGAAATCATACAAAGAAGATGATCTTGAGCCACAAGATATATTAACATTAATGTTTTCATTTAAAAATATTGGTAGTTATAAATCAACTAATTTGGCAGTATCAGAGACAGATAAACAAGATATTAGATGGGATTCTCTAAAATTAGATAATGAAATTTTTTATAATGATTAATTTTTTTAATAAAATACTTGTTTCGAATTTAATTATTTTGATTAATTTATTTATAATAAATAATAGCAGTGCAACAGAAAATAAAATTATTTTTAAAATAAATAATAAAGCATTTACTACAATAGATTATCAATTAAGAATTGAATATTTAGATTTTGTTGGTGGTAACCAAAATTTAACTGAAGAAACTGTAATAAATGATTTCATTTCAGCAAATTTATTTAATGAACATTTCAAAGCTTCAAAGAAAATAAATGATAAAGAGTATGAAAAAAAAATAGAGGAAATATTTATTAATATTTATGATACCAATCAAAAAAATAAAAAAAATTATAAATATGTAATAAATAAAAAAAATATTTTAGATAATCTAAAAATAGATTACTATAGAAAATTGATATTAGAAGAAGCATTGAATACTAATATTAATAATTTAAGTAATTCAAGTAAGGATGTAGATTTGCTCTACAATATTGAGCTTAGTTATATAAACTTAAATTATGATAATACAGAAGAAATAAAAGAAAAAATTATAAATTTAAATAATATTAACATTGATAATGTAAAAAATTATTTGAATGAAAACAATATTAACTTTTTTTTTAAGCAAAAGGAGGTTATTAATATTGAAAAACTAGATCCTAGAATTAGAAAAAATATACTTTCAAATAACAATTTTTTTATTTTTGAGAATAATAATAAAATATCCTTTATATTTGTTAAAAAAAAATTTGAAACATTTGAAAGTATTTTAGTTAATTTGTTTAGCGTTAGATCAGATACTTTTTTAGACAATGAAATATTAAAATGTAAAAATCTAAAAAGTAATAATGAAATAAATGTTTTTAATAAAGAATATAAATACGAGGATTTAAATAATAAGTTAAAAAACAAATTAATTAATATTAATGACTATCTAGTTTTTAACGAAAATAATCAAAAAATATACATAGTTTTGTGTGATATAAAGTTTGATAAAGATATATTACAAAATTATAATTTTAATAAATTAATCAATTTTAATGTTAGTAATATTGAGAAAAAATTGATTAATAAATATGCTAAAATATATAATTTAATAAAAAATTAATGCCTAAGTTAATAGCAGTTACTATTGGAGATATTAAAGGCATCGGCATTTATTTATTGTTAGAAAATTGGCAAACAAACAAGCTTAAAAATTTTATTCTATTTTGCAATAAGGATATTATTAGGAGATATATAAAAAAAAATAAAATAAAAGCTAAATTAAATATAATTAATTCAAATAAATCAGATATTAACTACAAAAACAATTGCTTAAACGTATTCACCTTTTTATCTAAAAATAATGAAGATAATACATACAAATCTCTTAAATTTGCACATGAGTTTTGTATTAATAAAAAATGTATTGGATTAGTAACACTTCCGCTAAGAAAAGACTTGATAAAGAAAAAAATTGATAAAAATTTTATTGGACACACAGAATTTTTTCAAAATCTTGAAAATAAAAGTAATTCTAACATGATTCTATATCATAAAGAAATTATAATATCTCCATTGACGACTCATATTTCAATAAATAAAGTATCAAAAAAAATATCTAATAAGAAATATTTATTTAATAAGATAATAAATCTTAATAATTCTCTAAAATTTGATTTTAACTTCAAAAAACCAAAAATCATTATTTCTGGATTAAATCCACACGCTGGAGAAAACGGCTTTATAGGTAAGGAGGAACTAAATTATATAATACCTATAATTAAAAAATTAAAGAAAAAAGGTATTAGTATTGAAGGTCCTTACTCTGCAGACAGTATGTTAATTAAAAAAAATTTAAAAAAATATGATTGTTTTATTTTTATTTATCACGATCAAGCCTTAATACCTTTTAAGTTCATTAGTCAATTTTCAGGTATAAATTTTACTGGAAATTTAAACATAATAAGGACATCTCCTGATCATGGTACAGCTTATAAGTTAATTGGGTCAAAAGAAATTTCTAATAAATCAATATTAAATTGTTTTAAATTAACTAGAGAAATTTATAAAAACAGATTAACTAATGATCAGAGCTAAAAGATCATTAAGTCAAAATTTTCTTGTAGATAAAAATATTTCAAAAAAAATTGTTGATCAAACTATTGTCAAAAATAAAACTATCCTTGAAATAGGTCCTGGCTATGGCTTTTTAACTGATAGTATATTATTGAAAAAACCAAAAAAAATAATTTTAGTTGAAAAAGATACTAATTTAAAAGAAAAATTATATGAAAAATATAAAGATAATAAAAAAGTAGAGATTATAGGAAGTGATATTCTTAGTCTTAAACTTAATAAATTTAAGGATTTAATTATTATTTCAAATTTACCATATAATATAAGTACAAAAGTTATTTTATATTTATTTCATTTCAATGAAAATATTTACGAAATGATTTTTATGATTCAAAAAGAAGTTGCCCAAAAGTTTGATTATAATTTACCAAAAATGAATAAATACAAATTTTTAACAAAAATTATATCAAGATTTACAAGATGCTTTGATGTTTCACAGAATGTTTTTGTTCCACGACCAAAAGTAATGTCGACGGTTGTAAAATTTAAATTTAATCAAGAAAAAAATGATTTAAATAGAGCTATTAATTTTTCAAATATAATTTTTAAAAATATAAGAAAAAAAATCTATAATAATATAAAATTTGAAACAAATAGTTTATTAGGTAATAAAAGAGTTAATCAATTAACAATAGAGGAGCTTTTAACTATTTATAATCTTTTTTAATTTTAATTTGAGTGTTTTTTTCTGACTCATAATCAATTCATTATATTCAATAATTTTTTTAATATCATTTACAGTGTTTTGAATTTTTTCATTTATTAAGACATATCTATATTCATTATAATGTCTCATTTCGTCAATTGCATAGGATAATCGTAAATTTATTTCCTTATTATTTTCTCTACCTCTTTTTATTAATCTTCTTTTGAGTTCAGATTTAGAAGGGGGTAAAATAAAAAAATCAATAATATCCTCTTTTTTATAATTCTTTCTAATTTTTCTAGCTCCTTTCCAATCAATATCAAATAAAATATGTTTTTTTCTCCTTTTGGATAATGTTATATTTCTAATTGGAGATCCATATAGATTATTAAAGTTATTTGCTGTTTCTATAAAAAAATTTTTATTTTTAAGTGTCTGAAATTTTTTTTTACTTATAAAAAAATAATCTTTACCATTTATTTCATTCAATCTTTTACTTCTTGAAGTATAAGAAACTGATAGATTAATATTTTTCATTTTTTTTATTAATAGTTTGCATAAAGTAGTCTTTCCTGCACCAGATGGAGAAGAAATTATTATTAACTTACTATTTGTTTCTGAATTCATTCAATTTTTTTTTATGTTCTGCGAAATTATTTGAAAATATATGTCTTTTTAAAGAATTATTAAAAAAATAAAACAAAAAATCAGTATTATAATTTTCAAATAAAATATCTAATGTTTTTTTACCAACATATGATATGGGTTCTGGAGGTAAGCCTTTATAAATATATGTATTATATGGATGGTCGAATTTTAAATCACTAAGTAATAATTTTCTATCTAATTCATAATCGCCGTTAGTAATAGAATATAATACAGTTGCATCTATTTGTAACTTCATTTTTTTCTTCAATCTATTAAAGATTACAGAAGAAATTTTTCTTTTGTCCTGTAGATCTAAACCTTCTTTTTCAAGTAAAGATCCAATAATCATTATTTCCTTCTCTGTAAATTTTTGCAATAGTTTATTTTTATTATTAGTTTTAAAATATTTTAATTTATTCATTTTAAGTTTTTCTAAGAAAAAATTAAAATTAGTTCCATTTTGGAATAAATATGTATCAGCTATAATATCGCTATAGGGAATAGGATAAAAATCCTTAAAATATTTTGATAATTCTAAGTTTAGTTTTTTTTGAGACCATCCTTCAACAATAGTTATTTTTTTTAATATATTACTTGGTTTTGAAATTATTTTCATTAGATCAATAATTGAGGTTTCTTTTTTTATTAAAAACTCACCATGATGGATAAAATCTTTTTTAAAAAAATTATCTAGTTTTATATATATTTTAATAATTTCAATATCTAATTTAGAATAATTAATAATATTTTTATTTAAAATATTTTCTAATTTTTCACCTTTACTTATCTTTAATGGATTATTTTTTATAATTAAATTTTTATTAAAAATATTTAAAATGTAAAATGAAGAAAAAAATAAAAATATTAATAAAATAACACTAAGTACTTTTAAATAATAATGCAGTGTTTGTTCCTCCAAATCCAAATGAATTACTTAATACATATGAAGTATCTTTTTCCAAAGGCTCTTTTGGAATTAAATTTATATTATTACTCTCTATAGAATTATTTAAATTTAAAGTAGCGGGCAAAATATTTTTATTTAATGACATAATTGAAAAAATAGACTCTACACTTCCAGCCGCACCTAATAAATGACCTATAGAAGATTTAGTAGAACTTACATAAATGTTATGAGTAAATAATTTAGAGATAGCATTTAATTCAATTTCATCTCCTTTAATTGTTGAAGTTCCATGAGCATTTATATAATCAACTTTATCTGATGTTATGCCAGCCATATTAATAGCCCCTTTCATCGCTCTATAACCACCATCTCCATCCTCTGCAGGAGCAGTTATATGATGAGCATCTCCGGACATTCCATAACCAATAAGTTCAGCATAAATATTTGCACCTCTTTTTTTTGCAAATTCCATTTCCTCAAGTACTACAATTCCAGCTCCCTCCCCCATAACAAATCCATCTCTATCAATATCCCATGGTCTTGATGCTTCATGCGGTCTATCATTATAAGAAGTGCTTAAACTTCGAGCAGCACAAAAACCAGCGATACCTAACTTACAAACTGCTGCTTCAGATCCACCTGCAATCATTACATCTGCGGCTCCTCGCTTTATCATTTCTCCAGAATCTCCAATAGAGTGAGCACCTGTTGCACATGCTGTTACTACTGAATGATTAGGTCCTTTAAAACCATACTTTATTGAAATTTGTCCAGAAAGTAAGTTAACTAAAGAAGATGGAATAAAAAAAGGTGATAGTTTTTTAGGATCTCTATTATTAATTGTTAAGGACCCTTCATAAATTGTTTCTAAACCCCCAATACCTGAGCCTACTGAAACACCTATTTTTAATTTATTCTCTTCACTTATGTTTTCTAATCCAGCATCATCTATCGCCATTTTAGCAGCTATTAAGCCGTACTGTATAAATCTATCATTCCGTTTTATATCTCTTGTTTCTAAGATTGAGGATTTGTTAAAGTAATTATCATCATTGGGATTATTATTAATAAATCCGGCAATTTTAGAAGGTAAATTAGATACATCAAAATGATCTATTTTTTTAATACCTGATTTAGTATTAATTAAGTTGTCCCATGAACTATCTAGGTTATTACCTAAAGAAGTAAGTAATCCCATTCCTGTGACAACTACTCTTCTCATATACTATTTTTAAATTTATTTCTTACTTTGAATATAATCTATAGCATTTTGAACTGTTTGAATAGTCTCTGCCGCATCATCAGGTATTTCAATCCCAAACTTTTCCTCAAATGCCATGACCAATTCAACTGTATCCAAACTATCAGCACCTAAATCATCTATAAACTTAGCTTCTGGAATAACTTTAGATTCATCTATTCCCAGATGATCTACAACGATCTTTTTTACCTGATCTTGAATTTCACTCATATATATCTCCTTTGTAATTCTTTTAGATTATTTTTTGAATTCATGTCAACTAATTAAACCATTAACATACCACCATTGATATGCAAATTCTGACCAGTAATGTATGAAGAATCCTCTGTTGATAAAAAATAAGCTAAATTTGCAACATCTTTTGGATTTCCAAATTTCATCATGGGAATTCTTGATAAATAACTATTCTTTTGATCATCATTTAATTTATCAGTCATTGGAGATGAAATAAATCCTGGAGATATTACATTCACATTTATATTGCGCCTAGCCACTTCCATTGCAATTGATTTATATAGGCCTACTAAGCCAGATTTAGAAGCTACATAATTTGCTTGACCAGGATTACCTGTTGATCCAACAATAGAAGAAATACCTATTATTTTTCCATATTTATTAGATAGCATATTAGGTAGCAAAGATTTAATGATTTGATAATTTGAGTTTAGATTTGTTTGAATTACTTCAGACCATTGTTCATTTTTCATTCTAAAAATTAAGTTGTCGTGAGTCTTCCCAGCATTATTTATAATTACTGATATATCTTTATGCTCACCAGATACCTCATCAAGATTTTTTTGAAGAGATTCTGAATTTGATAAATCTAAATGATAATAATAATGGGAAGATCCATATTTTTCTTTTAAGCTTTCGAGTTTCGTGGTTGATGAAGAAGTTAATACTAAAGAATATTTAGCACCTAAAAATTTTGAACAAATCGCAGATCCAATACCCCCTGATGCACCAGTAAGAAAAATTTTTTTATTTATGCTCATTTTATTTTAAATCTGAAACTTGATTAATTGATAAAATATCAAAATTATCTGTGATTCTCTTTATTAACCCACTCAAAACTTTATTAGGACCAATCTCTATGATCTTACTTTCACCAGTTTCTTCAAGTTTTTTAATGCTTTGTGTCCAATTTACTCTATTTGCCATTTGATTTTTAAGATTCTTTTTTATCACTATATTATCATCATGAATATTAGCATCATAATTCGAAATGATTTTTATCTTATTTTTTTTAAATGTTAATTTATCAATTTCTTCAGCTAATTTTTTTTGTGCATCAATCATATATTTACTATGAAATGCGGCAGAAACATTTAACAAAATAAATTTTTTAACATTATTTTTTAAAAAAAAATCTCGACTTTTTTTAAGATCTTCAATATTTCCAGATATAACGATTTGTATCTCTGAATTATCATTAGCAATTTCTAATTTCAAATTATTTGTATCAATTATTTTTTGAATTTTATTAGCAGGTAATCCAATTAAAGCAGCCATTCCAGTTTCATTGGGAGGAACTGCAAGATTCATTAGTTCCCCTCTTTTTTTTAGTATTAAGCAGCAGTCTTTTAAATTAATTTTTTCACTACAAGCTAGTGCCGTATATTCACCAAGTGAATGACCTAGCATTATTTCTATATTATCAACTTTTAAATCCCTAACAGAATTTAAAGATCTATAAATTGCATAGGATGCTGTAAAAATACAAATTTGAGTAAATTGAGTTAAATTTAATTTGTTTTCATCGTTATCAAATATTATTTTTTTTAAATCAATTTTAGTATAATCACCTATCTCCTCAAAAGTTTGTTTAGCTATATTGAAATTTTCATAAAAATCCTTAGCCATACCCACAGTTTGGCTACCTTGCCCAGGGAATACAATTGATGTCATAAAAGCTTGATTTATTTTAAAAATTTAATATATGCAAGTTCAACTTCTCTTATATTAAAAAATATAAGATAAACCGTGGAGTTATATGAATAAATTTGAAGTAGTATTAATTTTTAACCCTGACTTGCCAACTACAACTCTTAAGTCTGAAATTGAAAAATTTAAAACAAAAATTTCTTCACAATCTGCTTTAATTTTAAATGAGGAAAATTGGGGATTAAGAGATTTAAGTTATAGTATAAATAAATTTAAGAGAGCCTTTTACAATTATTTTCAAATTGAAGCCTCGGGCAATATAATAAAAGATCTAAATCAGGAATTAAATCAGTCAGAAAATCTGCTAAGATATTTATTTATAAAAGTAAAAGAACATCAAGAATTACCAACAAAATTAAACTATGAAAAAAAATAAATTTAAATCAAAAAGAGAAGAAAAATCTAATTCTCCATTTGAAAATAGGAAAAAATTCTGTCCTTTCAGTCAACCTGGTTCACCAGTCATTGATTATAAAGATGTAAGACTTTTATCTAGATATATCACTGACAAAGGAAAAATAATCCCAAGTAGAATAACAGGTGTTTCAAGAAAAAAACAAAAAGAACTTGCAAAAGCAATTAAAAGAGCAAGATATCTATCGCTAATGTCATATACAAACAAATCTTTCACATCATGAAGGTAATATTAACAACAACAGTTAAAAAATTGGGTGCGATAGGAGATACTGTAACTGTTAAACCTGGATATGCTAGAAATTTTTTATTTCCAAATAAAATGGCACTAAGGGATAATAAAAAAAATGCTGAATATTATGATAAAATTAAAGATGAAATTAAAAAAAATGAAGAATTAAAAATCAATGATGCAAATGATTTAATTGCAAAGTTAAAAAAAATTGAAATAATATTTAAAAAAGAAGCAGATGAGAAAGATCAACTTTATGGTTCTATTTCTAAAAAAGAAATTTTAGAATATTTAGCAGATAAAGAGATAAAAATTAAATCTGATGATATTTTAATAAAAAAACCAATCAAATCGCTTGGGGAGCATAAAATTGAAATAAACCCTTATGAAAACATATTAGAAGAAATTTATATCACTGTAAATAAAAAATAATTTATTCACACAATTAATATTTTATTAACTAATTTTTTTCTGTAATTGTTGTCGATCTTTTTAACATAGTTTAATTAGTATTAATGTCAGTTGAATTACTAAATTCAAATCAAACAACACAAAATGAAAACAATAATTTCTCTAATACTGATGCTGAATTAGCAGTAATCAGTTGTATCTTATGGGATAATAAAAATTATGAAAAAATTTCTGATTTCCTTAATGAAACACACTTTGTAGATGAAACAAATAAGATAATTTTTTCAACAATCAAAAGTTTATTAGATAAAAATATTTTAGTTTCTCCCATAACCTTAAAAAACTACTTACCTGAAGAAAATGATAATTTAAATAAAGTTAATTTTCTTAATCAATTAAAAGATAGTGCACCATCCACACAAAATACTTATAATTATGGAAAAATTATATACGATTTGTACGTCAAAAGAAATTTAGTTGGTGTTGCACATAACTTAATTCAAGAAACAAATTCTAACATTAATATTTCAGCTGAAAGCCTTATAGAAAATGCTGAAAATGATCTTTATAATTTATCAGAAAGTGGGAATTCGGATAGATCATTCATAAATTTTGGAAATGCATTACAAGGTGCAGTAGAAATAATAAGTGAAGCCTATAAAAGAGAGGGTAAAATTGCGGGTGTGCCAACAGGATTTAAAGATCTAGACAATAAATTGGGTGGTTTACATAAATCTGATTTAATTATAATTGCTGGAAGACCTTCAATGGGTAAAACAGCATTAGGAACCAATATTGCATTTAATTGTGCAATTAAATACCAAGAAGAAAAAGATGAGTTTGAAAATAAAAAAATAATAGATGGTGGAAAAGTTGCCTTCTTTTCTTTGGAAATGTCTTCTGAACAACTAGCCACTAGAATATTAGCAGAACAAACAAAAATTTCAGGAGATAAAATGAGGAAAGCAGAATTAAACAAAAATGATTTTAACAAAATAGCAAAAACATCCTCAGAATTAGAAAATTTAAATTTAATTATAGATGACAATCCGGTATTAACAATACCAACACTTAGAGCAAGAGCTAGAAGACTTAAAAGACTTCATGATATTAACTTAATTATAATTGATTATTTACAATTAATGTCTTCTGCTTCTAATAACAGAAATGATGGAAGAGTTCAGGAAATTTCAGAAATAACTAGGGGTTTAAAATCAATAGCAAAAGAATTAAATATTCCAATAATTGCCTTATCTCAACTCTCAAGACAAGTGGAGCAACGAGAGGATAAAAGACCTCAATTATCAGATTTGAGGGAAAGTGGCACAATTGAGCAAGACTCAGATGTGGTAATGTTTATTTATAGAGAAAGTTATTATTTAGAAAGATTAGAACCAATTAGAAAATCAGAAGAAGATGATATGAAGTACAATGAAAGAGTCTCTCGTTGGCAACAATTAACTAATGAAAATTATAATAAGGCAGAAATTATAATCGCTAAACAAAGACATGGGCCAATTGGCTCAATAAAAATGCACTTTGATGCAAATTATACAAAATTCAGTGACTTAACAACGAAAGATTATGATAATGTTATGGAGTGATTAACGAAACTGGCATTTTAAACATTAATACAAA